>OCTX012221664.1_pt1 | contig 10079 bp, 20 predicted proteins | sample 1539691 | NCBI WGS metagenome assembly OCTX01 (sample SAMN02144231, study PRJEB22623) | gut metagenome | biome: sheep rumen | host: Ovis aries | place: New Zealand | reverse complement strand
AATAAAATTATAAATGTTTATTTCATTGAAGGAACTTCACATATTAAATTTGAATATAACGATTTACAGAAAAAGAAGTTTAAAGAATTTTACAATGAATTGGTGCTAAAAGACGATTTTTTGTAAACAAAATTTTACATAATAATGCGGTTGGACTATTGACAACTGCGTTATTTTTTTATATATTTGTAATATAAACAACAAACAATCAAAAAAGAGGTAATAACAATGGCAACAAATCAGGCACTCAAAGATGTTCTCAATAGTTTGGAAAAACACATTTTGAACCGTGTTGATGCGGAAGTGGAAGCAAAGAAACTCATTGAATCCGTTTCTGTAAAAGAAATTGCGGATTTAATTCAAGAAAATCAGCGTTTGAAGAGTGTTAAGAAAGAATACACTCGTTTGATGAAATACACTATGGCATGTAAGAAACTCATTTCTCGTCACTGCCTTACCCAGGAACTCATTAACGATACTGCTAATTTGTATTAATAGGTACAATAATGATTGAACAACCGGAATACACGAAAGAAGAAACAATGTTGAATGTTCATAACCAACCGAAATATCCTATTCTGTTGGATAAGAAGTACACAGATTGTTTCTATGGTCGCAGGAGAAATAATTTTCTTTGTTTCATTTCCAGGGATTTCAATTTCAAAAGTAAGCCAGTAACATTCAAGGGTTGGTTTGTTCGTGCTATGATTGATTCTATTGATGATACGCAGTGGACTGCTGACATTGATTGTTCTACATTTGAAGAAGCAAAAGAAAAATTAAAGATTGCTCGTAGATTTCTTTCTGTATTACCGAGAAAGGGAATTTCCCTTGAATACTTTAGAGAGTATTTTGAAAAACAAAATGGTTTTGAAATTGATTTGTGGTAATAACTAGAAAAAATTAAAGGAGATTTCGTATGACCTTATTCATTCTAATGTTTCTCGCCCATTGTATTGATGATTTCTTTCTTCAGGGTGGTTGCCTAGTAAATCTTAAACAGAAGTCATGGTGGGCAAAACAAACAACAGATGCCAAGTATTCCAAAGATTATCTTATGGGTTTGTTTATCCATGCGTTTGAATGGTCGGCAATGCTGTGCTTAGTCTTGATGATGTTTGGAGCCAGTAATTGGTTTCTTGCCGGCTCATTCTTCATTAACGGATTTGTTCACATGTTCGTGGATGATTTGAAGGCTAACCGCTTTAAGATTAATCTAATCCAGGACCAACTAATTCATTTGGTACAAATTACCACTACTGTAATTTTGTTCTATTTCATTTAGGACTTTACAATGATTAACTCTCAATTTTTCAAAGATTGTGGATTGATACTACTCAATGAAGAAGATGTAAAATATGGTATTGCCGACGAATGTATATGGTCTTTCCCAGGACTAGAAAATGATTGGGTAGTTAAATCTTCACTACATAGAAATGCTGGTATGGTTATTAGTGAATTTGTTGTAAATGATAATGTGATTAACACGATTTCATTACACCCTTTCATTATAGAAGAACCAAACGATTTGAATAACTTGAAGAATACGATTATTCAATTAAATATAAAGTATAAAAACGCAAAAGAAAGATTATTATTAGAGGCTATTAGAGATGACTTTCACTAATGAAATGAAATTAGGTGATGTTAGCGACCCATTAGAATTTATTGACTGGTTGTGTGAACAAACTGGTTGTAAGCCATATCTAGGACCTATGAATGGTATTATATTTGGTGATAAAACAAATAAATTTGTATTTGTGTATGTAAAAGCGATTAAGCAGTGGAGATATGATTTAAAATTAGACGATGAATATGAATCTTATGACATACCAATTTTTCCTGAATCGGAAATTGGTGCTTTAGTCGGTTTTATTAACGACCGAGTATTGGTAATTAAAGATAAGTTAATGGAAAAGAAAGAAGAAAAAGTACAGGAAGATTTTGTATGACTGCAGACGATATTTTAACAGATAATGGGTTCGTTGTTTTAAGTGAAGTTGGAGGTTGGAGATATTATAAGTATGACTTGACTCAAAAAGGTTGGGTTGGTAGAACTAAAATAGGCTCCCATACAGCAGAATTTTGTAATAGATGTTATATAAAAAAAGATAAAATAACAATAGAAAATCTTACTTCGTATTGGTTAGTTACACCATTTGATTTTTGCGGTTTCGCTCACGATGTTAAAGAGTTTGTAAAAGAATATAAGAATAACAAACAACAACTAAATATAAAAAACATTAACAAAGATTTTGAATGACAACTGACGAATTAAGAAATAAATTTGAGAATTTTAAAGCCATTGATGACAAATGGCTTTTTCTGTTATCATTAGCCAAAGAAAACAAATGTACAGAAAATATCCGAGAAGATAAATGGTTAATTCAGGGTTGTAGTTCTAAAATATGGCTCAAACCAAGTTATGTAAACAATTCTTTACAATTTGAAGTTGATGGCGAATATGGGATTTCATTAGGATTAGCCAAACTAGCCACATTATTGTATAATGGCAGTACTGCCCAGGAAGCATACCAAGTAGACCAGAACATTTTTATAGAGATTGGTTTATTGAATGGATTAAGTGCGACCAGGAACAATGGTTTTACGAGCATTTTAAAGACTATACGAATGTATATAGAAGTTTACAGAAGGATTTAGATACGAAAAAGCGGCTCAAAAAGAGCCGCCATTTTCATTTACATTTCAAAAATGTTTTCCTGACCATCCTTCAAATCAAGAATTTCAAACGATGGGTCATCACCGATTTGAATATCCACACCACCTGATGCTTCTTCATACGGAGCATAAACAGAACCCGAGAGCTTCGCATTGTGCTTCTTTAAGAGAGCCTTAAATTCTTCCATAAAAGCAGTCTTGCGAGAGTCAATTTCCTGCTGACGGATTTCGTTTTGATACTGTTGGTTGATTTCTTGGATTGCCTGCTCCACTCGTTCGCCCGCAAATTCATAAATGAAACCAAGTTCCGGGTGCTTCTTCACATAGGTAGTGATAGAAGAAAGAGAACGCAGAGCGGATTCGGGAATGTTAGCCTTGTGAGAAACATTCCAGTAAGACGGAGAAGTATAAAGAAAATCGTGTCTTTCGGTAAATTCAATGGAGGTATGGTCCTTCACCCAGACCTTCTTCTTTGCGTTGAAACGAGCCACCACACGAATACGAAAGAAACGATAATTTTCGTCAACCTTGATTTGGTTGGAAATTTGAATGTATCTAGTGAGATTTTCGTTGGTGTTGAGCATTGTTTACCTCTTTTGTTTCGTTTATGGTTATAATATAGATAAAAACTGCGCAGTTGTCAATAAGAAATATGTAAAATTATGTAAATTTTTATTTACAATATTTTTGTTGACAAACTGCAGAAAATAAACTATATTATAACTATCAAACAAGAAACAATAAATGGTGCGGAAAGGAAAATAATATGATTAAATTACAATATCCAATTAACGATTGTATTGTTGACGATGATAATACCCATCCCATTTATTTTGACAAAATCATTTATGTTAAAAAACTTGACGGAAAAAGAAGATATGAAGTGAAATACAAAACTCATCTCAATTCTCTCAGTTGGGAATCCACGATTGAAATTAACCATTCTAAAATGGTAAGAAACATTGTGATAGACCACACTGTATATTACTCTAAAAAAGATTTTAAAATTCTTTGCGAAAAATACCCGGAGGCATAATGACTATTGTAGAACTTGATTTACTCGCCAAAGCAGTTGGTCTTTATGGTATTGAAATAGTTGGTGGTTATCTTGTTCGTCCTGAAGAAGAAACATTCTACACTATCAGGGTGATAAATGATGAACTTACATTCTTTCGTTGTATTTCATTGGTTAAGAGATACAATACCATTAGACCAAACATAAAGAGAACATACAAGGTCATGTTGGCAGATGCCGACCCGAAAGAAATCGCAAAAGCATTGGTTAAGTATATGAACAGGTATAACTATTTGAAGAAAAAGCAAGCGAATGAACAAGAACTCAGGAATATCGCAAGCGAATTTGAGGACTAAAATATGCTAGAATCAAAGAAAGATTTGAAAGACCACAAATACGGAGCTGCCCATCGCAGAATGCGTGAAGCAAAGAAAGGAATGTTAATGACCAAGGAAAAATTTAAAAATGAAACACCAGACGAATGGCAAAATCGTGTTGGTCAGGTTTGGGATGAATTCGGGTTAGACGATAAATTAGAACGTTGTAAGTATTTGCGTCATAATGGTCGCTCTAATCATGGCAAATGTAATAAGAAAAATGACCAAAATCGCAGAGTTCCGGGTTATCGCAAAATGAAGCAAAACGATTTTGAAAAAGACAGAAAGAAGATGGAATACAGAATATCCCGTCATGATGCTACATTTGATTAAAAGGAAAAGACACGATGACTATTAGCGAAATTTACGATATTAGCACCAAATTGGGATTTAATGCGTTTTATTGTAATGGAAATACTGGTGTATTAGTTTATCCAGCAATTCCAACATCCTGCGGATGGTGTGTAAATGCTATTTACAGCACTATGGTTTTGGTAGAAAATCCACAAGCAGTTGCTCATAAAACAAGAACAGTGTTATCGTGGAAAAAGAAAACTACTATACCATTAAACAACATTACGGCAACAGAATTTGAAAACCGAATGAACCAAATTTTGTTAAATCTTAATTTTGCGTTAAAGCAAATCCAATTAAGTAAGAATCTAAACAAAATTAACAAGGATTTTAAATAATGGATAAGATTGAAATTTCAAAAGAAGAAATGCAGCAGATTATCAAGAGTGGTAATCTTTATTTCGCTCACCCAGTTAACCTTGGTCGGGGAATTTATCCAGTAAAGAGTATGAGAACTCTCAAAAAAATCACTATGGAATCCAACGAAAGCGAGGACTATGGGGATGTATTGGAGATTTTCACATATTGGGAAAACCGAGAAACTCCATTATTTGACATTGTTGTTATGGCTGACAAGAACTATGTGAATATAGATAATGTAAAACTCAAGTATGAACTTAGTGATTGTTCGTTGTTTGGGATGTATTGGTTCAAGGATAACAAGCCTAGTGTTGGTATGCTCAATATGAGCCAAATGTTAGACATTCCAATGCCGACAGATACAGATTTGGAGAAATACACACGAAATAACTATGAAGTAGCGAAAGCCAACTTTGATTTTATCTAAAATTTGTTGTTGTTACCTCGTAGAGGGTCGCTTTTTGGGCGACCCTCTTTTTTTATAAATACATTATGAGATTTGAACAATTTATAAACGAAAATTACGAAGCTGCCGAAGAACAGTGGAACCAGGATATAAAAGAGATATATTCTTGGGTAAAGTCTTTGGAAAATGACAGGGTTGTAATAGAATATCGCAAACAAAATAATAGATGTTTACGAATTACATACAAAAATGAAGATTACGAATACCCTATCCTAGATTTGGAAGATATTTTCTTAACACCTGACTATGTTCGTATTTTAGACGCAGATGGTGAACCATTAGTCAGTAGATTGGATTTCACAGAATATAACATTGTTTTAGACGAAAAGAAGTATACAAAGAATTATGAATTGAAAGTAAAACAATGGAAACAGTCGGAATTACAGAAATTAACTCTAAATGATTTGAAAAAGAAGATTTCCGAAAGCATTAAACAAGTAGATTCATTTAATAGGAAGAAGTAATATGGATTGTTTTAAGAATTTCGTAACAAAGTTTATTAACGAAGCAACTGAAGCATTTGACAAACTCGGTTTTGATAATGAAGATTCTGCTAATGTTTTCTATTACATAGGTCGCTTGATTAGCAATAAAGGACCACAGACAGAAGGTTCTATTGAGAAATATCTTGAAGGTAAATTTAATGGTAATGTACCATCAGTATCTGTTAAAGATAAATCATTAGCAAATTGGGCTACATTTCTAAGTAGATATTTCTATAAAGAAGGTCGCAGATGGGATTTTACTGCTGACACACATAATTGGTGGGAAGAAGTAGCCAAATGGCACGAAGCCAATGCTGAATCCGAAGACCCAAATGCCAAATATGTAAAGCAGTTCTTTGATTGGTATAATGAAAAGAAGAAGGGTAACGAAACAAATCCACCTAAAGACCTTATTAAATTTGTAAATGGCACTTCAGCAGAAGATGTAGAAAAAGCATTTGGCAAATACTACAAATTTGCTATGGGTCAGTTAGATAAGTATTTGGATATGAATTTCTTATCTGACGAAGATAAACTTATTCAAAAGTTTTGGGATTGGCATAGAGCCAAAAAAGCTGGTAAGCCATATCAGTTAGACCAGGACACAGTAGATGGTTTGGTAACATTCCTTCGTAAGCCAAAAGCAGTAGAAGTATTACAGCAATACTACTATTATTTTGTTCGTGTTATTGAAAAATTATCTGATAAAAACATTAAGACTCCAATTAACACAACTGGTTTACAGAAAGAATTACAGAGAATTATGGATAACTTGGAAAACGATGATTTCGTAGATGAACTTGAAAGAATTGAAAGAAATAGATTGCGTGGTGGTGATATGACTGCCGGTCCAGTGTTCGTATTGCCAACTGAAGTCATTAAATCTATTAGAAGTCTCGCTAAAGATACAAACAACATTAACAAAGAAAAGGTCGGAAAAATTGATAAATCACAGGTTAAAGATTGTTATGCTTACTGTGTAAACGAATTGAACAGAAAGTTCCACGTCGGAAAGACTGGTATCTTTGATTTGAACATTCAGGATTTCTACGATACATACAAGATTGTATTCCAGCGTGGGTTCAATACAAAGACATTACACAAAATCTTTGACGAAGTTAGCCAGTATCTATTAGACCAATTAGACAAGGGTACTGCTGATTATTGGAAGAACCGCGGAAAGATTGAACAGGACGAAATTGACGATTTCAATGAAGCATACAAACTATTAACTGCCAATGGATATACCATTTTGGAAGATACTGAAGACGATGTATTAGCACATGGTCCTTCCGCATTTGACATTGGTAGAATGAACCAGGGTAAGAAACCTAGTTGGGCAAAGAAGATTACAGAAATCGGTCCAAGACCCGCAAGACCAAAGAGAAGTCAAGATTGGACTGAAAGGGCTATGGATAGTGTAAGAGGTATCAAGAAACCATATACTGAATCCGATTGGAGAAAAGATATGGAATTGAACAAGAAAATGTATACTGACCTTGCCGAAAAACTCAAACACTTAATCAACTTTGATTACAGAAAAATTGAACCTTCCAAAGACGAATTATCAATTTATGTTGGTAAGAATTTAGAATTTAGAATTACTGCCGAAGGATTGAGTTATTTTGTAAAGAGAATAAATTTTGATAGTGTTTTGGATAGAAAATCTTACAGAGCCAAAAGTATGAAAGATTTAATTGAATGGATTGAGGGACAAATATGAAAACAATAGAATTGAAATGGATTGAAGATGACAACAATGTTGTTGCCAAACAAGCCAATACTGGATTACAGGATTTGATTGATACTGGTGTATTCAAGACTTTAACCAGTGAATGTAAGGATGATACTCTTTATATCACAGGTGAAAAAGACGAATTAGACAAGGCCGTTATGAAATTACAGAAAGCCTATGCCGAATATGGTCAGATTATGATTAAAGAAGCCAAGAAAGAAGGTGGTCTTCGCATCGAATCATACGATGACAATGTTCAGGAAATTTTTGACTACACAGTGAAAGAATTTGATAAACTCAAAGAAAATAAACATTCCGCAGATTACATTACTAAATTGGGTGATTTGCAGATTAAGTTTATGAAACTCAAAGAAGCTGCTAGTCGCAAAGATAAAGCAACTATTCAAAACTATCTTGATGAAATTTCAACATTGACAGAAAATGCTGAAATCAAGAAAATCAAGCCAATTAAGAAAATTGATGAAGGCAAGTTAATTGATGCTGATGCTTTGAATGTAATGATGGAATTAATTGACCTTGGTTATGACTCTGATGTATCAAGCAAAATAATTAAAAAATATACTAACTTTATTAATCAAGAATTGAAGGATGGTGCTAAGCCATATTGGATTGCAAAATTGATTGAAGATGATTTGGTTAATCATAAATTCAGTGATAAAGATGAAAAAGAATCCTATGATGAAGCATTGAGAAAGCAATTATCAAATCCTTCTAATTGGGGCATCATTGAAGAAAAAATGACTAGATTTGAATATAATGATAAATTTGAACGAGTAGCAAGAATGTATGCTGAAGAAACTGGTAAGGACATGGAAGATGTTTATGATGAACTTATGGATATTGACGAATTGCCAGAGTATGTAGATAGTGATATGGATGTTTACGAAATTGTAGATAAAGTATTAAGTGAATCTACAATAAATGAAAGTTTCCTATCACCCGCAGAATTGAAAAAGAAACTCCAGCGTGTTGCTATGAAATGGGCATCCGAAGAAGGTATCAAATATGAAGTAGCATACAATGACCTTCGTAAGAGAAAATCTGTTAAAGATATGTTGGACTTCTATACTGTAGATGAAATCATTGACGATTTGAAGAAAAAGAAAAAAGAAGTTGATGATGAACTTGAAGAAGAAATCTAGCAGTTAATAAATTAGATAATTTGAAGAAAAGAGGGTTGGAAAATACCCTCTTTTTGTTATATTTAACATTATGGATAAATTTGTAGAATTTTTAAAAGATAAAGGATATATGTTCGTTTGTTCAGCATTCGCAAAATACTACGAAAAGCCTTTACTCCAGCAATTTTCTATCCAAGTAGCCCCAAGTTATTATAATTTTGAAGTTCGTTTAATGAAAAATCATACCAGATATTTTTGTTCAATTTTTGATTACAGAAATGGTGAGCGAGATTTCATTAATTGTGAAAGTGAGTTTTTAGAAACCGCCAAGAACATTATCAAAATAAATATGGAAAACGAGATTAAGAAGGATTTTGAGTAATGGATAAAGAAACCAAATCGGAGTTAGTTCCAGCAGATGAATACGAAGAATGGGAACAAATTCAAAAACCAACAACACCGAAACAAAAATACTATGAAAATATCGCAGAAGATATGTTAGAAGTTGACCCAATGGATTTAGCAAATTGGATAGAACAACTTTCAAATAGTAGGAATCATCGTTATAAAGAATATAAAAATGATAAAGCATTGGAAGAATTAAATGACGATTTTAATTGACAGAACTGTATCAAATTTAAGTGATATTGTAGGAACTCCTTCTAAGTTCGGTTTTCCACCATTATTTTCAAATACAGTAGTTGGGGTTCAACCAACAACACAACCAATGGGAATTTATTATGCGTTGAGATATATTTACAGTGGAAATAACAACCAGACTCCAACATTCACCAATTTAAGTCCAAGTATGTTATATCCAACCATTATGAAACCATTTAATTTAACTGGAGAAGAACCTAAATTACCAAAACCAAACATTGTTAAATCTACAAAGTTCAAAGTAACGAATGTAAAAGTAAGACCAAAGAATTGGTCAGCAAATGTAGGTAAGAATGAATTTAGTAAGAAGTTCAAATGTTACCAGATTAAGTGATTTAATACCACAGCAATTAGTTTTTTCTAATTCAGGGATTATATTTGCCCCATATATCACTGGTATAATTAGCACAGTTAATGGTGTACCATCAGTAAGTATATTTAAACCTTCACCAATAACTGGTTCACCACATTACAATTTTATACGCAATATGACACGAGGAAATAATGGCACAGATTTGCAAGGAAACGAATGTTTCACGATTAAGCGATTTACCAAAGAATACAGATTCAAACTTACGGAACATACTCTAGCATCGCACTCCCATTAGTCAGGAGAGTATATCCACAATTATTCGCACAAAATCTAGTGAGTGTAGTTCCAACTGGAACAAGTCATGTAAACAAAATGCCACCACCAGATAGACAAAAATGGTATAACCCTAAGTATTTTAAAAACAAATAATGTTAAGAGCAGCTAGACAGTTTCTTGAAGAAAATTTTATAAAAGACCAAACTATTACAGGTGC
>OCTX012274410.1_pt1 | contig 10080 bp, 7 predicted proteins | sample 1539691 | NCBI WGS metagenome assembly OCTX01 (sample SAMN02144231, study PRJEB22623) | gut metagenome | biome: sheep rumen | host: Ovis aries | place: New Zealand | reverse complement strand
GAGAACCCCAGATGATGTCTGTTTGAAGAATAGTTACTCTCATCAGCTGCAAAAATAAATACATAATTTGTATTTCACAAGTTTTTGCGCCAGAATTTTTGCATAAATGAGAGAATATTCTTAATTTTGTCCTCGAATATGGCACAACCACTAGCTGAGAGACTACGCCCCCGCACGCTTGACGAGTATATCGGACAAAAGCATTTAGTTGGAGAGGGGGCAGTCCTGCGCTCCATGATAGAGGCGGGACGCATCTCCTCTTTTATATTATGGGGACCTCCGGGAGTTGGGAAGACCACGCTGGCGCAGATTATTGCCAACAAACTTGAGACACCTTTTTACACGCTCAGCGCCGTTACCAGTGGCGTAAAGGATGTTCGCGAAGTGATAGAGCGAGCTAAGAGCGGGCGCTTCTTCTCTCAAGCATCACCCATTCTCTTCATCGACGAGATTCACCGCTTTTCCAAGAGCCAGCAAGACTCTTTGCTGGGGGCGGTTGAGAAGGGGATTGTCACTTTAATAGGTGCTACAACTGAGAATCCATCGTTTGAGGTTATCAGGCCATTGCTCTCACGTTGTCAGTTGTACATTCTCAAGCCCCTCGATAAAGAAGACCTGCTCACCTTGCTCCAGCGTGCTATCACTACCGATGTGGAGTTGAAGAAGCGCAAGATAGTGCTTCAGGAAACTGGTGCCATGTTGCGATATAGCGGTGGCGATGCACGTAAGTTGCTCAACATCCTCGAACTGGTAGTCGAGAGCGAGAGCTCGGAAGAGGTGATTGTGACAGACGAGAAAGTGGTCAGCCGACTACAACAGAATCCATTGGCTTACGACAAAGACGGGGAAATGCACTACGACATCATCTCTGCCTTCATCAAGAGCATTCGAGGAAGCGATCCCGATGCCGCTCTCTACTGGATGGCAAGAATGATAGAGGGTGGGGAGGACCCGCAATTCATTGCCCGCCGGATGGTCATCAGCGCCGCCGAGGATATAGGATTGGCTAATCCCAATGCACTTCTGCTGGCTAATGCCGCTTTCGATGCCGTCATGAAGATAGGATGGCCCGAGGGTAGAATTCCACTTGCCGAATGTGCGGTCTATCTGGCCACGAGTCCGAAGAGCAATAGTGCCTATCTTGGCATAGACAGCGCTTTGCAGAAAGTACGCGAAACGGGGAATTTGCCCGTACCCTTGCATTTGCGCAACGCGCCCACGTCACTCATGAAAGAACTGGGTTATAGCGATGGATATATCTATCCGCACGATTACCCTGGTCATTTCCATGAGCAGCAGTACATGCCTGATGCCCTCATCGACTATCGTATTTGGCACGCTCAGCATTCGCCCGCCGAGGAGAAGCTTTACAAGCAAATGCTTCAATGCTGGGGCAGCAGATATGAGAAATAAGCGCGTAAAATAGGCTTTATGGCTGGTAAAGACGTACTTTTTCATCTTTTTTCGAAAAAAAACAAAGAAAAATTTGGCTGTTTCGAAAATAGTGTTTACCTTTGCACTCGCAATTCAGAAATGAGGCGCTGTGAGGCTCCCTAGCTCAACTGAATAGAGCATCTGACTACGGATCAGAAGGTTGTGGGTTTGAATCCCGCGGGAGTCACAAAGAGGAAACTGATGTTTCCTCTTTTTTCTTTATATAACTCTCATTTTTATCTATTATCTTCACCATTCCAAAGGACTATTCTACAATTCTGGAGGGCTATTCTACGATTCTGGAGGACTACTCTACGATTCTGGAGGACTACTCTACGATCCTGGAGGGCTATTCTACGATTCTGGAGGGCTACTCTACAATCCTGGAGGGCTACTCTACGATTCTAGAGGGCATCATTACGATTCTGGAGTATTGCTCTGCGATTCCAATCGACTTTCATAAATCTTTCTGTTGTATATTTTGGGAAAAAGATGAAAATCTACCTATAAAAAATGCAAAATACTAAGAAGTAGTTGGCGATTATCATTTTTTTTTCATAACTTTGTAAGCACTAAAACAACGATGAAACATTAACAATTTAATACATGAACATTTATGGAAAATAACGCTGCACTTATTGCTCAGTGCGAAGAAAGAGCAAAACAGTGGTTGACCCCTGCTTTTGATGAAGAGACACGCAAAGCTGTTCAGGCTATGCTCGACAACGAGGACAAGACAGAGCTCATCGACGCTTTCTATCGTGACCTCGAGTTTGGAACGGGTGGACTTCGTGGCATCATGGGTGCCGGTACCAACCGTATGAACAAATATATTGTAGGTATGGCTACACAAGGCTTCGCCAACTACATTCTGAAAGCATTCCCTGGCAAGCAATGCTCTGTTGTCGTAGGTCATGATTGCCGCAACAACGGACGCATGTTCGCCGAGTCAGTGGCCGATATCTTCTCTGCTAACGGCATCAAGGTTTATCTCTTCGAGAGCTTAAGACCTACACCTGAGATTTCGTTTGCTATTCGCCAGTTGGGCGCTCAGGCAGGTGTCAATGTGACGGCCTCTCACAACCCTCGCGAGTATAATGGCTACAAAGCATATTGGGACGATGGTGCTCAGGTGCTTTCTCCGCATGATACAGGCATCATCGACGAGGTGAACAAAGTGAAGATTGAAGATGTGAAGTTCGAGGGTAACAAAGAGCTCATCGACATCATCGGAGGTGAGATGGACTGGGATTACTTGCAGGCCGTGAAAGAGGCAATGGTCGACCAGGATGTTATCCTGCGCCAGAAAGACCTCAATATCGTTTACTCGCCGATGCATGGAACTGGCCGTGTCATCATTCCAGAGGCCCTGCGCTCATGGGGATTCCAAAACATCCACGTAGTGCCCGAGCAGATGACCATCGACGGTAACTTCCCAACGGTTGTGTCGCCAAATCCCGAGAATGCGGAGGCCATGACGCTGGGCATGAAGCTTGGAACACGCCTTGATGCAGATCTCGTGATTGCTAGTGACCCTGATGCCGACCGTCTGGCCATCGTTTGCCGTAACAATAAGGGTGAGTGGGAAATCCTGAATGGTAACCAAACCTGCATGATGTTCTGCTGGTACATTATTGCTAACAAGAAGAAACTCGGTCAGCTGAAAGGTAATGAATTCCTGGTGAAGACCATCGTGACAACAGAGGTGATTGCCAAGATAGCCGAGAAGAATGGCGTTGAGTTGCGCGATTGCTACACCGGCTTCAAGTGGATTGCCAACGAGATTCGCAAAGACGAGGGCGTGAAGAAATACATTGGCGGTGGAGAGGAAAGCTTTGGATTCCTGCCGTTCGACAAGGTGCGCGATAAGGATTCACCCGCTTCTATCTGTCTGATTTGCGAGATCGCAGCTTGGGCAAAAGACAATGGACGTACACTCTACGACCTGCTCATGGACATCTATGCTGAGTATGGATTCTCTCGCGAGGTGACTATCAACGTCGTGAAGCCCGGTAAGACTGGTGCCGACGAGATTAAGCAGATGATGACCAACTTCCGCAACAATCCACCTCAGGAGTTGGGCGGCTCGAAGATTTGCCTGTGGAAAGACTATCAGACGCTCGAGGGCAAGAAGGCTGATGGTACCATTGAGAAGCTCAACATGCCTACAACGAGCAATGTGCTCCAGTGGTTCTGCGAGGATGGTACGAAAGTTAGTGTCCGCCCATCGGGTACCGAGCCGAAGATTAAGTTCTATACCGAAGTGAAAGATCCCACCTTCAAGTGCGCAGGATGCTACGAGCGTTGCATGAAAGGTGCTGAGGAGAAAATTGCTGCCATCAAGAAGAGCCTGAATCTCGACTAATGGTTTAAAGCAAGAGAACTATAGAGTAGGGGACTCACATCATCTTTGTGGTGTGAGTCCCTTCTCTTTTCCCGGTTTTATTCAGAAAGCTCTTTGCGATGCTTTCAACCCAGCTATCTTTTTCTTTTGACGTGTTATGAGGTTTCTGGCTTTTATATGGGCAAATGGCTCAAATCTACATAATATAAATAAGGTGTAGAATATTTTTTTGCTTTATTTGAAAAATAATTCCAAAAACATTTGGAGGAATGAAAATAAACCATTACCTTTGCACTCGCATTTGAGAAACAATGCTTGGCAAAGCTAAAGCGAGCCCGGAAGGATGGGTGAGTGGCTGAAACCAGCAGTTTGCTAAACTGCCGTACGGGTAACCGTACCGGGGGTTCGAATCCCCCTCCTTCCGCCAGGGGGAAAGTTTCGAAAGTGCACCATATAGTTGGTCGATTCATCTAATGGTTAGGATACAAGATTCTCAATCTTGGCATAGGGGTTCGATTCCCCTATCGACTACAAAAAGAAGTGGTATTTCGAAAGAAATATCACTTTTTTGTTAAATATGTCGAAAAACATCTCAAATTACTTGCATACATTCAGCATTTCAATTAACTTAGCGGTCAAATAGTTTAATCAACAAAAATGAAGAATATGAAAAAGTTCGTTTTATCACTTATTGTTATGCTCTGCGCTTCTTTGGGCGCATCGGCACAGAAAGTCTACATCGCTCCTAGCAAAAGCGCAATCGCCTATCATAAAAGCAAGGATTGCAGCTATCTGCGCAATTCGAAGAATGTAACCGACATTTCTACCAGCGAGGCCAAGGAAATGGGCCGCCACCCATGTGTTCGCTGTTATCCCGCTCAAGCCGAGGCTACCAAGAAAGCCATAGCCAAAGAACAGGCAGAGAAGAAAGCTACAACAGCTAAGAAAGCCACTACAACAAAGAAAACCGCTGAGACCACAACCACCAAGGCTACTGGTACCTCAAAAGTGTATGTTGCCGCTGGCGGTGCCAAGTATCACAAGAAGAAGAGTTGTACGGCTTTGGCTAAGAGTAAGAATGTGAATAGCATCACACTTGCTGAAGCTAAGGAAAAATTGACACCATGTAGTGTTTGTTATGAGACAGCCAAGAAGGCTGCTCCGAAGGCATCTGCAACAACTAAGAAAGCAGAAGAGAAAGCTGCTGAAGCCACGACCACTAAGGCTACAGGTACTTCAAAAGTGTATGTTGCCGCAGGCGGTTCCAAGTATCACAAGAAAAAGAGTTGTACAGCATTGGCTAAGAGCAAGGACATTAAGTCTGTTACACTAGCCGAGGCCAAGGCCAAGATGACTCCTTGTAGCGTTTGCTACACTTCTGCAAAGAAGACTGCGACCAAGGCTGCCACAACAAAGAAAGCAACAACTACAGAGAAGAAGGCTACAACAACCGAGAAAAAGACTACCACTAAGAAGGCTGCTTGATTTCAGTTGGTTTATTGGATATTATAAATGCTCTCCCTGTCATTCGCAAGGAGAGCATTTTTATGTTTACTAGCTCATAAGGATGAAAGTAATAATCAACGGGGATCTTTTAGAACTGTCTGAGTGCAGATAGCAGTTCGTTGTTTTCACTTTTGTTGCCAATAGTGATGCGTAGACAATTCTCACACAATTGTACGCGGGTACGATTGCGCACAATGATTCCACGTTCAACTAAATAGTCGTAGATACGTTGTGCATCGGTCATTTTTGCCAAGAAGAAATTGGCATCTGTCGGATAGACTTTCTTGCATATGGGAAGCAATTTGAATGCCTCCATCATACGGCTTCTCTCAAGGAGCAATGTTCGCACCCACTTTTCAACTTCATAGGGGTCGCTCAGGGCATCTAATGCCTGTTGTTGGGTGAGTAGGTTCACATTATATGGATATTTCACCTTATTAAATAGGTTGATAATCTCTTTGCTAGCAAAGGCCATACCCAGACGAATGGCAGCACAACCCCATGCCTTGCTGAAAGTGTTCAAGACGATAAGGTTTGGATACTTTGTCAGTTCTGAGCGGAATGACTTCTGACTAGAAAAGTCACTATATGCCTCGTCGACAATCACCAGCCCTTGAAAGACATTCAGCACCTTGATGATCTCTTCCCGGTTGATACTGTTGCCCGTAGGATTGTTGGGGGAACAAATCCATATCAGTTTAGTATTATCGTCACATGGGCTCAACAATCGGTCTGCAGTTATCTGATAATGCTCGTCAAGCAATACTCTGCGATACTCTACATCATTCACATCGGCACACACTTTATACATGCCATACGTAGGCTCAATGGCAACCACATTATCTATACCCGGTCGACAAAAACACCGATAGGGGAGGTCTATGGCTTCGTCGCTACCATTCCCAAGGAAGATGCATTCTTCAGCAACACCCTTTATTTTCGATAATTTCTTCTTGACTTCAAGTTGCAAAGGATCTGGATACCTGTTCAAAGGCGAATTATAGGGATTCTCATTAGCGTCGAGAAAAACGCGAGCTGTTCGTCCACTATACTCATTTCGCGCACTACTATAAGGAGCTAACTCCCATATATTGGGGCGTGTAAGTTCTTTAAGTGATTTCATTATGATAATGCTTTTATTCTGACTGTCATTGCGTTTTTATGGGCATCTAACTTTTCGTTCTCTGCCATTACCTCAACAGCACGGCCTATTGAGCGGATTCCTTCGGGTGTAAGATGCTGAAAAGTAATCTTTCTATGATAACTGTCAAGATTGACACCACTATAGGCAAGTGCATAGCCATGAGTAGGGAGCGTATGATTGGTACCACTGGCATAGTCACCAGCACTCTCGCATGCATATTGACCAAGAAAAACGCTTCCGGCGTTGACCACTTTATCTGCTAGCGACTCATAATTCTGTGTGGCAATAATCAGATGCTCAGGAGCATACGTGTTACTCAACTGCATAGCTTCATCAAGAGTAGAAACCAATATTATCTTGCTATTGGATAATGTCTTGGAAGCTATATCTTTACGAGGTAACAGTTCTAGTTGTAGATTAACCTCTTCCTCAACCCTCTTGAGCATTTCCTCACTTGTGGTAATCAGAATTACTTGCGAGTCGGTACCATGCTCTGCTTGTGACAAAAGGTCAGCCGCAACAAACTGGGGGTTACTGGTAGCATCGGCTATCACACACACCTCACTAGGGCCTGCCGGCATGTCGATGGCACAATCGTGTAATGACACTTGTTGCTTGGCCGCCATGACATATTGATTGCCTGGACCGAATATTTTATATACTTTAGGAATGCTTTCCGTTCCATAAGCCATTGCGCCGATAGCCTGCACTCCTCCTGCCTTGAAAATCTTGCTGACTCCAGCCACTTTCGCCGCCACCAAAATAGCGGGATGTACATTGCCGTGTCTATCGGGGGGCGTACAAAGTATGATTTCCTTGCAACCGGCAATCTTTGCAGGTGTGGCCAGCATCAATACTGTTGAAAACAAAGGTGCTGTACCACCAGGGATGTATAGCCCGACCTTTTCTATTGGCACGCTCTTCTGCCAACATGTAACTCCTGGTTGAGTCTGAATCTTACTACCCTCGAAACGTTGGGTATCATGAAATGTTGAAATATTCTGATGAGCAAGAACCAATGCGTCGTATAGTTCTTTGGAAATCATTCCTTCAGCAGCTCTTATCTCTTCATCAGTAACTGCCAACGACTGTAGTTCAACATGGTCAAATTTCGCTTCATATGCTTTCACGGCCGAATCACCGTTTCTGCGGATGTCGGTTAACACTTCATCAACAATGGCATTCAATTGAGATACGTCTAATTGTGGACGCTTCACAATGTTGCTCCATTCTTCCCTGCTAGGGTAGCGAATTATTCTCATAACCTAAACCTTATAATATCATTTTCTCAATTGGTGTAACAAGAATTCCTTGAGCACCTAATTCCTTTAACTTTCCAATAATCTCCCAGAAACGTTTCTGATTGAGCACGGTATGAACGCAACACCACTCTTCGTCGGCTAAGGGAATAATGGTTGGACTCTTTAGACCTGGCAGCACATCAACGATTTCTTTTAAGCGATTCTTTGGAACATTCATGCGTACATATTTTTTATCTTCAGCCTGACGGACAGCTTCGAATCGGAATAGCATAGCCTCCAGGATGGCTTTCTTCTCGCTGCTCAAATGCTTATTAGCGATGAGGAGAGCCTCGCTCTGCATCACAACCTCCACTTCACGAAGATTGTTGCTCACAAGCGTGGAGCCACTACTGACAATATCGAAGATGGCATCGGCCAAGCCTATACCAGGACTAATCTCAACGCTTCCGGTTATCACATGAATTTCAGCATTGATATGATGTTCATCCAAATACTTCCTTAAAATCGACGGATAAGAGGTGGCGATTTTCTTTCCCTCAAACCATTCGATGCCTGTATAGTTAATGTCTTTAGGGATAGCCAGAGAAAGACGACACTTGCTGAACCCTAGTCTGTCAACAATCTCAGCATCCTCGTTCCGCTCAAAGAATTCATTCTCGCCAACAATGCCTAAATCTGCCACGCCATTAGCAACACTTTGTGGAATATCATCATCGCGCAAATACAATACCTCAAGAGGGAAATTAGATGCCTGAACTAATAAGGTGCGTCTGGTTGCACTCACTTTTATGTCGGCCTCTGAAAGCAGGTTCATAGTGTCATCAAACAGACGACCTTTCGACTGAATAGCAATACGTAACATACTAATTTATCTATATTTTCTTTAAAATCGAATGCAAAAATACGGATTTTTGAGAGAATGTGCAAGAAAATGATTACATTTGCACCAAATTTCACAAAATTAGGTTACAAATCCTATAAAATTGAAAATTAAAGCGTATATATATTCAATTGCCTTCATGCTACTGCTTCTTTCTTGTTCTGACAAGAGGCAAAATGAACGTATCGTTACGCCATGGGGGGAGATAACCGAAGACTCTATTCCGACTACAGATGAATTCACGATGACCGATATGGTAACGAATGGTGAGCTGATCATGCTGACCATGAGTGGTCCTGAGACTTATTATGACTACCGAGGTCGCGGAATGGGTATGCAGTATCTCTTATGTGAGAAATTCGCTCAAAAACTGGGCGTGTCTGTTCGTGTGGAACTTTGCAAGGATACGCTTGAGATGGTCAGTCGACTAAAAAGAGGAGATGCCGATATTATCGCATTCTTATTGCCAGAACGAATTGCAGGTGGGGATAGTCTGAAGGCATGTGGCGTAAGAATAGATTCTCTGAAACTGTCATGGGCTGTACAAAAAACTAACACAGAGCTTGCTGACACTTTGAATCGTTGGTTCAAGCCTAGCATGTTAGCCGAGATAAAAAAGGAAGAAGCATTCCTGTTGTCTGCAAGAAGTGTTAAGAGGCATGTGTTCTCGCCTATGCTCAACCGGGCTAAAGGTGAGATTTCCCGCTATGACAAGTATTTTATGACTTATGCTCCTACGGCTCGGCTTGACTGGCGCCTGATGGCTGCTCAATGTTATCAGGAATCTACTTTCGATCCTAATGCTCGCTCTTGGGCAGGTGCATGTGGATTAATGCAGATTATGCCCGCTACAGCTGATCATTTAGGTTTGCCCCGAAATAAGATATACGACCCGGAAGCCAACATTGAGGCGGCTGCAAGATATATGAATGAACTGATGGGATATTTCCATGATATTCCATCGCAAAATGAGCGCATTTACTTTGCATTAGCCTGTTATAATGGTGGATATCATCACATACGAGACGCTATGGCACTGGCCCAGAAGAATGGCAGGAATCCCAAGCGGTGGGGGGATGTGGCTGATTATGTGCTCAAACTACGTGAGCCAGCCTATTACACAGATCCCGTCGTGAAGTATGGCTACATGCGAGGTAATGAGACCGTTGATTATGTCGACCGTATTCGTGCACGGTGGGCAGACTATCGTGGAGTTGCCCGTCCTGGAGCTATCAGAAAAGACGGAGGGGTAGGTGGGCGCACACCGCAAAAGGCTAAACGAAAGTATCGCTTCCATGTATAAAAATGGCGTTATCACCAAGTATAATAATGGTGTTATCACCAGTCTTTTCGAACAACCGACTTGGTGCTATTTTACGTTGAAGCCATTTCGTTCAAAAAGTAGTATGGGCACAGAGTACCTAAGTTCAAGATAGAAGTTCAAAATTTGTAGTGTGGCTTAAGCCTTAAAATCATGAAAAACACTGCGGAGGTTTGCCCGAGCGGCAGG
>OCTX012226186.1_pt1 | contig 10081 bp, 3 predicted proteins | sample 1539691 | NCBI WGS metagenome assembly OCTX01 (sample SAMN02144231, study PRJEB22623) | gut metagenome | biome: sheep rumen | host: Ovis aries | place: New Zealand | reverse complement strand
GGAAGCTGGCCGAGGAGCTGGGCATGCCCATCATCGACGAGCACTACTACGAGAAGAACGACTACTTCCTGAAGAGCCGCCAGTACGACAAATATCCCCGTACGCGTAAGACGAAGGTGTACCTGGGCGAATATGCCGCCAAGGACAAGAAGCTCATCGACGCCCTGGCCGAGGGACTGTACCTGCTGCACGTGGAGCGTAATGCCGACATTGTGTGCATGACGTCGTACGCCCCCCTGTTTGCCAAGAAGGACGCTACCAACTGGAACCCCGACCTCATCTACTTCGACAATGAGCGTACCTACCTGACGTGCAGCTACTACGTGCAGCAGCTGTTCGGACTGTCCAGCGGACAGTACTACTATGGCGACTGCGTGCGCTTCGAGGGCGATGCCGCTGGCATTCAGCAGCCCCAGGAGGACGTGCACTACGGACAGAGCGTCGTGCTGAACGTCAAGACGCGCAAGCTGTATGTCAAGCTGGTCAACGCCACCGGTGAGGAGAAGGAGGCCGACATCAACCTGAGCCGCTTCCCCATCAAGAAGCAGTGCGTGAAGACGGTGCTGGCAGGTGCTGCCGACCAGGAGAACAACTACGAGGCACAGCCCATCAAGCCTAAGAAGACTACCATCAAGGCGGAGAAGAAGTTCGACATCGACCTGGAGCCGTACTCCATGGTGATGCTCGAGTACCAGCTCTAAGGACTTACATCCAAGGAAAGTGTGACTTTCATCCGAAGAAAGTGCGACTTTCCAGGGAGGAAACTAAAGGCTGATGACATTTTTGCGTGTCGTCAGTCTTTTTTATATATTACTAACGTTAGGATTATGAAGAAGTTACTGATGATACTTAGCCTGGCGCTGCTGACCATGTCGGCACAGGCAGGAAAGCCGTGGGACAACGGCAAGCTACGCGTGTCGGATAACCAGCGTTATCTGCAGTTCGAGAATGGTGAGCCCTTCTTCTGGCTGGGCGAGACGGGATGGCTGCTGCCTGAGCGGCTGGACCGTGCCGAGGCCGACTGGTACCTGCAGAGCGTGGCCAAGGCAGGATATAACGTGGTGCAGGTGCAGACCATCGACGGTGTGCCGGCCTATAACATCTACGGACAGATGTCGAACACGGACGGGTGGAACTTCCGCGACGTCGACCGCAAGGGCATCTATGGCTACTGGGACCACATGGACTATATCATAGACCGCGCCGCCGAGCATGGCATATACATCGGCATGGTGTGTATATGGGGCGGACTGGTGAAGGACGGCAAGCTCTCGGTGGCGGATGCCAAGAAGTACGGCACCTTCCTGGCCCAGCGCTACAAGGACAAGCCTAACATCATCTGGTTTATGGGCGGCGACATACAGGGCGACATCAAGCCCGAGGTATGGGAGGCGCTGGCTACCAGCATCAAGCAGATAGACAAGAACCACCTGATGACGTACCATCCGCGGGGCCGCTATACCTCGGCACGCTGGTGGTCGAAGGCTGCATGGATGGACTTCCACACCTTCCAGAGCGGCCACCGGCGCTACGGACAGCGTATGGGCAATGCCGACTACCCCATCCCTGACAACACGGAGGAGGACAACTGGATGTACGTGGACTCGACGTGGAAGTACAACCCCATCAAGCCCGTGCTGGATGCGGAGCCGTCGTACGAGGACATTCCCGTGGGACTGCACGACCCCAACGAGGCCCGCTGGCAGGACTACGACGTGCGCCGCTATGCCTACTGGAGCGTGTTTGCCGGAAGCTGCGGTCATACCTACGGCCATAATGCCATCATGCAGATGCTGAAGCCGGGCTACCCGACGAGCTACGGCGACGCGGGCGACGTGAAGACGTGGTACCAGGCGCTGCACGACCCGGGTTTCCTGCAGATGCAGTACCTGAAGCGCCTCATCCTCAGCTTCCCCTACTTCGAGCGCGTGGCCGACCAGAGCATCATCAAGGAGAACGGCGAGAAGTACAACCGGCTCATTGCCACACGCGGCACGGACTACCTGCTGGTGTATAACTACAACGGCAACCAGATGAAGCTGGACCTGACGAAGATCAGTGGCGCGAAGAAACACGTATGGTGGATGACGGCAGCCACCGGCAAGCTGAAGTACCTGGGCGAGTTCGACTCGAAGGTGCTTACCTTCCGCTACCACCCGCAGTCGGCCCGTGTGGAGGACGGCGTGCTCATTGCCATAGACGGCGCCAAAGACTACCTGAAGAAAGACCAGACAGAACTATCACCCGACGGCTATAAGGCTAAAGAGAGAGACTTAAATGAATAGACTGCTTATCATACTGCTGGCCCTGTTTCCCGTGATGGGTATGGCCAAGAAAAAAGAGGTAAAGCCAGACGTAAGCCTGTCGTGGCTACGTGTGGAGAACCTGGAAAAGCCGCAGGCTATTGATACGGCAGAGCCCCGTTTCTCGTGGATTATCCTGTCTGACAAGCGGGATGTGCGCCAGACGGCCTACCAGATTATTGTATCTACCGACCAGGGGGAGGTATGGAACTCTGGCAGGGTGGAGAGCGACCAGCAGCTGTGGGTGCGCTACAAAGGGAAGCCCCTGAAGAGTGCCATGCAGTGTACTTGGAAGGTCAAGGTATGGACTACGGCTGGCGAGAGTGAGTGGAGCGCGGAAGAATGCTTTGGCATCGGACTGCTGAAGGAGAGCCATTGGACAGGGCGCTGGATTGGTCTGGACAGGCTGATGCCTGGCGAGGAGCGTGGCCTGCACTCGCGTCTGGCAGCCCGCTATGTGAGGAAGGAGTTTGAACTGGAGAAGCCTGTAAGGCGTGCCATTGCCTATGTGGCGGGCATAGGGTTGCACGAGCTGCACGTCAACGGAGTGGTGTTCGACCGCGAGGTGCTGCTGCCCATGCCTACTGATTACCGCAGGACGGTGCTCTATAACACCTACGATGTGACCAGTGCCTTGAAAGAGAAGAATGCCATTGGCTTAATCTTGGGCAACGGCCGTTTGTTTCCCATGCGTCAGAACAAGCACTACAAGGCTGTGACCTTCGGGTACCCCAAGTGTCGCATCAACCTCCTCATTGAGTTTACCGATGGTACTACCAGGCGGATATCTACCGACGAGAAATGGAAGATTACTGCTGACGGGCCTATCCGCAGCAATAACGAATACGACGGTGAGGTATATGACGCCCGCAAGCAGCTGACGGGATGGGACGAGGCAGGCTACGATGACAAAGCGTGGCTGAATGCCGAACGCTCGGAGATTCCTCTCGGTACGCTGCGCGCCCAGATGGCACCAGGTATGGTCATGTCGCCGCTCACACCAGAGCCTGACGTGGTCAATACTAAGTCGGCTGCCGTGAAGGGTACTGTCTATGATTTCCATCAGAACATAGCAGGCTGGATAGCCTTCGTCCCGACAGGACGTGAGGGCGACACCATCCGTGTGAAATATGCCGAGAAGCTGAACCCCGACGGCACGCTCTATCTCGACAATTTGCGCGATGCCCGTTCGGAGGATATCTATATCTGCGGCCCAACCGTCAACTGTCACCTGTCACCTGTCAACTCTGAAGAGTGGCATGCCATCTTCAGCTATCACGGCTTCCGCTACGCACAGATTACAGGACCCGCGAAAGGAGTCCATGCCTATACCGTCAGCGACGATATGCAGCAGTTGGGACATTTTGAATGTTCTGATGCTATGCTGAACAAGGTCATGCACAATGCTTGGTGGGGCATCTATGCCAACTATAAGGGGATGCCCGTCGACTGTCCGCAACGCAACGAGCGGCAGCCTTGGCTGGGCGACCGGACCATGGGAAGCCTGGGTGAGAGCTATATGTTCAACAACGAGCGTCTCTACACCAAGTGGATGCGTGACATCTGTGAGTCACAGCGCGAGGATGGTGTCTTCAGCGATGTGGCTCCGGCTTTCTGGAACTACTACAACGACGATGTGACGTGGCCTGCCGCGCTGCCCTTTGGTTGCGACATGCTCTATAGCCAATACGGCAACCGCGAGGCCATCGACAAGAGCTATCCCAGCATCAAGCGGTGGCTCCTGCACCTGATGGAAGAATATATGGAGGACGGCATCATCACTAAAGACACTTATGGCGACTGGTGCGTACCGCCCGAGAGTCTGGAGATGATTCACTCGCAGGACCCGGCCCGCAAGACGGACGGCAGTCTGATTTCTACCGCTTACTTCATCCGTGTGCTGCAGCTGCTGTGCTCATGGGGATGCGAGACTGACTACTGGAAGCCTGTCTACGAACAGATGGTAAAGGACTTCAACCGCCACTTCCTCACTGTGAAGAGGGGTACCTCGCCACGGCCAGGTCATGTGCTGTATCCCGACAGCGTGTTCTACGGCAATAACACTGCCACGGCCAACCTTCTGGCACTCGCTTTCGGCATCGTGCCCGACGACTGCCGCGAGGAGGTGGCGAAGAATGTGGTGGAGAACATCATCATCAAGAACAACGCCCATGTGCCCTGCGGCGTCATCGGCATCTCATGGCTGCTGCGCGGCCTCAGCGACAACGGCTTCAGCGACATCGCCTACATGATAGCCACGCAGAAGAGCTATCCCTCGTGGGGCTATATGGCTGAGAACGGGGCGACCACCATCTGGGAACTGTGGAACGGCGACAAGGCCAGCCCTCGCATGAACAGCGGCAACCACGTCATGCTGCTCGGCGACCTCGTCACCTGGTGCTATCAATACCTTGGCGGCATACGCACTGAGAAGGATGACATCAGTCATTCCAGAGGATATAAACACTTCGTCTTGAAGCCTGACTTTAGTATACCTGACTGTTTCTGGGCCAACGCCAGCTACGTCTCGCCTTACGGCACTATTGAAAGTAAGTGGAAAAAGACATTACAGCATGTAGAGTGGGACGTACGTATTCCCTGTAATACTACGGCAGAAGTATGCCTGCCCAACGGAAAGGTGGAAACACTGGGGTCTGGCAGCTACCACTTCAGTGTGGATATTCCCACTACCCATGCCGCCATCGTGAAGGATGAGTTCCTCTACGAGCAAGCCTCCTTCCCCCAGTGCCACTCGGCCAGCATCGTGGAGACGAAGAAGGGCGACCTCGTGGCCACCTACTTCGGAGGTAAGCACGAGCGCAACCCCGACGTATGCATCTGGGTGAGCATCAAGAAGAAAGGAAGCAACGAGTGGAGTGCCCCCATCCTGGCTGCCGACGGCGTCTTTGAGCTTGGTACAGCCCATGCTGACATTGCAGGCATCACCACCGAAAGCACCCCCGCCACAGACGGTCCTGTATGCCGAGGCAAAGCTTCGGCCAAACAACGCCGCAAGGCCTGTTGGAACCCCGTCCTCTGCGAAATGCCCGACGGCGAGCTGTGGCTGTTCTTCAAGATAGGCCTGAAGGTCAGTGACTGGACGGGCTGGCTCTGTAAATCGAAAGACGGCGGCAAGACGTGGAGCGACAAGGAACCGCTGCCACAGGGCTTCCTCGGTCCCATTAAGAACAAGCCCGAGCTCATCAACGGCCGCCTGCTCTGCCCATCATCGACTGAAGACAATGGATGGAAGATCCACATGGAGATATACGACCTGCAGACCAAGCAATGGCGCTACGTAGGTCCTGTTGACGCCGAGCTGGCCATGCGCACCGAAGACATGATTGCAACGCTACACTCTGACAAGAGCTCAGAGAAGCCTGCTGACAAGGGGAATAGTGTGGGCAGCAGTTCTGCCGCTGCCAAGGAAGACATGGAGGCTCCCGATGCCGGCGGACAGGCTGCCGCCAACGGTATGCACCCCATTGACTGCATACAGCCCAGCATTCTGAAGCTGAAGGACGGCCGCCTGCAGGTGCTGATGCGCACCCGCAACGGACGGATAGGCACCTCGTTCTCGTCGGACAACGGCGACACGTGGTCGAAGGTCACACTGCTCGACGTGCCCAACAACCAGTCGGGCACCGATGCCGTGACGCTGAAGGACGGTCGCCACGTGCTTATCTACAACGACTTCGAGACGCTGCCCGGCACGAAGAAAGGGGTGCGCACGCCGCTTTCCATCGCCATCAGCGACGACGGCACCCACTGGCGTCACGCCCTGACGCTGGAAGACTCGCCCATCAGCCAGTACTCGTACCCCAGCATCATACAGGGCCGCGACGGCATGCTGCATGCTGTATATACGTGGCGCCGGCTGCGCGTGGCCTACAAGCAGATAGACCCGGCAAGGCTCTCTGCCTCTGAGCCTCTGTGGTGAGAAAGGCATATAGGATATTTTGATTAGTTACTTATCACAATAGTAAACTACACGACAATGGTAAACAGATTTATTCTCAACGAAGTATCGTACTTCGGTCCTGGGGCTCGCAAAGAGCTGCCCGGAGTGGTGAAGCGTTTCGGATTCAAGAAGGCGCTGGTAGTGACTGACAAGGGACTGATGCAGTTTGGTGTGGCAAAGATGGTGCTTGACGTGATGGACGAGGCCGGCATCAAGTATGACATCTTTGACGACGTGAAGCCTAACCCCACGGTGTCGAACGTCAAGAACGGTATCGAGGCCTGTAAGAAGGCTGAGGCCGACTTCATCGTGGCCATCGGTGGCGGCTCGAGCATGGACACTGCCAAGGGCATTGGCATCGTGGTGAACAATCCCGAGTTCTCTGACATTGTATCGCTGGAGGGCGTGGCCGACACGAAGAAGAAGTCGCTGCCCATCATTGCACTGCCTACGACGGCAGGTACGGCCGCCGAGACCACCATTAACTACGTCATCATTGACGAGACGCGTCAGGCCAAGATGGTATGTGTGGACCCCAACGACATTCCCTGTGTGGCCATCATCGACGCCGAGCTGATGTATTCGCTGCCCAAGGGACTGACTGCTGCCACGGGTATGGACGCCATGACGCATGCCATCGAGGGACTGATTACGAAGGCTGCCTGGGAACTGTCTGACATGTTCGAGGTGAAGGCCATCGAGATGATACACAAGTATCTGCCTATCGCTGTCAGCGAGCCTACTAACCCTGTGGGCCGTGACGGCATGGCTGTGGCCCAGTATGTGGCTGGCATGGCTTTCTCGAACGTGGGATTAGGTGTTGACCATGGCATGGCTCACCCGCTGAGTGCGCTGTTCGATGTGCCCCATGGCGTGGCCTGCGCCATGCTGTTGCCTACCGTCATGCGCTTCAACATGCCTGTGGCCAAGGAGAAGTATGTGGATATTGCCAAGGCCTGTGGTGTCTACGAGGCTGGCATGACCACCGACCAGGCTGCCGAGGCTGCATGCAAGGCCATTGAAGACCTGAGTGCACTGGTAGGTACCAACAAGCGTCTGACCGACCTGGGTATCAAGGAGTCGGACATTGAGGCACTGGCTGAGCAGGCTTTCAACGATGTCTGCACACCGGGTAATCCGCGCCCTGTGACGAAGCAGGACATCATTGAGCTGTATCATCAGATATTGTAGTCGTCGTTGCATTCCTGTCAGGATGTACGCGACGGATATTTAGCCAATTCATTCTATTGCGTCGTCTCTATCCTCTATGGATGGGGGCGACGCTTTGGGTGTGAAATGTATAAAAAATGTTGAAGAATGTTGGAGGTATCAAAAAAAATGTTTATCTTTGCAGCATATTTCGAAATATAGTAACCTAATTGAGCTCAAAATGATGAAGAAGAAGTATTTGATGAACGGCATGGCCTTGCTGGCCCTTGGCCTCACTATGGGCAGCTGTTCGAAGGAAACAGGCTTTACGGAAAAGGACGCCGTAAGCCATGCAGAAAAAGAGTTGGGCGTCACCATCAACTCTAACACCGATTGGAAAATGACCCAGGAGGTTAAGGCAAATGTCAGCGTTAACCTTGGTTTGGACCAGCAGTATACGGTGGCCGTGTACGACGTAAACCCCTTGTTTAATGAGGATGCAACGTATTACGCCAAGAAGGAAGTCAACGAGGGCGGCACCGTCAGCCTGAGTATGGACCTTCCCCAGGCCAGCAATACCTATTATGTGGCTGTTTTCGATAGCAAATTCCGTGGTGTGGTTGAGGCTGCTACTATCACTGATGGCGAGCTAAATGTTAATTTCGGAGGCACCGCTTATGCCCCTGCTTTTGTCCCTTCCTTTACCCGCGCCACACAGGATGAATATTCTGGTACGTATGCCAAGACAGCTGCAGACTACTTGGAAGGCTTGACCGTGAGCGATATGCAGCAGTATGAAGCATTCACTAATGCCGATATTGATAAATCAGGAGATCACTCACCCGGCCATATCAACCTTGACGGTGGTACTACGCCCGTAGTGACAAAAACGGTTAGCGGTAGTGGTACTTTTTATGTAGAGTCTGGGTTTAATCCTAATGATGGACAGACGATTCAGGTAAAGACTAATGATAATGTTCTTGTTGGAACTTTAACTTTCGAAGGTTCTGGTAGTCCGGCAGTAGCAAAATCTTTCTGGATGGGTTTTGATAATTCAAAAGCTGTAGTTACACGTACGGCAGTAAAGTTTGTTCCTGCTATTGATGGCAAGATGTCGTTAGCATACGAAGGGAAATGGGCACCATTTACATGGACGGATAATGGTGTTCCAATTACTATGTGGGGAAATACTTATGATGGAGTAAATGGTTATAAAAATGATCTTGCTGTTTTGGAAAATGCTAAAGCAGGACATGTTTATCGTATTTGTTATAATGATGGTATTAGTTTTGCTGGTGTAAAGCACGAATTTAGTGGAACCGTTACCACTGGTGGCGAGACGCTTCGTGGTGATGGACGCCATTTCCGTGTAGCTAGTGGAACAACTATTACAGAGTTCATTGCCCTAAATGGTAATGATGAAAACAACCAGCCCATGATGAATGGAGCCGTTATATATGTTGAAGGTAAGCTTAATCTTTATCCCACTGGTACACTCAATGGTGTTACTATCGTCGTAGGTAGTGGTGGCGAGGTAGTGCTGAATGGTACTATTGATATGTCGAACTACGGTCGCTTTGTAGTGTTGCCTGGTGGTAAGATTACGGGTACTAGTGGTTCGTCGTTGAAAGTGAATAACGGTGCCAAGTGCTATAATGCAGGAGAAATAAACTTCGCAGGTGAGCTGAACGTCAACGGCTCTGACTTCTACAACTGTGGTACGCTTAATCTGGGTTCTATGCGTAATACCAGTGGTGGTAAGGTGACCAACTTTGGTAAGATTACCTGTGGAAGCAATGAGATTGCTGCTGATGCTTATAATTGCGAGATGATTAATGGTTGCTATTGGCATTATACAGGCAATGCTGGTATTGGTCACCTTATTATGCTGAAAAATAGCCGTCTCGATGTTGATGGGTATGCTGAGTTTTCACAGAGTTGGTCTAGTGGTTTTGATGCCAGCAGCCCTGCAAATGCTTTAGCTTATGTACCTGCGAACCCCAACATCTTGGAGGCTAACAGTGTGGTCAATATAGGTGTGGGTTTCTTTACTAATACCGTATTCCAAGGACCGTCTGCCAGTGGGGAAGTAGCTATATTAAAAATGCAAAAAGCGCAAGTTGCTAATGGTACTGACTTGATGCAGCGTCAAAATTGCTACTTTGACTGGGACATTACAGAACTTTATTCTAAGAATGGTGGTAAGGGAGTTGCTACCAATGAATATAAATACCAGGATATCCCAGCAGCAGATAAGCAACATAATAAGTATGGTTATCTGGTTGATTTTTATAGAGAGCATATCTTGAAATTCATTACCGAGGCATCGTCTCCTGTATCTATTCCAACTGGTGACTGTACGGGTGATGGATATAACCCCGGTGGTGGCGGTGGTGGCAAAATTCCTGGTGGACCTGCCATTTACAGCTACGCCTTCGAGGACTCGTATAATGCCGACTACGACATGAACGACGTGGTGGTGAAGGTGCAGGAGGATCCTGAAGATGCTAATAAGTTGGTCTTCTACCTGATGTGTACGGGTGCTTCGTACGACTTGTATGTAAACCTGACCGTTGATGGTGTGACCTATAATTTGTTCGGCCGTCAAGAGGTACATGCCGCCATGGGTGGCACTGCCCACATGTTCATCAATACGGGTACGCCTGAC
>OCTX011897065.1_pt1 | contig 10081 bp, 8 predicted proteins | sample 1539691 | NCBI WGS metagenome assembly OCTX01 (sample SAMN02144231, study PRJEB22623) | gut metagenome | biome: sheep rumen | host: Ovis aries | place: New Zealand | reverse complement strand
CGGCCACAGTCTCGCCGGCGCGTGGCAGTAAGAGCGAAAGTCCCCTGGGCGGCGAAGGTGCTCAGGGGACTGGAGCCAAGCCGGCGTGACCAATCGGGAACGCGGGCTTGACCGATTTCCTTTTATGGGCGGGAAGGGAGCGCCAGCGACCGGGTGGGGATAAATCCGGCCGAAGGCCGACCGCTTTCTTCCAAACACAGACTGCCCGAAAGACTGATTGAGGTCTTCTACAACTTCCTTAGACTCTTCTCCCCCGTGCTTCCGGAGATACCTCCATTTTCATAATATGAGGAAGAGACATAGGGCATAAGTTTACTAAAACAGTAATACACCGGCCACGAAAAAGAACCGACCGAATACTGGCCGGTTAAGCACCTTTGCTTAATCAATCAAGAGTGTCGAGATGCCCGGTTAAGCTAGGTATAACAAGAAGGTTATTATTGATACTGATTTACGTGCTTATATTTCTCTCCTAACGTCAACAGCTGCTTGAACAACTCCAAGCGCTCTGGCTTCAGGTCGCCGGCATTCATCAACTTCTTGTTGTGCTTCCACCAAGAGCGCATGTTGCGTTCCTCCGGGATGAACTTGGAGGGTTTGCGGTGGTTGGTTTCCAGGAAGTCGATGGCTTCTTGCCATTTGGCGAGCCAGAGTTCGGATTGAGTCATAATGTTCTGCAGCTCGAGGTCTTCAACAAGACTTTCAGAACTTCACCAAGGGGCCTAAAGCGCTATTCTTAATCACCGCACCCGGGGCGTATTGACGAGTGAGGGATTCTACAATAACCCGCTGCCCTTCAGTAGCATTCGGGGAGAGCGTTATCTCAATATTTGAGAGGACACTTGGGTCCAGATGCATAAAGTAGCGAGTGAAGGGAATAGGCTTGTTCTGCATATAAGAGTTAATCGCGATGGAGCCAACGTCATCCGGATTAGTCAGAAGCGGATTAAATGGTAGGATAGTAAGGACAAATCGAGTTTCATCCTGAAAAGCCCAACGCCTATGTTTATAGCGGCCGATTTCTCCCAAGGAGATCTTCGCATCTGCCTTGCCATTCGCATCAGGAGTTATAACCACGGCATCTTTTGTCTTAGACGCCACGTCATCAACATATTGAATCTTTCGATAGAAGAAATCTCCCTCCTGAGTTAAAATAGGCAGCACAAAGTGATCCTTAGCATTAAACGCTTCTGCCGGCAAGGGAAGAATCATACTACCCTGCCATTGTTGCCCTCCCCACGTGGGATTCACAATCAAGTACTTCCGGAACATATCTTTCTCCAAGCCAATCCGAACGCCCATCTTGTCTCCAGCATACATTTTCCATAATGGTATGCTCTCCTCCTTGGATTCTGTCCAGCACGAAACGAAAAAATATTTGCCTATATAGATGCCAGAAGATTCAACACTCCCTTCCTCGACGTCGTCTACACAATCTAGCCGATTAAACAGAAGCGTTTGGTTCTTGAGGATTAGAGCCAGTGCATCTAGTGTTGTATAGTGATAAATCATCATTTCACTCTAACTGATTTATTCCGGGGATACTGTTTCTCTTTATTAGATGCATCCTTACGGAAGAACACTGTTTTATTTATCACCATATCCCTCCAAACGAACATGGAACCCGTTGGTAGGACACTCTCCGCTTTTGAAGTTCTTTACGAGTTCCCCTCTATCAACACCATAAGCAGAAGATATGAAGTGAAGGTGCGAACCCTGTTCACCGGATTCTCTTCCCGCCAAGCCTCTATGAGTTCTATAAAAGCAATACCACCTGCCATCTGGCAAATCCACAAACTGCGCCATCACGACTCTTTGATTCTCCACGAGATGCTTCAGCGCTTCTTGTGATAAATCTGTATTCCCTACAGCTACTATATTGTTCTCATCGCTCGCATCAATCATTAGCGGTGCTCTACCTTTCAGACTCCCACTTCCTCCATGATACGAATACTGACTGAATGTCCCTCCAATACGTCCTGAATGCAGGATCCAACAAATCATATTCTCAAAAGTGACCGTCTTGTCACGTAACAACTTCTCCTGTTCCTTTTTCTTAGTTTCAGTATACAACTTTAGCAGGAACTCCGGACATGGCTTCCGTACCCATTTCTCGAGCTCAGAAAACGACAATTGCCGTGCTTCATCCTCTGAGATGCCATGCATGTACATAAAGAAAAAGAACAAATACGCCCCGAACCACATTGGAGGATATTCTCTCTCGATATTATCCGTATACATTGAGAGAACCTTATATTTCCCGCCATCGGGAGCAATGTATTCTACGTAACGAGGCATACTGGCTAAACATTATTTATGTAGCACGAAAAGACTTCTGCACCTCTCCATCAATTGAAACAAATGTGGTATGATCCTCTGGATAATCTTCCGGTACCCCCACATATATATCTCCCGCCCCTATGACTAGTAGCCTTCCGTCATCCTGGCGCTCTACGAGTAACTTTTCATCATGCCATATTACAGCTCCGTCAATTTCAGTTCTATATTGAGGTTCAACTCCTGTGAAGTCAAATGAGTCAAAACTCATTTCTTGATTAATTCTTTGAACAATAGGTTGATACCTTTCTCCTCTTTTGATTGTATCCCATAACTGAAGCAAATCCTCTTTGTGGCGAGCAATCCAGTTTTTCATCAACTTGCGGGTTTTTGCATCACAATCGCCTACAATCAGTTCTCCGCTATCCACAGCAAAGGACGCTTCATGGTCACCGATGTGTACGTGAGGTCTGCCATGATTCATGTCTGCATGCATAGTAACTTTAACCTTTCTCTTCCTGTCACCGATAATGTCAATTAGGAAATTGAGTACTTGACCTTGCCTGGTGAAGTAGAAGGTTAAACCATTTTGATGGTTCCGCTGGCGGCCATCGTATTTTATTGTACGGGTATTAATCATATAAAGTACTATCCTTTCATAAACGGATATACCTGTGGTGTATACAACCTTTCAGTCACAAAAGCACTCACATTTCTGGTTTCTTTTGAGAATGATATTCCAACCCCCTCAATCACCTTCCCCTTTATATAATACGCTTCTGCATACCTATTGTCCTTTATCTGTTGCAGGGCCTCTATTGAGCGGTCTTTACCGTTAGCTTCATACTTGAATTCCATAATGAAAATTCTTGTCGGATATTCCATCATCATGTCTATCCTTCCGTCACTTATTTCTGCCTCAGAAACTGGACTCATTCCCAGTACGGCCGTTATCACGTGAATAATAGTATGAAAATACCCCTCATCCATCTTTTCCTTGTGGATATTATAAGGCACATTCTTTATAAGACTCCCTATCAGTTCCACGAACAGTTTCACATCATTGTTCCTTAGCGCCATTCGTGCCTGTTGGTACGGTATAGGAATATCTTCGTCAGCCTGATAAATGCTCAGACAGCGAGTAACCATCTGGTCTATATCGCTGCACATCTTGTACATTTCAATCACTATCGAGTCTGTTTCCTCACCGATGATATTCTTCTCTATCAGGTGGAACTGTTTCTTGATATGCTTTTGGAAATTGTCGAGAAACTGTAACAATTGAGGAATAGAAGAAAATCTTGATGGAATTATATGGCTATTTACATCAAAGGCAAAATGTTCATCTATGTTGCCTATGATGTCATCCAGTAAGTCCATCAGCCGCTCCCCGGATTTCAATCGGTAAATCCCGTTTCGTTTATTCTGGGTCGTGGAATGATAGAACATATTCCAATCACTGTATCTTGCGGTTATCCATTCCTCAAGATACAATGACAACTCCTTTTCTTTCTCAACAATATGATGCATAATAAGAAAAGATAATCTTTATTTTACCTGAACCTCCCTTCTCAAAGGTTCAAACATCGTACTTCCGTTCAAGAAACTCTCCACTATTATCTATCAACTTCTTAGTCGATTCTTTCTCCACATTCATAGTTGTTTCCGTATAAACACAACTTTAAGCATTACAATCTGCTTTCACTTACTGAAACTTACTTCACTCTCCCTTCCTCCAACATCTTCTCATACTCTTCCTGGGCGCGACGGCGCTTGCTTCCCCAGCTCGGGGTAAGAAACAGGTAGCGGAATGCCTCCCATACCGCAGATAATATTCGTTTAATCTGTGTCATTCGTGTTCGCCTAATACAAGGTTTTCGTTATCGTTATCGTTGAAAACACCTCATCCTCCCTCACTTATAATACTCCCTCAGAAACCGCTCCACCATCTCCTGCTGCCGCTGCTGGTTCTGCATCCATTCGTTATACTCCCTCAATAGCCGCTGAAAATGTTCCGCCCGTTCCTGTCCGTCAATGGCACGGCACATCTGCTCCGCTATCTGCGGAGGAAAGTTATTGCGGATAATCGCCTTCCCCGTCTCGTTGGCAATCTTATTGCCGACTATGTTGTATAAGTCCTGAATTGTAATCATACATTCGAATTTACTTGCGATGATTATATTACCGTGCCCGACGGTTTTGCCGTTGAAAACTCACTCCGAATCCCGATAACTCAAAAACTCCATCATATCCTTCTTCTGGTGCTCCACTGCATTCCTCATCCCCTTTACATACATCCTCAGGACACCGTTAGACGACTCCCAGCAACCGTCACCTACCTTCCTGAACTGCTTAAAGGTGTCCAGTGGAGCATTCCCTCCTTCTATCAACCGCATCACAAACTCCTTCAGTCCTCCTGAGGTCTTGTCCATAAAGTACCTGTAAAGGCTTACTCCGTCTTTATTCACATACTCCGGCCAACAGTCAACAATCACTACCCGTTCATTCTTGTCATGAACCAATTTATGCCTTTGCAGCAACTGGTTCACATACAAGTCTCCAAACGAATACCCGCATATCAGCAATGCACGATTATCAATAATCTTCTTCGCCAGATATGCGTGGTAATAACTATGCGGCAGATAGCATATCTTGTCTGTCTTCTTTAGCCCCGTAATGATGGGCGAATAGAAGATGGCTTCCTTCGCCTGATTCATAGGCATCCACTGCCTGCTAATAAACGGCTCTTGGTCGGGATATAGCTTAAACAAGTCGCGATGACTGTAATAGTTTTCCACAGGCGGAGGATTAAAGTCGCCATACAGGTAGCAGCCGTGCAGGTGACTCACCGTAGGCAGCCCTTTCTCGTTCTTCCATAGGACCTCTGGTTCAAACCTCTCATACCCCTGCGTAAAAGGCACATATCCGTCATTAAACCGCTCCAGACTATACTCTACCGTCGTGTCATAGTTCAAGTTGAACACATCCAGTGCTCCATCAAATCCCTTCCAGAACTCTTTATACCATTGCTCCCGTCCGTCCTCTCTGAACCTCTTATCGTATGCGCTGACTATCTCAACAATCTTTTCCACGATGGCTATCATCGCATTGTAATAGTCCACCGACGGATAATCAAGGTCCGCCCGCACCAGCGTCGATATCAAGGGAAAAGGGAAATGCTCATGCTTCCACGTACCACTGAAAGAGTGCAGTGTTTCTATGACGTCAAACAAGTCTTCAAACGAAATCTGCGGCTCATAGTTCCTTACTGCAGGATCCGTCCTCAAATATTCAGCACGTGAAGCCTCTATCAGCCTGTTATAGATTATCTTAATTAAGCCTGACTCCTCTTCATCCAGTCCTCGAATCTTCAGCGCAATCACCTGCTGAGTGATATTCGCAGTAGTCGGAACAATCCCTTCAAAGTCGAAGCCTAAAACCGCCCCTGCGCCAAGCACTACCGTTACTCTTCCTGCATTTCCCATACTGTCTATTTATCATTCTTCCTCCCCTTAAATTTCAGCGCCTCTTTCTTCTTCCTATCATCCGTCTCTATCATCAGCCACAATGCCTCCGTGCCGCTCATCTTCAGCAACCCGCGCCTGTACAAAAACAGCTTCATCTTGTTGGCAGGTACCTTCATCCAGCCTTCAGCCTTCGCCTTCCACTGGTCCTTCCACGTCTCTTCATACGAACGAAAACGTGAGTGATACTCTCCTCGCTCGTCCATCCAGATATATCCGCCCACTTGTATCCGGGGCCAAAACATCGGTGCAGGCTTATAGGTCCTTTCCATCAATACCGGCCATACCAGACGCTTATTCTTTTTCCTAAGATAATCCAACAGCAAATCCTTGCGCATCAACAGACACCCATTTCCACCATGTACCCAATGGCTGTCAAAGCAGGCCACACTGCCGTCCGCAGCAAGCCACACACCGTCATTCACCGAAAACCTCATACCCAACTCTTCATACAGGACTGGCGATGGCATAATCACCTCCTGCGATTCCGTCAGTGAGGCATCCGAATATTCGCTGATAGAATATAGCAGATAAGCGGGTTGCACCATTACATTGGTGCTTCTCCTCCCCGCTTCAAACGCCCTGCTCGTCAAGCCTTCTTCCACGACTTCTTCTTTATATGTCGCAGACCAGTAATATTCTCTGTAATATACCGAAGAAACATCCCTGTTCTCCGACCCCGACCGTCCACTAAGGCCGTCTTTATGAATCCTCCGGCACATTCTCCTACGGTCCTTCTTGTCCACCATGAATGCTTGGACAAACGACCAGAGTTCACGCTCGCTTTTACCTTCCGGCAGTTTCTGCTCCACATGCCGTTCCGTCGATATAGTGTAATATGAATACAGGTCTATCCATTTTTCTCCTCCTACTTCATATTCTATATACTTTCTGACATCGGGCATATCCCGCCAGTTCTTCATCCATTTTTCATCATCATGTCTGCTCAGATCATATACTGGCACCTCATATCTGGGCAATCCTCCTCCATAGTCCTTCATATCAGGATTCATAAACAACGTCGGGTCAAACTTCCGGGCACTCACATTCACCGGGCTATGCCAGTCCCTGTCGTAAACTTCACCATAATGGTTGTCTGCCAGTATCGCCGCCACCTTGTGCATGGCAATCCACTGATATTTCTTGCCTATACGCTCAATCGAATTCCTGTTCCTCAACTGGCTGGAATACTGCCCGTCAAACTTCTTAAACACATTGGCATCATAGCCTATCTCCTCAAAGATGTAGCGTATTGCCCAATTCGACACCTTTTCTATATCATCATCCCAGTTGTCCAAGAGTGCCTGGAAGGTGTAACGCCCGAAGTCACCATACATACCTCGGGAACTATACTCCGTGCGCATCGAATACATAATGTTCTCCTGTGCACGGTACATATCTTTGTCTTCCGTACTGTCAAAGTCCAGTTCATACTTCCTGATTTCGTCCGTCGCCACTTCTACGTTCTTCTTCTCCTTATTATATGGCGCAGCTATCTTGTCCACCTCATAATCCAACGTGCAGCCTAACGACAGTGCATAATCCACTATACACTTCCCAAAGTCCCTAATCAGGATATTCTCTCGGGGGTCTCCATCTCTGAACAGACAGTCATAAACCTTCTGTGCCACCTTCTCTACATACGTTTTCGTCTGGTTTCCCGTGCAGCACCCGAACGCCACGGCATAAAGCCGCTCCACAATATAGTCGTCATTCACATCGTGATAGTCTTCAATACATTTCAGCAGACCGTCACACTCTTTCCGCAGCAGGTTCACCAGTGCCCGCGTTGTCTTGTCTCGCAACGTCAGGTCGGTAGTTGCCAGCATCCATATCAACTGCCGGCATATCAGTAGCAGCACATCCCTGTCCAAATGTGCCACCACATCGTCCGAGGCCGACCACGCCCACGATACCAGTGTCGAAATACTCTCTTTCGCATCAGAATAACCCGACACCACTGTCGTCCATACGGCATCCCGCTCCACCATCCTCATCGGTTTCAATATACCGTCCAGCACATTCGCATTCAGCGGCCAATCGCTACGATAAGGAACGCGGGCTACAATATCAAATCCCGCCCGCCACTGCCCATCATCAAGATAACTCATCAAAAGTGCAGTCCCGGCTTCGGTGAGAAGATTCCGCATAGGCAGCCCCTCCACAAACATCTGAACCAGCGGGAATCCGCAGTCTTCTTCCTTGACCACCTCAAACAGTTCTTTCCCTGTTTTTGCTGGCACCACGTCCGTCAGGGCTTCCACCACAGCCTCGTCATACAGCAGGTCTCCGCTGATATTTCCCTGCTCCACCATGGTCGAAGCTATCAGGTAGCCCCCCATCGTGTCATAACCGAACGTGTAGTAGTGTCTCTGTTCTGAATAAAAATATTCATTTATCAGACCCTCATCGGTCAAGGCATTCAGAAACGCCGCAGCCCTGTCTCCTACAATCTGGTTCCTGCCAATAATTGCCAGCACCTCTGCCTGGTCCATGCGCCACCGGTTTCCGTGCTCTACCATCTTGGCAGCAACCTCATGCAGCACGTCCTGGAGCACTGCGACTGATGAGGAATACTGAAAAAAACTGCTCAGCCGCTCATTAAAGTGCTTGATGTAGTTCTCTATAATTTCCAGACGCGTCTCGTGTGCTGGAGGCGTAGTCTCTCCTTGGTGCGACCTGCAAAACAAGGTCAGCAGCATCGGGTTGCGAAACTCATTGTTCATAACTGGCCATACCGGCAGAGGCACCGAAAACGACTTGAACATATATTCTACCGCCCCCGACACATTTTTCTCAAAACCCCTATGCTCATACGACGGGAATCCTTCATCTCTTATAAAACGGTCAATCCAACTCTCTCCACCGTTGGTTCTTACCGACACGATGAGTCCGATGTTCTTATACGGCTGAATCTCGTTCAAAAGCGAAAGCAAATGATGCTCCCATAGCGATAAACCGACAATTCCTTCGTTAATGCCGTCTATAATCAACAGCACCCGCCCGTGTTTCTTGCCGTAGTCATCCAGTGCTTGATAGAACGTTTCTTTCTTGCACTTCAGGTCAAGCGAGGCCAAAACCTGATCCATTGGAATACCCGAGTCTGTAATCACTCGCCCGAGGAAGAAAATAGTAGGTTCTTTCTCCTCCAGCCTTCTCTCCACTATCTTTGCAAGCAGGTGTGTCTTGCCGTAACCTCCTTTTCCGTACACAATCATCGACTGCCCCTTGATGCTTTGCACCCACGGATTCCCGATGTGTTCTCTTATTTTCCCAAAGTCAGAGTGTATGTTCGAATAGTCGTAGTCGTCGTAGTCTATCTTTTTCTTTATGATGGCATCTCTGAAAATAGCCTCCGCTTCGTCAATCCCCGCTTCTATACTGTCCAATCCCTTTTCATCCAAATGCTTCAGCGACAATCCGTCCACCACTTGCCGCACAGCACGTTCTATTGTATCTAACTCCTGCTTATCCAGCTTGCCCGGGAAACGCTCTTTCGACCGGCTGAAATCTTTTGTTAGTTTCGCTTTTTCTTCCACAAACAGCCTCGTCATCCTTTCATCACGGCAGGTGGAGGCAAAAGCATCCTCAAACAGTTCATACTTGAAGTTGACACTCAGGTCTATCTTCTTTCCCAGATTCCTTATGTTCAACTCCGATTTCTCCTTGAACCAGTCCTGCGTAGGCACAAACTCAAATTCTCTGTTGATTACCTTCGCGGCCTGTGAAAGAATGTCGTTCTTGTATTTAAGGTTTGAGAAGTATAATAACGCAAAATATGCGAGCGTTGCCACCACCAATGCTATTATCAACACTGCTGTTGGTACGCTATTATCTATCCATAGTTGTAGGTCTATCACACCTTGCTGGTTCTCAACGAACAGGTTGGCTTTGATGAAGGGGATAACGCCTCCACCACCTATGATGAGCGTCACCGCACCCATATAGGTTTTGAATGCCCATTTCTGACGGTGGTTCTCCATATACTTTTGGAGTAACTCCTTCAGTTTTTCTGCATCCAGATGCTCTTTGGCCTTACCTATGATTAGCCTGAATGCACCACGGGCCAGCAGGTAGTCGAACGCAAAAACTATCAGCCAACCTATAAGAATGACGGCTAATACTATGATTATATAGATTCCTATACTCATTATGAGATTATTATTTTTCTCGGCTAGTTTATGTGATTAGTTTTTTCTCTAACTCCTTGGCCTCATTTGTGGCCAAAACACATATGAGCAAAACTGCCACGAGGCATCAATTATTCGTTTAATCCGTCC
>OCTX011815677.1_pt1 | contig 10081 bp, 6 predicted proteins | sample 1539691 | NCBI WGS metagenome assembly OCTX01 (sample SAMN02144231, study PRJEB22623) | gut metagenome | biome: sheep rumen | host: Ovis aries | place: New Zealand | reverse complement strand
CCCGATCCAGTCAGTCCACACATGACATATCCGCCGTCAAAGTGCCCCATTGTAGTCTTCAGAACATTGGCGATACAGACATTGCTGTCTATATACTGCGTGATGTCCCCACCTTCGAGTTCCTGGCCCACCGCTTCGCCATAAAGGCGTTCCACCTCGCGATCCAGTCTGTGCCCCATAAGCTCGAGCGCAATGTATGCATCCCCATATACACGAGGTGACTGACCTTGTTCCGTAAGAAACTCAAACACTTCATCAATATTAGTCATATTGAAATTGCCGCAAAGACAAAGATTCTTGGAGCGCCAGTTATTACGTCTGAGAAAGGGATGTACGTGTTGCAGTCCGTGCCTGCCTGTTGTGGAATAGCGCAAATGTCCCATATATAACTGACCGACGAAATTATCATCAACACGCTTGAATATCTCTGTTATGGCATCCTTACCCTCAGCACGCTCACGGTACATGTATTCAGTCCCCACGGGAGCATCCAGATTGACACAGGCTATGCCTGCACCCTCTTGCCCGCGGTTGTGTTGCTTCTCCATCATAAGATAGAGCTTGTTCAGACCATAGTGCCTTGAGCCATATTTCCGTTCATAATAACTCAGCGGTTTTAACAGGCGAATCATCGCCACGCCACATTCGTGTTTCAGTTGTTCCATATCAGATACAAGCTTTGATGAATGACATAAATAACGGATGCGGCTGTAGGACAGTACTGCTGTATTCCGGATGAAATTGCGTACCTACATACCACGTACATGCCGGCACCTCCACAATCTCCACCAATCCTGTAGCAGGATTGACACCTGTACAGGCAAGTCCTTTTGCCTCAAACTCGTCTTTATACGAATTATTGAATTCATACCTGTGGCGGTGCCGCTCGGCAATCTTTGACTTGCCATACGCTTTATAAACAAGCGAGTCCTTCCGAAGTGAGCAATCGTAGGCTCCCAACCGCATTGTCCCGCCCATATCAGTGACGGTCTTCTGCCCCTCCATAAGGTCGATGACTTTATGCGGTGTTTTGGTATTCATCTCCGCACTGTCAGCGTCAGAATAACCGAGAACATTGCGTGCATATTCTATAACCATCATCTGCATACCGAGGCAGATTCCGAAAGTAGGGATGTTACACTTGCGGCAATACTGCGCAGCAATAATTTTGCCCTCAACTCCACGTTGTCCAAATCCCGGGCAAATAATGACGCCATCCACTTTATCTATCTGGTTTGCCACATTCGTCGCAGTGAGTTCCTCGCTGTTGATAAATACTGTTTTCAGCTTGCGGTCATTATAAGTCGCAGCATGTGAAAGCGACTCAAGTATACTTTTGTAAGCATCTTGCAGATTATATTTGCCTACAAGCCCTATTCTGACCGTCTCCTTGGCATGATGCCAGCGCTGCAGGAAATCCATCCAGGCACCAAGGTCGGCAGAGCCTTTTGCGTCCATACCGAATTTGTGCAGGATCGTGGCGTCCAAGTACTGCTCCTCCATGCGCACTGGAACCTCGTAGATAGTCTTCAGGTCAATGCTCTGCACAACAGCCTCAGGCTCCACATTGCAAAACGCCGCCACTTTTTTACGGAGCGTTTTACTCAGCACTTTCTCAGTGCGCAACACAAGGATGTCGGGCTGGATACCATGACTCTGTAATTCCTTGACAGAATGTTGCGTAGGCTTTGTCTTCAACTCCTTTGCCGCGGAAAGGTAAGGAACGTATGTCAAATGAATGGACAGTGCCCGTTTACCCAATTCCCACTTCAACTGGCGTATTGCCTCCAAAAACGGCGTCCCTTCTATGTCGCCAACGGTGCCGCCGACCTCTGTTATGATAAAATCGTACTTATTTTTCTTGCCGAGAAAGAGAATTGAACGCTTAATCTCATCCGTAATATGCGGAATGACCTGAATGGTCTTACCGAGATAATCGCCGCGACGTTCTTTTTCAATAACGCTCTTATAAATCTGCCCGGTGGTATAATTATTGTCTCTGCTGGTACGGATATCTGTAAAACGCTCGTAATGCCCAAGGTCAAGATCCGTCTCCTGCCCGTCTGCAGTCACATAACATTCACCATGCTCATAAGGATTCAACGTACCAGGGTCAATGTTAATATAAGGATCAAATTTTTGGATAGTAATACTATAGCCCCTTGCCTGGAGCAGTTTGCCCACAGAAGCCGAAATAATTCCCTTGCCCAAGGAAGAGGCTACGCCGCCCGTTACGAAAATATATTTTGTCTCAGCCATAATAGAAGAAAAGAATTAAAGAGTTAATGATTTCCTAACGGGTTACAAAATTAAGAGATTTTGACGTAAAAAATTACATTTTGTTTAGTTTTTTTTAATTTTTCATTAATCCGTCAACTTTTTCACTTAAAAATATAAATAATGACAAACCTCATGCCGGCGCCGTGGAAGAGTTGTTTTCATAATGCACATCCTCTAATAAAGATATGCCAGCCTGTCTGCAGGCTTGCTTGTATCGCCATCCCCGCATAGTCTTTACTGTTTATGCCGGTATATTTTCCGTTCCATAGGCTGGAACGTAGGTTCTATGGTATGGAACGTAAGTTCCACCCGATGGAATGTATGTTCCAGCCTATGGAACGGAGAACTTGTCGGGCCGAAGCAACGCATTTTCCCTCCAGCATATAGGCAGGATATAGCAGATGGCACACAAGGGAAGGTGCGCTTAATCCATCTACGCGTCCCGACATATAAAAACACACATACCGCCATATTTTTTTGCATAACACGGAATGTACTTTCGCAATTACAAAATCTATGCAGATGCAAAAAGGCGGCATTTGGTTTATAATTTGTATTTTTGCAATAATATTAATCCCATATATATAATGATGACACACCGCCTACACATTTTTTTTATCATTATGATGGCACTGGGCAGTTGGCTCACAGCACAGGCAACTTATCTTTTCCATCAGCAAAAATCTGCATATACCATCGTCGTCTCCCCTGAGGCTTCCGTATCGGAGAAAACAGCAGCACACGAGATGCACGACTGGCTGAAAGCCATCAGCGGAGCTGACATTCCTGTCACTAACGACCTTAAAGCCAAGGGACACAAGATTTTTATAGGATTCAACAGTGAGGTGGCACGTCTTACCGGCACCAATAAGCCCGAACAGACAGACGAAGCGTTCACATACCGGACCGTCGGTAAAAATCTGATAATATACGGCGGCAGCCAGCGCGGAACGATGTATGGAGTATATGCATTCTTGGAGAATGAGCTGGGAATGCGCTGGTATACGCCCCAGTGCACCAAAGTGCCCAAACTGAAAAAATGGAAGCTAAAAGACATGGCACATAGCGAACAGCCTGCTATAAGATACCGTTACTCCAATTATTATTGTGTAGACAATGCCCCCGAATGGAGTGCGCATAATAAGGAAAACATGAAATGGAGTGCATCAGAAAACAAATATGGGAACATTGAGGCTTATTGGAGCGCACACACCATGGGACAGCTGGTTCCGGCGACAGAGTTTTACGAGACACATCCGGAGTATTTTGCTTGGCGCGATGGCAAGCGCATCAACAACGGCCAGCTCTGCCTGACCAATCCCGATGTGATGAAAATATGCACAGAGCGCTTGATGCAGACCATGCGCAACTACCCATTGTATCGCATCTACAGTTTGTCGCAAAACGACAACCAACGTTTCTGTGAGTGCGAGAAGTGCAAAGCCGTTGAAGAAAAATATGGCGGTCATTCAGGCCTGATAGTCTGGTTTGTCAATCAGGTAGCCGATGAGGTGAAAAAGGAATTCCCCGAGAAATACGTCGGCACATTTGCTTATCAATATTCGCGCAAACCGCCCGTTAACATCGTCCCGCGCGACAACGTGGTCATACGCTTGTGCAGCATAGAATGTTGTTTCGCCCACCCGTTGTCTGACGAATGTCCTGCCAACAAAGCCTTTATGAAAGACCTGAGGGCATGGAGCACCATAGCCCCGCATCTGTTTATATGGGATTATATCGTGGACTATGCACAATACATGGCGCCATGGCCCAACTTTCAAGTTCTCGGTCCCAACATCAAGACCTTTGCCCAAAACAAGGCCATCGGTATCTTCGAGGAGGCACAATACCAGTCGAACGGCGGAGAGTTTGACGAAATGAAAGCATGGGTCGTGACAAAACTCCTGTGGAATCCCGAACAAAACGTCAGCGAACTGGTACGTGACTTTGTATATGGTTTCTACGGTCCGGCTGCACCGAAAATCATGGAATACTATCAGCTATGCCAATCATTGGTAAAGGAGGACACACATTACAATATATACATCCGCGAACAAGACAAAATATATAGCGACGAGTTCGTGAAAAAAGGATTCAGGATTCTCAACGATGCACGCGCACTGGCTACAGACCAAACAACACGTGACCGTGTAAATCGTGTGCGGATGCAACTGCTATACCTGCAATGCGTAAGACACAAAAAAGAATCCCTTGCTGACGGTACATGGGACGAGTTTCTGACATTGGCGCGTAAACTGAACGCGCGTCCGAATGAGACTAAAACCCTGGAGAAATTTATATCTGAAATGGAACAGACAAAATAAGCGTCAGACACACATTATTTCTTCGCTCGATAATGGATAACTACAATTTGTGTTTTCACGATTTGTCAATTGGCTATACTGAGAAGGGTAGCGAGAAATGTCTCGCCCGGGGACTCAACGGCTGTCTGATGCGTAGTGCACTCACATGCCTGACAGGACTCAACGGCTCGGGTAAATCCACTTTGCTGCGCACAATGGATGGTTTTCAGAAACCCTTGCGCGGCAGCGTGCTGTTAAACGGAATAAACATCACAGCATACCCTCTCAAAGAAATAGCACAACACATCAGCATTGTCCTGACGGAAAAAATACCCTGTGAAGCACTCACAGTCTTTGACATCGTATCCATGGGCAGATTGCCCTACACGGGACACTTTGGCAAGTTAAGCGCTTCCGACAAGGCGATTGTGACCAACGCATTGGAAAAAGTGGGGTTGACTGCGTTCTCACGACGGAGGTTTTACGAACTGAGCGATGGCGAACGTCAAAAGGTATTGATTGCCAAAGCCATTGCACAGCAGACAGAGATTGTACTGCTGGACGAGCCGCTGTCCTTCCTGGATTATCCGAGCAAGATAGCGACCTTGCAATTGTTGCAACGAATGGCACACCAGGATAACATTTCTATTCTATTATCTATCCACGATCTGGATTTAACGAAGAAGATGGCAGACTACATCTGGGAGCTGAAAGACGGCGACCTGACGCAGGCCATAAACGAGGCGCAACCTGTTACTGAATTAAATTAAACGAAGAAAATGATTGTTTGCATAGCAGAGAAACCGAGCGTAGCCAGAGACATCGCCAACATACTCGGAGCGACACAGAGCCACGACGGATATTTGGAAGGCAACGGCTACCAAGTGACATGGACTTTCGGACACTTGTGCGAGTTGAAATATCCAGAAGACTATTCGCCTCAGTGGCGCACCTGGAGTCTGGCATCTCTGCCCATAATTCCCTCACCCTTTGGCATCCGCCTCAAGAAAGACAAAGGGGTAGAAAAACAATTCCGGACCATAGAGAAACTCATGAAAAATGCCGACCGCATCATTAACTGCGGTGATGCCGGCCAAGAGGGAGAACTTATTCAGAGATGGGTGATGCAAATGGTCGGCGTAAAATGCCCCGTAAGCCGTCTGTGGATTTCCTCTCTGACGGAAGAATCTATCAAGCAAGGCTTCCAGCAACTGAAAGACCAAAGCGAATACCAGTCACTCTATGAGGCAGGACTGTGCCGGGCTATCGGCGACTGGCTGCTCGGTATGAACGCCTCGCGCTTATATACCTTAAAATATGGCACACAGAGAGTAGGCGCACCTCCTTTGTCGGTAGGACGTGTACAGACTCCAACATTGGCAATGATTGTCAAACGGTGCCGTGAGATACGCGATTTCGTTCCCCAGCCATATTGGGTACTGGCAACGATGTATCGCGACACAATATTCACAGCAACCTCAGGAAAGTTTGACACTGAGGAGGATGGTCAGGCCGCACTGGCGCGCATCACGGGAAAAGAATTTCAGGTAACAGAAATATCCAAAAAGAAAGGACACGAAGCCGCACCTCGCCTTTTGGACTTGACCACCTTGCAAGTGGAATGCAACCGCAAATTCGGATACTCTGCCGACACAACGCTCAAACTCATTCAAGGCTTGTACGAAAAGAAGTACACGACATATCCTCGTGTGGACACCACATACCTCAGTGACGACATCTTCCCGAAATGCGCATCAATACTGAACAATCTCAAGCAATATGCCGCACTGACCGAACCACTCAGAGGGAAAAAACTACCCAAGAGCAAAAAATATTTTGACTCATCAAAAGTGACCGACCATCATGCCATTATCCCTACAGGAGTAATGCCACAAGGGTTATCTGACCAAGAACAAAAGGTGTATGACCTTGTAGCACGTCATTTTATCGCCATATTCCATCCCGATTGTCAGTTTACGACAACCACAGTAAATGGTATAGTGGAGAAAGACCAGTTTCGTGTGACTGGCAAACAGATAGAAATCGAGGGATGGCGCAAGGTTTTTGTGAAAGAAAAAACTGACGATGAGGACGAAAAGCAAGAAGAAGAACGCATACTGCCCGATTTTGTCAAGGGAGAACACGGTGAGCATCAGCCTCAACTGTCAAAGAAAATGACAACCGCCCCTAAGCCCTATACGGAAGCCACACTGCTGCGAGCTATGGAAACCGCCGGAAAGAATATCGAAGACGAGACCTTGCGTGAGAGTATGAAAGAAAATGGCATAGGCCGTCCGTCCACCCGCGCTGCCATTATTGAAACATTGTTCCGACGCAGATACATACAAAAAGAACGTAAGAGTATTTTCAGCACCGTTACAGGAGAGGAACTTATTGATGTCATCCGTGAAGATTTATTAAAAAGTGCAGAACTGACTGGCCAATGGGAAAAGAAACTGCGGGACATTGAAAACCACAAGTATAGCGCCGGGCAATTTGTCAATGACATGAAGCAGATGACTCAAAATATTGTTCACGAAGTCCTTACAGACAACAGCAACCGCAAAATTGCAGTGACTGAAGAAAAGAAAAAAAGCAAAAAAAACCAAGTTAAGAAACAGACAAAAGCCGTGGCAGCATCAGAAACTATACGACACATCAAAATCAATGACATTTGCCCTCTGTGTCACAAAGGTCACATCATCAAAGGCAACACAGCATATGGTTGCTCAGAATGGAAAAAAGGTTGTACGTTTCGTGTGCCTTTTGAACAATAAAAACAAAGTTTTTGAGTTAGTATATTAATGAAGAATAATATACTGCTTACTTTATCATTATTGCTGCTTTGCGCTTGTGGCCCGGATAAATATATAAAAAAAGGCAATGAGGCCATGCACATTGGAGAATACTATGAGGCTTCTCTCCAATATGCAAAGGCATATGCCAAGATACCTTCTGCCGACAAGGAGAAACGGGGTGAAATAGCTTACAAAATAGGAGAAAGCAACCGCCGCTGCAACTATAGTATAAAAGCCTTGGCTGGCTATCGCAATGCAGCAAGGCTCAAATATACCGACACACTTACATATTACTACCTCGGAGAGATGGAGCGCATAGGTAAAGATTATAAAAATGCCGCGCTACATTATGAGGAATTCCTTAAGACCAATCCTGGCGACAAAGCCGCCATTATCGGCCTGCAAGGATGTGCTGCAGCGCCAGAATGGAAAATGCAGGGTTCAAGCTATACCGTCAGAGAAGACAAGCAATTTAATTCGCGGTACGATGATTTCTGCCCTGTCTTGATGGGAGACAATATCTATTTTTCTTCCACACGCCGTGAAGCCGAAGGTGACGAAATCAGTGCCATTACTGGCATGAAGTATGGCGACATCTTCACTGCCGCCAAAAACGAGAAGGGTAAATGGAAAAAAGCAGAGGCTGTAGCAGGCGGCGTGAATACAAATTATGATGAAGGGGCCTGCTGTTTTTCGCCAAACGGCAGTGTCATGTATTTTACCCGCTGCCGCTGGGATGCCAATTATCCCCGTTTAGCTGAAATTTATAAATCCACACGGTCTGATGCCACGTGGAGTGAAGCCCAACTATGCGTCCTCAGTCATGACACATTGACATCATATGCCCACCCGGCCATTTCACCCGATGGCATATATCTTTATTTCGTATCCAACATGCCTGGTGGTCAAGGCGGACTGGACATTTGGCGTGCCGAAATACTTGGCGACGGTTTCGGACTGTTGGAAAACCTTGGTCCGGAAATTAACACTGCAGGTGACGAGATGTTTCCGACTTTCAGACCCAATGGTGATTTGTATTTTTCCACAAATGGCCGAATCGGCATGGGTGGATTGGATTTATATAAAGCCACTCCAGATACATCATCCACACATAATTGGAAACTGGAACACCTGCCCTATCCGATGAATTCTAACGGAGACGACTTCGGAATGACTTTTGACGGTATTCACAACAGAGGCTATTTCTGCTCCAACAGGACCAACCGCAGAGGATGGGATAAGATATACACATTTGAATGTCCTGAGATTATACAGTCAGTCAAAGGCTGGGTCTATGAACAAGACGGCTACGAACTCCCTAAAGCGATTGTCTATATGGTCGGTGACGATGGTACAAATGAGAAGTTAAGCGTCAAGCTGGACGGCTCTTTTGATGTGGAAGTCAAACCAAATGTAAACTACCTTTTCCTTGCCACGTGCGAGGGATATATGAACTACAACAACATGTTACATGTCGGCACTGTAACAGAGTCGCACGAAGACACGTTGCAATTTCCTTTACCATCAGCACAGATACCCGTCCTCATTCATAATGTTTTTTATGAATTCAACAAGGCCAACTTGACGCCCGAATCAGAGCCGGCGCTGAAGGGATTGGTTAATCTGTTGAAACAAAACCCAGCAATAAGCATCGAACTTAGTGCACATTGTGATTACAGAGGTTCACAAGAATATAACGTCAAGTTGTCTCAACACCGTGCCGACGCTGTAGTGAACTATCTCATTTCACATGGAATCGCTAAAGACAGAGTCGTTCCAAAAGGCTACGGCAAACTCAAGCCGAAAGTCATCACCGGCAAATTTGCAGAACGATATCCTTTCCTCAAAGCAGGCGACGAACTGACAGAGGAGTTTATCAAAAAACTGCCGCAGGGACAACAGGACACTTGCAATGCGCTCAATCGCAGGACAGAATTTACCGTATTGAATACCACTTATGGCTTATTAGATGATCAAGGTAATCTCAACACGAACAATCTTATCAAACAGAACGCTGAGAAAAAAGCAGCCATAAAGGAAGTGCAGGCAGAAAAGCAAAAAACTCTGGACGAGAAAAAGGTCATTGAGGAGAAGAAAGACACTATTGCCCAACCGGCAAAGCCTCAAAAGACACAGGAGGAAATCAAAATTGAGAAAGAAAAAAAGCGTGAGATACTCAAAGCCAAAATGCAACAAATCAGAGAACGCAGGCAGAAATCCCAAACACCGTAGTCTCCGTCAGTCTACTTACGTTCCGACCAAACGACACCAGCAAGTATCAGGATAAGTCCCAGTGCAATGGAGAAATTCATTTGCTCATCCATAAATAATATAGACACAAGGGCCGAGGCAACAGGATTAACATACAGATAGTATGATGATTTCAACACGCCTAACTCCTCCATAACTTTATTCCACCAGATATAGCACATGAACGATGCCACTACTGCCAGAAAAAGCAGATTTGCCCAGACAACAGGACTTCTGAACAGTTCCAATGTATCTTGAAAAGAGAAAAAGCCAAGAAAAGGAACTATCGTCAGCCATCCGTAGAAGAACACTTTCCGCGTGATAAAAAGTATATCGTATTTCTTGCTGAGCGGTTTGACAATAAGACTATATACTGCCCACAACAATGCGGCAATAAAAGCCAAAGAGTCACCAAGCAGAGACGGCATGACATGAAAATCTCCTTTAAAA
>OCTX012207678.1_pt1 | contig 10082 bp, 4 predicted proteins | sample 1539691 | NCBI WGS metagenome assembly OCTX01 (sample SAMN02144231, study PRJEB22623) | gut metagenome | biome: sheep rumen | host: Ovis aries | place: New Zealand | reverse complement strand
CGAGTTCGAATCCCACGAGTACATTCCGAACTTCGTTCAAAACTCACCCTCCAATGTGAACAGCTGCCTGACGACCTGTTCCGCCTTTTCGTATTCTGTAATGCTTTCTTTGAGCTTCTCCGTATCTCCCTCGCTCTTTGCGATGAGGATCCGGTTGATCATCTGATAGCGGCTTCGGCCGCCTGCGTCCGTGACTTCCGCTGTCACTGTGTGTTCCTCACTCTTCCAGACAAGATCGTCCCGCCGCACAGTCACATAGTACGTCAGCGATTCGCCGTAGAAGAGAATGAACTCCCTCGAGAAAATTCCCATATACATATGGCTGAGCGGCATGGTCTTATACTCTGTATCCTCGTCGCTTGACAGGTGATAGTGGAGCATGACCTCATCCGACTCGCCGGCCGCCTGCTCGATGAAGACGCGATCCTCCAGCTGATAGGGCGAGATCAGTATCTCCGGCAGATCCTTGAAAAAGGCGAATCTGAGCTTTGACGCGGCACATTCTTCCAGAACTGTCTCTGCAAATGTCTCCTGCTGCAGCGTAAGGCTCTCCCTCTTGGAATATGTCAGTAGAAGCGCTATTCTCCAGAGTTGGGCGGATACATCGTTCACCTGGAACTGCTCTTCGATGTATGCCGCCGCATAGTCGTCGAGCGGTGCGTTCGTCCGAAGGCATCTGATCGAAATGAAGGAGATGTAGTCACTTGCGGCTTTACCGCCGCCCCCGGACATCACATAGCTCCGAAGGACTTCGTCCGCCTCCGGCACAGGCCGTCCCACGAAAACGATCCGCTTCAGAATAATCTCATCGAGGGCAGTCGTGTTGACATAAAATGTTCTGGCGTCTCTCCTTATCATTAGCATCGTGTCGAGGCTTCCCTGATAATTATCGGCGAGATACGTGAGCATGTTCTCGTCGAATTTGCCTCTCTCATAGGTATGCAGAGTGAGAAGCAGCAGATCCTCGTCCTCCTCGTCCCCGTGGTCAGCGATGAGATTCGTGACCAGTTTGACAAGCGAAGAGAGCTCAAGTCCTTCGCAGCCATATTTTTTAACGACCTTAAATGCCTTCTCGTAGAAGCCGCGGCCGATCAGAGCCTTCAGCAGCATGAGCCGGTCCACTCTGGCGAAATCATCAATGTCAACGACCATCAGATACTCGTTGACAGACTCATCCTCCTCGTGCGTGCCCATGAACGTGAGAAGTTCCCTCTTGGCCTGATCTCTGAACTCCTGCGTGAACGCCGGAGAATCCGCTATGCACTCCCACGCGGAGATATTCGTCTCATCCGCATGCTCGTACACGCCGCGTCCCGCAACGATATTGAGGAGAAGTCCCGGGAACTCAACGCCGATTTCCAGGAGACGGCCTGCCATGGCTCCCGGCTCCATCATGACCGACTCTGAACTTGCCACACGCGACGCATGGCGCTTTCCCATGCCGTCCGTAAAGAAAATGTGGGCACTGTCCGTATAGCGCTCAATGTAGGCAGACCCATTGCGGATCTGATAAGACTTCTCGCTGGCCAGCTCTCCGTGGCATACAACGACTTCCCGGACATTCGGATCATCTGTGAAAATTCGCCTTGTAAAAATCGCCCTCGCGATGGACTCCCCACTCTTCCTGCTTCGGATATCCTTGATAAATTCCTGATAGATAGCCGCGTAGTCTCCGTCCATCCTGCCGTTCTCAAGAGATTCAAGGGCGAACTCACGCATTTTCGGCGCGTACATCTCATAGGTCTGCGGATCGAGATCCTTGTTCCTTATGACGTTGGCATAGACAAATGCAGTCTTTTGGTCCGAGAGCTCGCGGTTCAGGGCAAAGTACACGAGGATCGGCTTCGGTAAGATCTTCTGATAGGAATCCGGCAGATTCTCGACATAGAAGACGAAAAGCTTTGTGATGCGAAGCTCGCGGTTCACAGCGAGCTCGAACCAGCTGAAGTACTCATTCCTGGTCTTGGCTGTCCTCGGAGCTCCTTTCATCAGGAGCTTGCAGATCGCGACAAGGATCTCGTCGCTCGGGTAAGCTTCATAAGCGCCCGCAAGTATATGGTAGACTTCCTGAGAGAACCCCTTCTCATTGTCAGAGAGCAGGGCTGCCCGCTTCGCGAGCTCCTCAGTCATGATTCCGTTCCTCGTGGCAAACATGAGGACGTGGCGCATAAAGGGCGTGAGTCTTCTGAGCTCCCGGCCGTCCCTCCTTAAGATCTTGATGGCTTCCAGATAGAGGATCGGGCTGCGGGATCCCTGATTGTAGAGATCTCTCAGATACTCCATCTTTCGCGTCGGAGTGCGGATGATGTCCGGTTCGACCCGGAAATAAATCAGGGTCAGGATCACGCTCTCCCTGTATCTTCCCTGCCATTCCCGCACCCGGGACAGGATATCGACGTTGGGATCGAGGACGCCCGTAACGCGCCCCATGTACATGAAGGCCGCCTTTACTTCCGCGCTCTCGCGCCGGAAATCAACGCCGGAAAGGCTCCGGATGATATTGCCGGCTGCCTCCTTGTCGCCGGAAAGATCCTCGATGTAGGACTCATACAGGGCGTAAATGACCGGATAATCATCCAGTTCGCGTATCGCGTTGAGAAGGCTTCTCGTCCGCTTAATATATTCTTTGCGGTCGATCTTGTCCATCTCGTAGTCCATATAGTGCCGGGTCAGCTTCGTCCGGTTGCGCCTGTGGACCATATCCATGCTCACAGGAACATGCACATTTGTTGACGCGTTCACAGTGATCTCCACCGTATTCTCGAACGAGCGCAGGGTAATCTTTCCGTAGCGCTTTCCGCGGCCGAGCTTCTCGTACCGGATAATGTAGGCGAAGTTATATACGGAACCGACAAAATCCTCACCGTAAATCTTCTTTTTCGGGAGTTCGATAAAGTCGGCGTCCGCCTCCACATCAATCTTGAGGCTGCCCCAGGTACTGCGGCGCAGCTTTATGACGTCCTGTTTTGTCTCCCGAAGGCGGGTAAAATCGCGCTCCGTCTTTTCCGCGGTAAAACTGACAGGTTCCTTCAGCCCGCAGCCGACCAGGAACTCCTCCATTCTGTGATACGTGACCGGATTCCGGATCAGCCCCCGGTAAAGAGCCAGATGCTTTGCGTCCTCCCCCTCAAGGAGTGCGGCAAACGAAGGTCCGGTGAACAGCCTGAAGGCCTCCTCATAATTCTCCTTCGCAAGGTTTGCAAATGCGGCAAGGTCGCGAATCTCGCCCGCCGAAGATTTTACGCGCACATCGCGGATCTCCACATGGACCGGGATCGTATACTCTCCGAGATTCGTTGAAAGAAGGATATTTCCGTCGACAGAGTCGCCGTCTATAAGCCCGGTGACATCGACGCCGTAGACGAGGGTCAGTGTCATTCCGGAGAATTTCTCCAGTTCAGGCACGATCCTTGCCTCCGAGACAGAGATTGATCCGCGGACTTTTCTTCCGTTCGTCGTCTCGATTTTAATCTTTCCCCTGATATTCTCGCCGACCGCAGTCTGCGCCTCGATCCGCTCCGTCGAAATGAGAAGAGACGGTGAGGATTCTTCGAACCATTCGCCGGGATCTTGCAGTGTCCACTTCATAGTGTGCTCCTTTAGACAAGGTCAAAGAGTGAAATCTGGTTCGTCTCCGGGATATCCCCGAGGATACCCAGTGTGTCGAACAGGTTGATAAGTGTCTGTGATGCTTTTGTGCGCTGGCGGAAATCGTCTTTGGAGAGGAACGGACCGTTCTTTGCCGCCTCCTCGATCTGAACCGCGACTGCGTCGCCGAGACCGGAGATCGAATTGATGGACGGCATCAGCTTCCCGTCTATGATGGAGAACTCTTTGGCCTTAGCCCTGAAGAGATCCAGCTTGTGGAACTCAATTCCTCTCGCGTACATCTCCCTCACAATGAGGGCGTCCTTGAGAAGTTCTTCATCCTTTGGCGTCTTCTCCGGTTTACTCTCGATTTCTTTCATATTGGCCTCAAAAATGTCTCTGCCCCGTCCCATGAGAACGTAGTCAAATGTGGTGACGCGGATAGAGAACATGGCCGCGTAGTAAGCCAGCGGATAATTAATTTTATAGTATGCGATGCGGAAGGCGTTCATAACATAGGCCGCCGCATGCGCTTTCGGGAACATATATTTAATGCGCTTACAGGATTCAATGTACCATTCCGGCACACCGTGCTCGCGCATCTCGGACTCCTGGTCAGGCCGAAGGCCTCTGCCCTTTCGGACAGATTCCATGATTTTGAAGGAGTGCTCCGGCTCCACGCCCCAGGCAATCAGATTGAGCATGATATCGTCGCGTGTACAGATTGCGGTGCCCAGCGTACAGTCACCGTTCTTGATGAAATACTGAGCGTTGTCCAGCCATACATTTGTACCGTGAGACAGACCGGAAATACGAATGAGCTCGGAAAGAGTCTTCGGCTTCGTATCCCGGAGCATGCCCATGACAAAGCTGGTGCCGAATTCCGGAACGCCGAGTGTCCCGAGGTCGATATCGCCCAGATCCCCCTTCTTGAGCCCCAGGGCTTCGATGCCTGAGAACAGGCTGAGAACTCCCTGATCGTCGAGCGGGACCGTCAGCGGATCCGTGCCGGTGAGGTCCTGCAGCATTCGGATGATCGTCGGATCATCGTGACCGAGAATGTCGAGCTTCAGAAGGTTCGAGTCAATCGAGTGATAGTCAAAGTGGGTGGTGATGATGTCGCTCGTCATGTCATTTGCAGGATGCTGGACCGGGGTGAACCAGTTGATGTTCATGCCTTTGGGCAGAACGATGACGCCGCCCGGATGCTGGCCGGTCGTCCTGCGGACACCGGTGCAGCCCTGAGACAGGCGCTCGAGTTCGCACGGCCTCTTGGAAATGCCCTTATCCTCAAAATAGTGCATGGCAAGCCCATAGGCCGTCTTGTCAGCGACCGTACCGATCGTACCGGCCTTGAACGTCTGGCCGGTGCCGAAGATTACTTCCGTGTATGCCTGCGCGACACCCTGCTCATCACCGGAAAAGTTGAGGTCGATATCCGGCTCCTTATCACCCTTAAATCCGAGAAATGTCTCGAACGGGATGTCAAAGCCAAGCTTGCTCAGTTTATGTCCGCAGACCGGACAGACCTTATCCGGCATGTCCGCTCCGCATCTGCCTCCGTAGGCCTTGACTTCGTCGGAGTCGAAATCCACATAGTGGCACTCCGGGCAGAGGTAATGCGGGGGCAGAGGGTTGACTTCTGTAATATTGGCCATGGTCGCGACCAGAGAAGATCCGACAGACCCGCGGGAGCCCACCAGATAGCCGTCGTCGTTGGACTTTTTTACGAGCCTCTGCGCGATGATATACATGACGGCATAGCCGTTCTTTATGATCGAACTGAGCTCTTTGTTAAGGCGGGCGCTCACCTGCTCCGGAATGTTCTCCCCGTAAATCTTTCTTGCCGTCGCGTAGCACATCTCCTCGAGCTCCTTGTCGGAATTCTCGATGACGGGAGGGCACTTGTCCGGGTGGATCGGAGATATCTGCTCGATCCAGCCCGCGATTTTATTGGTATTCTCGACAACGACCTCATAAGCCTTCTTTTCTCCGAGATATGAGAACTCGCTCAGCATCTCCTCCGTCGTGTGGAGATAGAGTGGGGGCTGGCCTTCGTCCTTATACCCGTGGCCGGACTGGATAATCGCTCGATAAATCGCATCCTCCGGGTTCAGGAAGTGCACGTCGCAGGTGGCTGCGACAGGCTTGCCGAAATCCTCGCCGAGTTTTACGATTTTCTTGTTGATCTCGCGCAGTTCGTCGAAGTTCGAAACTCCACGGATCTGTTCCCGCACGATGTACTCGTTGTTGCCTACCGGCTGCACCTCCAGGTAATCATAGAACTGGACGATCTTCGCGATCTGGGAGGCCGGCTTCTCCTCAAAGATTGCCTTGTAGAGTTCGCCCGCCGAGCAGGCGGAACCTAGGATCAGGCCTTCACGGTACTTTATGAGCAGCGAGCGCGGAATGCGCGGCCGCTTCTTGAAATAGCGAAGGTGGGACTCGGAGATCAGCGTGTAGAGATTCCGTCTCCCCTGCTCGTTTTTGGCCAGAATAATAATGTGATAGTAAGGCAGATTGCGGATCCGCTCATCGGAGACCATGCCTCTTTGATTTAACTCGGCATACGTCTCGACTCCCTGCTTCTTCATGGCGTCCATGAGCTGCAGGTAGATCTGGGCGAGCGCCTCAGCCCTGTCTCCGGCCCGGTGCGGATTTACGCAGGTAACTTTAAAAGCTTTGGTCAGCTTATCGAATGTTCCCCTGCTCACATGCGGCATAAGGAAGCGGATACAGGAAGGTATATCGACAATTGTGTGCTCCCTGCCGTCCGTCTGCCAGCTGATCCCGCTCATCTCGCAAGCATGCTCGATAAAAGCGGCTCCCATCTCCGCATCGTAAGATACGAGCGGCGCACCATTGGCAAATGCGAGAAAGTCCGAGACAGCCTCCCCGAGTGTCTTGCCTCTGGCAACATGACTGTCGCCGATGCCGGTCTCCCTCGTGAATTTGAAGGGAAGCGGCTTGCCGGGATTAATTATCACAGAAAAACTCTCCGTGATGTTTCCCTTGCTGATCTTGTGGGCGGCAATCTCGATGAGATCGTGCTTAAGGACTGACGGACCTGTGGTCACGACCGCAAACACGCAGACGGGATTCTGCGTACTAATATCATCCGGTCCCGTGACCAGAGTAGTCATATCGTCGACAAGGTATCCCTCGCAGCCGTAGATGACCTTGAAATCCGGATCTTTTTCATTTGAAGCGTGATGGGCTTCCGGGAAAGCCTGAACGACGCCGTGGTCTGTGATCGCCAGCGCCTTCATTCCCCACTTTTTCGCCTGGCCGATAATGTCCTTCGCAGATGAGACCGCGTCCATATCGGACATTTTGGTATGGCAGTGGAGCTCGACGCGCTTGACCGGTGCAGTATCCATGCGGTCTTCCTTAAATGGGCCGATCTTCTTGATGGAGTAGACGGTCTTGATCATGATTTCCTTCTCGAACTGATCGAAATCCATCATTCCCTTGACAAGGAAACAGTTCCCCTTCTTGAACGCGGACTCGTACTGCTCCATCTCCTCCGGAAGGAGCCAGAGCTTCATGCGGATGCTGTCCGTGTAGTCTGTCATCGCGATATTCAGAATGATCTTTCCGTTCCTTGTCTCCCGGCTCTCACTGCCGAAGACGCAGCCGCGGATGACGACCTCATGCGGATCCTCCCCGAGTTCGGCGATCGGAGTCGGTTCCTCACTGATTCCCTTTCCGAGAATGACATCCGGGTCGTTCGAGATAAAGGTCTTCTGCTGGCGGTATTTCTTTTCCGAGGCGTTGGGAAGCTTCTGCTGCTTTTCCTGATTCTCCTCGTGCTTTTCTCTCCGGCTCGCGTTTTTCCGGAGAACATCGTTGACCTTGTTCCGGATGCGCTCATCGTCCGCCTCAAAGAGACTCTTTGTGTTGCTCTCTATGAGGTCGCCCATAACGTGAATATCTGCAAATCCGGCCCGCTCCGCAAATATCTTATCCAGATACTCGACGAGCTGATCTTTCCGATCCCTCGATATGATTGTCTCCGGGATGGACGCGTAAATTGTGTTCCCGTCAAATTCGAGATTTGTATGCAGGAACATCTGATGGAGGAGAGGGCTGACTTCCTTGAGTTCAAGAAGCATACTGGACCTGTAATACTTGTAAAAGTTCTTCGGCGTGTACTGTGAGGACAGCACGAAACGCTCGACGATTTTGACCTCCATCGTGACATTTTCAAATATCTGTCCGGCGATCGCGTCCTCGACTTCATATATGTACTGTTTCTTTATCCAGTTTTCTGATGTTATATAGACATGCAGGCGGTTCCTTGCCTGGTTGATGGCCAGCCTCGTGACCGTGACCCCTTCCATAAGATCACGAATCTCCCGCGGGAGATCGAGTCCCGGGAAAGCCTTAAGGAATGTCATCCTCTTATCTGGCATGTATTATCTCCAGTTCAATAATTCATCTTCAAGGGCTCCGAGAAGTTCGCTCTCAGGCACTTTTCTGATTACTTTTCCGTGTTTAATGAGCAGTCCCTCGCCTTTGCCGCCGCAGACGCCGATATCGGCTTCGGCTGCTTCACCAGGGCCGTTGACTACGCATCCCATGACAGCCACCTTGATTTCAAGGGGAATGTTTTCGACGAGGCGCTCTACATCATTTGCAAGACTGATCAGATCGATCTGCGTTCTGCCGCAGGTCGGACAGGACACGACCTCGATGCATCCTCTCCTGAGGCCGAGCGTCTGAAGGATCCTCTTGCCTACCCGGACCTCCTCCACAGGATCTCCAGTGAGAGAGACACGGATCGTGTCGCCGATGCCCTGACCCAGGATCATGCCGAGACCGACAGATGACTTGATCGTGCCTGAAAAGACGGTGCCCGCCTCGGTGATGCCGACGTGGAGCGGATAACGGGTCTTTTCGGCGATGAGTTCATGGGCTTTGACGCACATGAGGACATCAGATGATTTGATGCTGATGACCATGTTGTCATAGCCGAGGTCCTCAATGATCTTTACTTTATCGAGGGCGCTCTCAACGAGACCCTCCGCGGTCACGCGCCCGTACTTCTTGACGATTTCCTTCTCAAGAGAACCGGAGTTGACGCCGACTCTGATCGGAATGCTCCGCTCCTTTGCGACATCGACGACTGCCTTAATGCGGTCGATGCTGCCAATATTGCCCGGGTTGATACGGATCGCGTCCGCGCCGTATTCCATGGCCGCGATCGCAAGGCGATAATCAAAATGGATGTCCGCCACGATCGGGATGTTGATTTTTTTCTTTATTTTGGCGAATGCCTCCGCCGCCTCCATGGTCGGCACAGTGCTGCGGATGATCTCGCAGCCTGCGTCTTCGAGCTTTCTGATCTGAGCGATCGTCGCGTCAAAATCCTCTGTCTTCGTGTTGGTCATAGACTGGACGGTGATCGGGTTTCCGCCGCCGATAATTCTGTCTCCGATTCGAACTTCTTTTGTATGATCTCTGTACATGGTACGCACCTTTCATTTTACGGACATTCTTGACCCTATAGGTTTCTAAATTATATCACATTCGGGCTCATATCTCCATTTATATGATATAATTCTTAGGCAGGCTTGAACATTAGGCGAAACAGCCCGGACAGGTTACACAGAGATCTACGGCAGAGGCAACAAAATCTTGCTGGCTGAGACATTATTGCTGCCTTTGGTTCAGGGGAGTTTCATCGGGTCAATGGCAGAGGCAGCAAAATCTTGCTTGCGTGACATTATTGCTGCCTTTGGTTCAGAAGAAATATAAAAGTGTCATATAACACAGGAGGAAAAACCATGAATTGTATCGTCGCTGTAGACGCTAACTGGGGGATTGGTAAGAATAATGATCTGCTCATCTCGATTCCCGAGGATATGAAATATTTCAGGAAAGTGACAGCGGGGAAGACTCTCATCTATGGGCGAAAGACACTTGAATCGTTCCCCGGGCAGAAACCTCTGCCGAAGAGGCGCAACATTGTCATCACAAGAAATGCCTCATACGGCGGGAACGGGGCGGAGGTAGTGAACTCCGTTGATGAGGCGCGCCTCGCAGTGAAGGACGAGGAGCCGGACAACGTGTTCGTCATCGGCGGCGGTGCCATCTACCGCCAGATGCTGCCCTTCTGCACCCGGGCTTATGTGACCCGAATTGACAAGGTTTTCGATGCTGATACCTTCTTTCCGGATCTGGACAGTGATCCTGAGTGGATGATTGAGAGTGAATCGGAAACAATGAATTATGAGGGGATCTCCTACCGCTTCGTCATTTATAAGAAAAAATGATAAAACCTCTATTTATGAAAGGTGCCGCCGCACTAATGCGACAGCACCTTTTTTCGTATCTCTTAATGAAATTTCTCAACGGTCGCCGGCTTCTCAGACCGCAATCGGAATATTCTTGATCTGCGGTCCGCACTGATAATTCTCGACGATCAGGTCATCCGTAGTGAAAGCATAGAAGTCCTTCACCTCCGGATTCAGCGTGACCTTCGGGGCATC
>OCTX012201247.1_pt1 | contig 10082 bp, 8 predicted proteins | sample 1539691 | NCBI WGS metagenome assembly OCTX01 (sample SAMN02144231, study PRJEB22623) | gut metagenome | biome: sheep rumen | host: Ovis aries | place: New Zealand | reverse complement strand
CCAGCGGCTGGCCGAGATAGCCGAGGTGGGTGCCATGACAAAGGAGGAGCGCACGGAGTACGACGGCGCACTGAAGCGCTATCGCGACACACTGAACGTCATGCGCGGTGCTGAGATGAAGGGCCGTAAGGAGGGCCGCGCCGAGGGCCGCGCCGACGAACGCAATGCCATTGCCCGCAAGTTAAAAGCGATGGGCCTCGGTAATGACGACATAGCCAAGGCGACGGGGCTAACGACGGAAGAGGTGGCAAACTTAGTTGATTAAGAATCAGTAGGACGTCAGGCGGATGCCGACGTCGGCGATGCCGGGCAGTATCTCGCGCTTCATGTCGTGGCGGATGCAGATTTGCAGCGAGTCGCCCTCGTTGAGGCTGATGTCCGACATGTGGAAACGGTACTGGTAAAGGCTCACGCCGTCGCCCTGGATGTTGCCGTCGCTGTCAATGAGCAGACAGTTCAGCGTGTCGCGCCGCGCGATGTTCGCCGGGAAGATGGTCTGTTCGACAATCAGGAACAGACGCTGGTAGGGGTAGTCGCCGGATATGCGCATCTCGACATCGCGCTTCACCACCGCCCGCATCTTTGAACGGGGCAGGGTGAAGACCAGCGTGTCGTTTTTCTCCCATCCAGCTATCGGGGTGTGCTCGTAGTGGTGGTAGATGGTCTTGCGGTCGCAGGATGATAACCCTGACGTTAACGCTAACGTTAACCCTAACGTTAACGTCAGGGCTGAAAACTTACTTCTTCTCATCCTTATTGGGCTGTTGGGGCTTCTTCTTCTTTTTCTTCTTCTTGGCCTTGTCGAAGCGGCTGATGTCGCCCTGGGCCAGGTCGACGTGGGTCTTCTGGGGCTTCGGCTTGCCGCCTTCCTGCAGCGTCTCAGGCTTCTCGCCGTGGCGGTTCATGTCGATGATCTGGCGGGCGCGCTCGGCGGTGATGGTCTCCACGTTGGCGGCAATGTTCTTGTCGGTAGAGTAGGTGACGAGACCAGCCAGGATGTCGGTCTTAAAGAGGTAGTAGTCGGCGTCGAGCGTCTGCAGCACGACGTCGCGGCCGGGCAGCCGGCGCCCCGCCTCGATGTAGTCGTCGACCTCGTAGTTGAGGCAGCACTTCAGCTTGGCGCACATGCCGGCCAGCTTCTGCGGGTTCAGCGAGATGTCCTGGTAGCGGGCGGCGTTGGTGGCTACCGACACGAAGTTCTTCATCCACGTGGCGCAGCAGAGCTCGCGGCCGCAGGGGCCTGTACCACCGATGCGGCCGGCCTCCTGGCGTGCGCCAATCTGCTTCATCTCTATGCGTACGTGGAAGGCGGCTGCCAGGTCCTTGATGAGCTGTCGGAAGTCGACGCGCTCGTCGGCAATGTAGTAGAAGATGGCCTTCTGGCCGTCGCCCTGATACTCCACGTCGCCGATTTTCATGTCGAGGCCCAGTCCCTTGGCTATCTGTCGGCTCTCGATCATCGTCTCGTGCTCGCGTGCCTTGGCCTCGCGGAACTTGTCGATGTCGGTCTGGCGGGCCAGTCGGTAGATGCGCCTGATGTCGTCGGCCGACTTCAGGTTGGCCTTCTTCAGCTGAAGCTTCACGAGACGGCCCGTCAGCGTCACGACGCCGATGTCGTGGCCGGGGTTGGCCTCGACGGCCACGATGTCGCCCTTCTTCAGCGGCAGGTTGTTCACGTTGTGGTAGTAGCCCTTGCGGGTGTGCTTGAACTGCACCTCGACGAGGTCTGTCGACTCCTGGTTGCCGGGCACGTCGGCCAGCCAGTCGTAGGTGTTCAGCTGTCGGTCCTGTCGGCCAACAGCCCGGTGGCAGAGTCCCCGGTCGCAGCCGGTGCGTATTTCGTATTCTTTTTCCATATCGTTATTTCCTTTATTTCGTTATGTCGCTATGTCTTTGTCGCGTTATTTCTGTAGCAGCAGCATGATGATGCGCAGGGCAAAGTCGAAGAAGACGATCTTCGCGTTGGCGTTCTGGCCGATGTCGCGAATGGCGAGGTTGGCCAGGTCGTACAGCCCCAGGATGTTGGCCTCGTTGACGAATGGAGCAAACTTCGTGGCAAACTGCTCCTCCTGCTCTGACATGTAGACGAGGTCGTGCTGGTGGAAGTTGTACATGAAGCACTCGCGCGTCATGCGGAGGAAGTAGCCCAGGAAGCGCCGCTGTTTCTCGCGGCCGAAGGCGGCCATGACCTCGCTCCACTTGCGCAGGTCGCGTATCTTGCGCTGGTAGGCCAGCCGCATGAGCGACATGTAGAGGTCGAGAAACTGCTCGTTCTCAGTGCCCACCTGCAGCTCCTGCAGGGCGCGCAGCCACGAGCCGCCTGCCAGCCGGCTGATGCGGTGGGCCGCCTCAGGGCTGACGCCGCGCCGCTCGGCCAGTGCCTGGGCGATGGTCTCGCTGGGCAGCGGCTTGACGTCGATGCGCTGCACGCGGCTGCGGATGGTCTCCAGCAACTTGTCGGGCTCCTCACACACCATGATGAACACCGTCTGCTGCGGCGGTTCCTCGATGAGCTTCAGCAGCTTGTTGGCACACTCGATGTTCATGCGCTCGGGCAGCCAGACGACGCTCACCTTGTAGCCGCCCTGGCTCGACTTGAGGCTGAGCTTGCGCAGCAGCGACTCGCTCTCGCCGGCGGTGATGACGGCCTGCTGGTTTTCGCCGCCCATAGCCGTCATCCACTCGTCCATGGTGAAGTAGGGTCCGGCGCCCATCAGCAGTTCGTGCCACTCGCGGGCGAAGTCGTCGCTCGTCGGCTTATGGTCGGCACCCATCGACGGCAGCTTGATGGTGGGGTAGGTGAAGTGCAGGTCGGGATGCTCCAGCTTGCCGAGCATCGCCTTCGACGGTGCCGTGCCGTTGTCAAGCAGATGGCAGGCGAAGCTGACGGCCAGCGCCTTCTTGCCCACGCCCTGCGGTCCGCAGAGCATGATGGCATGGGGCAGACGTCCCTCGCTGGTTATCTGCAGCAGGCGCTCGCGCACCTCTTCCTGGCCTATCACTTCGTTGAATGACACCGTTGTTTATTTACGATTTACGATTTTCGATTCCCAATTGTAAATTCTCAATTCCCAATTCTCAATTCCCTCAAAGCAGTCGTCGGGTGACCTCTACCACCGAGTCGACGGCCGAGACGGTGTAGAAGTGTATGTTGCTGACGCCGTGCTGGTAGAGTTCGCGGCACTGCTCGGTAGTCCACTCAATGCCCAGCTGGCGGGCGTCCTCGTCGGTCTTGCACTTCACGATTTCGCGGGCCAGCGGCTCGGGAATGTCGCAGTGGAACGTCCGGGGCACCACCGTCAGCTGAGAGAGCTTCGCCATCGGCTTGATGCCGGGAATGATGGGTATGGTGATGCCCATCTGTCGGGCGCGCTCTACGAACTCGAAGAACTTCTGGTTGTCGAAGAACAGCTGCGTCACGGCGTACTGTGCGCCGAGGTCCTGCTTCTCCTTGAGGTACAGCATGTCGCGCTCCAGGTTGGGGGCCTCCTCGTGCTTCTCGGGGTAGCAGGCCACGCCGTAGTCGAACGGCTGTCCGGGCGCCTTGATGGGCGTGCCGTCGGCGAAGTAGCCCTCGTTGAACCGCTTCACCTGGCGTATCAGGTCGGTGGTGTGGGCGTGTCCGCCGGGCGTCGGCTTGAATCGGCTGTCGTCCTTGGCCTTGTCGCCGCGCAGCAGCAGCAGGTCGCGGATGCCGAGGAACTGCAGGTCAATCAGCTCGTACTCAATGTCCTCGATGGTGGCGCCGCTGCAGATGACGTGCGGCTGCACCGGTATGTGGTAGCGCTGCTGTATGGCGGCGGCGATGGCGATGGTGCCTGGTCGACGCCTCACGCTGAGCCGCTCGAACTGTCCGCCCGAGAGTTCGCGGTAGACGAACTCCGAGTGGTGGGTTGTAATGTTGATGAAGGCCGGCTTCAGTTCGGCCAGCTTGTCGATGTCGGCAAACAGGCGGTCGGTGCCCGTCCCCTTCAGCGGGGGCAGCACCTCGAACGAGAACTGCCGTTCGCGTGTATCTTGACTGATTATATTCGTTACGCTCATTCAAATGGCTATTTGGGGTACAAAGGTACGGTTTTTTGAGGAGTTTAGGGAGCGAACGGTGTTAAAGGGAGTTAAAGTGTATGGGTTTTGTCCGTAATTTGTTATTTTTGCAGGCGTTATGGAGAGAAAGCAGATTACATTCGATACGTTCGTGCGCGGATTCCTCGGCGTACTGGTTGTGGTGGGCATCGTCATGCTGCTCAACCGCCTGAGCGGCGTGCTCGTGCCGTTCTTCCTGGCGTGGCTGCTGGCCTACCTGCTGTTCCCGATGGTGAAGTTCTTCCAGTATCGTTGCAGGCTGCGGTTCCGCATTGCGGCCATTCTGCTGTCGTTCCTCGTGGCGGGCAGCGTCGTGGCGGGCGTGTTCTGGCTGATGATTCCGCCGATGATCGAGGAGGGCGGGCGCGTGGCCCAGCTCATCATCCACTACGTGCAGACCGACGAGACGGTGAGCAGCATCCCGCGACTGGTGCAGAAGTACATCCACGAGAACGTAGACATTGAGCAGCTGAAGAAGCTGGTGACGCAGGACGGCTTCCTGCAGACCGTGAAGGAGACGCTGCCCAAGGTGTGGGCCGTCGTGGCGCAGTCAATCAGCATCGTCTCGAGTGTCTTCTCGCTGACGATGGTGGCTCTCTATACCTTATTTATATTACTCGACTACGAGGACATCAGCAAGGGTTGGGCCCAGCTGCTGCCCCGCCGCTACCGTCCGTTTGCGCGGCGCCTGGTGGCCGATGTCGAGGAGGGCATGAACAAGTACTTCCGCGGCCAGGCCATGGTGGCGCTCTGCGTGGGCGTGCTGTTCTCGATAGGCTTCCTCATCATCGACTTCCCCATGGCCGTGGGGTTGGGCATGTTCATCGGACTGCTCAACATGGTGCCCTACCTGCAGCTGGTGGGCTTCATCCCGACCATCATCCTGGCCATCGTCAAGGCCGCCGACACGGGCCAGAACTTCTGGCTCATCCTGCTCATGGCCCTGGTGGTGTTTGCCGTGGTGCAGATTATCCAGGACACCTTCCTCACGCCGAAGATCATGGGTCACGTCACGGGGCTCAACTCGGCCATCATCCTGCTCTCGCTCAGCATCTGGGGCTCGCTGCTCGGCATCCTCGGCATGATTATCGCCCTGCCGATGACCACGCTCCTCATCAACTACTACCAGAAGTACATCATCAAGCAGTCGAGGTAGCTCCGGTTTGCTGAACGAATGTCGGCGTTCGCTGAATAGATTTCGCCGAAGTGCTGCTTTTGGCTAACTTTGCAGAGCAAAAGCCGCATGACGGCCATCATCATTAAAACGAACGACGAATATGAATAGACGCGGAAACACGAAACAGCCGAGGACGGCGACCTTGATGCTGGCGCTCCTGACCAGCATCCTTGCCCCCGCCCACGCCGTGGCCCAGGGCTACCCTTACCTGATTTTCGAGACGGCCGACGGCACGAAGACCAGCGTGGCGGTCGAGTCGCTCAAGCTGACGCTCGGCACGACGACTCTGACGGTCGGCACAAAGCAGTTTGCGCTGGCAGACCTGACGAAGATGTACTTCTCGGCCACTGCTGTCGGCAGCGATGCCGTCGAGGGCGACGTCAACGGCGACGGCCTGGTCGACGCGACCGACGTCAGCCTGACCGCGCGCCACATCATCGGCCACACCGCCGACGGCTTCAGCAGCGATGCCGCCGACATGAACGGCGACGGCACGGTGGACGCGGCCGACCTGGCGGCCATCATCGCCCTGGCGAAGACGAAATGAAAAGTATAACAATAATGTAAATAGACAACCGCTATGAAAAGATTTCTTTTAGCAGTGACGGCCCTGACCCTGGCGCTACTGGCTGAGGCCCAGACGATGAATGTCAAGGTGGGCAACGTCATCTACCAGTTTCCCGCCGCACAGACGGGCGACATGACCTACACCGACGGCACCACGCTGACCATCATGGGCCGCACGTTCACACTGAGCGACATCACCAGCCTCTACGTCGACGAGACGGAGGTCAGCAACAACCTGGTAACCATCAGCTACAGCGGCTCGACGGCCACCGCCACCGTGGCCGGTAACGTGGCGCAGTACGTCACGCCGACCATCACGGGCGGCCACGTCAGCATTGCCCAGTCGAACACCGACGCCGTCGACGGCGACGAGATTACCTACCAGCTGAGCGGCTCGACCACCGACGGCTCGCTGACCCTCGCGGGCAGCTACAAGTGCAGCGTCGCCCTGGCCGGCGTGACGCTGACCAACCCCAGCGGCGCGGCCATCAGCATCAGCAACTCGAAGCGCATACAGCTCAGTGCGAAGCAGGGCACCGTGAACACGCTGACCGACTGCACCGGCGGCTCGCAGAAGGCCTGCATCTACAGCAAGGGCCAGCTGCAGCTGCAGGGCAACGGCACGCTGAACGTCGCCGGACTGACGAAGCACGCCATCAAGAGCGCCTCGTACATCACGCTGAAGAACCTGACGCTGAACATCACCAGCGCCGTCGGCGACGGCATCAGCTGCGAGGAGTACATGCTTATGAAGAGCGGCACCGTCAGCATCAGCGGCACGGGTGACGACGGCATACAGTGCGACCTGGGCGGCTCGGCGTCGACGGGCGTGACCACCGACCATGAGGACGAAGACACGGGCAACATCTACATCGAGGGCGGCTCGCTGACCGTCAGAACGACGGCCGCTGCCACCAAGGGCGTGAAGGCCGACGGCGACCTGGCCATCAGCGGCGGCACCATCAACGTGACGACCACCGGCGGCGGCGCCTGGGACGAGGACGACCTCGACACGAAGGGCGCCTGCGGACTGAGCGCCGACCGCGACATGACCATCAGCGGCGGCACGCTGACGCTCGCCAGCAGCGGCGCCGGCGGCAAGTGCATGAAGTGCGACAGCACGCTGACCGTCAGCGGCACGGCCGACATCACGGCCACGGCCACCGGCTCGAAGTACACTTACACCTACAGCGGCACCAGCTACTCGTCGTCGCCGAAGGCCATCAAGGCCGGCACGAGGACTGAGGTGGAGAATGCGAATGCCAGCCGCGCCAATGCGCCCGGCGGCCCTGGCGGCGGTGGCGGATGGGGCCCCGGCGGTGGCGGCGGATGGGGTCCCGGCGGACAGAATCAGGCCAATTACAAGTACGCGGGTGGCATCGTCGTCACCGGCGGAAGCATCGTGGCCGCATCGAAGAACCACGAGGCCATCGAGTCGAAGAGCACCATCGACATCTCCGGCGGCTACGTCTACGCCGAGTCGAGCGACGACGCCATCAACTCGGCCAGCGACTTCACCGTCACGGGCGGCTACCTGATGGGCAACTCCAGCGGCAACGACGGACTCGACGCCAACGGCGACTTCTACATCAAGGGCGGCAACGTCGTGGCCGTGGCTACCCGGCAGCCCGAGGTGGGCATCGACGCCAACACCGAGGGCGGCAAGAAACTCTACATCACGGGCGGCAACGTCGTGGCCATCGGCGGCCTGGAGAGTGGGTCGAGCGTCAGCATCTCGAAGAGCTCGGTCAGCTACTCGAAGGGCGCGTGGTATCAGTTCAAGAACGGCTCTACGGTGGCCTTCGCCTTCAAGGTGCCCTCGAACAGCAGCATGGGCAGCGGCATGACCATCTGTGCCCCGTCGTCGCCCTCGGTGTCGAAGGTGACGTCGGTCAGCGGCACCACCTTCTGGAACGGCTACGGCGCCACGGAGTAGCGGCGCGCGCGGCTAACGCCTCAGCACGGCCCGGCCACGGGTCAGATACACACCCCTCGACGGACGGTCAACCTTGACGCCGCCGAGGGTGTAGTATGTTTCGGGGTATGCAGGGCTGACGGCCGTGGCGACGGTTGTCGTCTGCTGCAGGTAGGCGTCGACATCCTCAACGAACTGTATGTCGAGGATGTCGCTCTGGCCCGTCGTCGAGGTCAGGCCGAAGATGGTCTGACCCATGCATACCGAGGGGCGGTCGCCGGTGAAGTTATCGTAGAGGTTACTCCGGGTCATGTCCCAGGCGATGACCTGCTGCTTCTGGCCGTCGATGGTCGTCTCCTTGACGGTGGTCGGCGCCACCTGCGAGCCGCGGTTCGTGCCGTTGAGCCACCAGAGGTAGCTGGCGCCGGTGGTGGTCTTCAGGTTGGTGCCGCGCACGACGAGGAACTTCTGCGCCTTGGCGATGGTGTAGTCGAGCTGGCTGTAGCTGAGCATCAGCGCCACGTTGTTGGCCCCCGTTCCGGCGTTGACGTGTATGACGTTCTTCTGCGTGTCGTAGGTGATGTTCTGTGCGCTGACGCGCCCGGCGTCGCCCGTCGTCCACTGGTTGCAGACGAAGCGGTAGCGGTCGGCGTTCTCCTCGTAGCCGCTCATCAGGCGCATGTAGTACAGGCCGGGAATGAGCGTCGTGGCCGAGGCCGTCAGTCGGACGACGAACTTCTCCTTGGCGTTGCCGTCATTGTCGACGGCCAATGCGGCAGGTATGGCGTACTCCACGTTATAAAAACCGTTCTCGGCGTCCTTCACCGACGAGGCCACGGTGATCTCGGCAATCTTCTTGCCGTCAACGGAGAGCGAGCCCTTGCGGCCCTTGTCGGCTGTAGTAAAGCGGAGCATGACGGCGAGGCTGTCCTTCACACCTTTTTTATTATAGAGCGTGTACTGGATGTAGCCGTTGGCACGGGCGTCGCGGTAGGCTTCGCCGTTGTAGTTGCCCGTGGTCGACTCGCTGGAGTACTTGACCTCGTGGCCGGCCTCGCTCTGCTGTTCGCCGGGAGCCACGAAGTCGAGCGTGCGCTCGGCCAGTGCGGCAGCGGCATTCTCGTCGGCTGCCATCGAGCTCTTCTTGAAGTTCTCCTCGGTCTGCTGATACCAGTAGCACGAGTAGCGGTCGTGGTGGATGGTGTAGAAGGGGACGAGCTCGAGCGTGGTCCACTTGTAGCCCTCTACGCCGGGGCGCGAGGCGTCGAGGGTGAACTGGGGCATAAGGCCGTCGGTGGCCTCGCTCTGCCTGATGCGGCCGAGCACGTCGGCGCGCTCGCCGATGAGCAGCGGCGCCGTCGTCAGCTTCTTGGTCGAGGCCATCGAGCCGGGGGCGTGGTCCATGCGGCCGGCACCGGCATACTCGTTCTGCAGCTTCTCGCCGTCAGACGTGCGGGCCGCCAGCAGGATGGGGCCGTACTTGAAGGCGATGTAGTCCTCGTAGCCGGGGCACACCTCGTAGCGCAGCTCAGCCGGCATGTGTACGTTGATGACGTCGCCCTCCTTCCACTGCCGGTTCAGCATGACGTAGCCGTTCTCGCTGGTCTCGAGGTTCTGCTTCTCGCCGTTGACGGTCACGAAGAAGCCCTTGGCCGACCACGACGGGTGGCGCACGGCGACGGTGTACTGGCCGGCCTTGCCGACGGTAAGCTCGCTGGACATCTGGTCGGGGAAGGCGGTCTCCTGGGTGACGACGAAGTCGTCACTCACGAGAAGGGAGGGGGTGAAGAGGTTGACGTAGAGGGTCTTGTCGGCGTCGTGGGTGTAGACGAAGTGGCCGTACTTGGAGTGGTTCTCCATGCCCGTGCCGACGCAGCACCACATACCCTGGTTCACCTTTGAGTAGATGCGGTAGCCCTGTGGGCGCAGGGTGGTGAAGTAGACGTAGCCGCCGGTCTCAGGGTCCTGGGTCGAGAGAATGTGGTTCCACGTGGCCTGCTCGTAGAAGTCGGCGTAGCGGGCGTCGCCGGTGCGGTCGGCCAGCATCTCAGACAGCTTCAGCATGTTGTTCGTGTTGCACGACTCCGGTCCGTCGAGCTGGTCGATGTATCGGTTGGCGTTGGCGCGCGCCAGGAAGTGCTCGCCGACGCTGTTTCCGCCGATGCAGACGGTGCGGTTCAGGGCCACGTCCTGCCAGAAGTTCTCGGCAGCCTTGCGGTAGGTGGTTGCCGTCTTGTCAAGCTCGTAGATGCGCTCAAAGCCGATGTACTTCGGCACCTGCGTGTTGGCGTGCTTGCCGTCGAGGAACGTGGTGTTGAGCGTCTGCATGTTGTTGATCAT
>OCTX012129777.1_pt1 | contig 10084 bp, 10 predicted proteins | sample 1539691 | NCBI WGS metagenome assembly OCTX01 (sample SAMN02144231, study PRJEB22623) | gut metagenome | biome: sheep rumen | host: Ovis aries | place: New Zealand | reverse complement strand
CGGAAAGGGAAGGATGTATGAAGCATATATCAGGACGGATGACGAATGCCAAGTTCCCCATTTCCATATAAGGAACATTTATACAGAGACGGACACCCCAATACTGTTGCTGTCGAACTGTTACTGTCCACATTCTCATAAGAACTGTAAGTTTTTAACAGATACAGAGTTAAGGCTGTTGGCATGTTTTATGGCAGAACCATGTAGAAACCCGCATTATGCAGACAACTACGAGTATGCGGTTATGATGTGGAACTCAAATAACCAATCGAATTGTCGTTGGCACAAAAACAAAGACGGTTATAGTATCATACCCGATTACAGTCAGACAAACAAATAAAATGAAAATATAATGACCATAATATTAAGATGCATTTTACATAAGGCGGTGACACCACCATGCTATATCCTCTGTCTTGACCATGACGAGTGGCGAACTTTTTTGTATGCCACACCACAGGAACGAAAGAGAATGGCACTTACTAAACTCAACAAAACATATCTGATTGGAGCGACAAGAGAAATGGTATGGATTCCGTATGAAGGCCAAAACAAGATTAAACCCAAATCGGTCGTTAGACTGAAAGAATGTCCTAATTGCGGATGTCCTGCAAGCGAGTGCGAGAAAGTTTCTTTGGATGAGACAAGTACTTCTATCTCTTTCTTCAAGACGGATTGGGCCCATAAACTCTATGAATGTGGCGCATTATTTTGGGATACTCTTACAAAAAGGTATTCTAAATTCAATGGCAGGGCATCAAGACTTGAGTATTGGTCTTTTGTCTTTGTTTCTTGGTGGTTTATTGCTACCACATGGGGACTTGGTGCTATTGTTGTTCTGATTCCTGCATTGGCCGTAGGTGTTCGTAGGTGCCATGACATCAATAGAATTTATAAGGAAGTAGATGCGATTGACAAGCAGTTAGCTCAGGATGGATTGATCAGTTTCTGGGATTTCGGGTTTTGGGACATGGCGCAGGATGATGTGGAGATGGACATTGCTTTGAATGATGTATATAACATTGAAGACAATGAGGCAATGGCAAAAGTGACGTTCAGGTTTACTTCTGGTGGAGATACCGAAACAAAGAATGAAGAGATTAATGTAATTCTTGAAAATGGAAAATGGGTGTTAGACGACGTACATGGCTACAAGAAACAAATGCAGGAGTTTGTTGAAGAAAACGAGGAAGCCAACAATGAAAAAGATTCGAATCAGGTATGAATTGTTCACTTACTTCATAGGGCGACGTATTTTCGACCAGGCGTTTAGACGGTGTATAAACAGGAAACAAATCTCGCAAAAAACTTGCGGGATTTGTTTTTTCTGCGTATCTTTGCCAAAAGTATTCTTTAATTCCTTAAAAGACAAATCAAAACATTATGAAGAAGAAGTTTATCTGCGCCGTTTGTGGATATATCTACGAAGGCGATGCTGCTCCCGAGAAGTGTCCTATCTGTAAGGCTCCCGCCTCAAAATTCTCTGAGATGAAGGAGACCGGCGACGTCACCTATGCCACCGTTCACCGTCTGGGCGACGGCAAGATCGAGGGCGTGCCCGAGGAGATGATCGAGGAACTGCGTAACAACTATCGCGGCGAGTGCGGCGAGGTGGGTATGTATCTGGCCATGGCCCGTCAGGCCGACCGTGAGGGCTATCCCGAGATTGCCGAGGCCTTCAAGCGCTACGGCATGGAGGAGGCCGTCCACGCTGCACAGTTTGCCGAGCTGCTTGGCGAGGTGGTTTTCGACACGAAGACCAATCTTGAGAAGCGTGCTGCCGCCGAGGAGGGTGCCTGCGCCGACAAGTTCGAGCTGGCTAAGCAGGCCAAGGCCATGGGCTTCGACGCCATTCACGACATGGTTCACGAGGCTGCCAAGGACGAGGCTCGCCACGGTGCCGGTTTCGCCGGTCTGCTGAAGCGCTACTTCGGTGAGTAATGACTGCTGATAAAGCGGCCCAGGGCGTTGTCGCTGTTACGCTGGGCCGTTTCGCTGATACGCTGGGAGAGTGTGGAGTAAATCCGCGCTGTCTCGGCGTAGACGTTTCTGGGCGCCAGACTGTCGGCACTGAAGAGTTCGCGTAGCCGGGCGTCGTACTTGCCGACGGTGTCGTTCAGGGCCTGCCACTGGTTGTTTATCTTGCTGCCCGAGACGCGCGAGGCTCCCCTCTCGGCCGAAAGCTCGGCGTAGATGTTGCCCGTCACAAGAAAGAAGAGGAGTCCGCCGTCGGCATGGCCCTTCGGGTAGAGCTTGCAGAACAGTGGTGCATCGTCAGTGGCAGCGCCCTCGCCGCTGAACCTGCCGTCGCTCACTACGAGTGAGTCAAGCACGCGCTGGGTGCCTTCCGCCTCGGCAAGGTAGACGACGGTGCCGTCGGCCAGTCCCTGCGCTTCACCTTTTATATAATATGTGTCGGACTGGCAGGCGGCAAAACACAGAGCCGCCAATGCCAGTCCGACGTAATTCTCAATTCTCAATTTTCAATTCTCAATTTCAGACAATATACAGGTCGCTGATGCTCTTGTTGTCAATCACGCGGCGGATAGCCTCGGCAAACATGTCGGCCACAGAGAGCTGCTTCACCTTGGCGCAGCGCTGGGTGTAGGGTATCGAGTCGGTGAAGACAATCTCCTCGAGGGCCGACTCCTGGACGCGGTCGCTGGCGGGGCCGCTCATGACGCAGTGTGAGGCGCAGGCCCTGACGGTCTTTGCGCCGGCCTCCTTCATCAGGTCGGCAGCCTTCGTGATGGTGCCGGCGGTGTCGACCATGTCGTCGATGATGACGACGTTCTTGTTCTCCACGTCGCCGATAATCTGCATCGTGGCGACGACGTTGGCGCGGGCGCGGGTCTTGTTGCACAGCACCAGCGGACAGCCGAAGAACTTGGCATAGGTGTTGGCGCGCTTCGAGCCGCCTACGTCGGGCGAGGCGATGACCATGTCCTCAAGCTGCAGGCTGTGGAGATAGGGCATGATGACTCCCGAGGCGTAGAGATGGTCGACGGGGACGTCGAAGAATCCTTGTATCTGGTCGGCATGCAGGTCCATCGTGATGACGCGGTTGACCCCTGCGACGCTGAGCAGGTCGGCCACGAGCTTGGCGCCGATCGAGACGCGCGGCTTGTCCTTACGGTCCTGACGTGCCCACCCGAAGTAGGGTATGACGGCGTTGATGGTACGTGCCGATGCGCGCTTGGCGGCGTCGATCATCAGCAGCAGTTCCATCAGGTTGTCGCTGTTGGGGAACGTACTCTGGACGAGGAAGATGTCACGCCCGCGGATAGACTCTTCGTAGCTGACGGCAAACTCGCCGTCAGAGAACTTCGTGATTTGCAGTTGTCCTAAAGGGCAACCCAAGCTTTGGCAGATTTTCTCTGCCAGGTATCTCGTGGCCGTACCCGAGAAGACCATGTAGCTATTTTCCATATATTCCTGTGTATTATTCTGTTAGCTTACTGCTTTCCTTAATTTCTCGAAGTGGCTGATCAGCTCCTTGTAGTCGAGCCCGCCCAGGATGTCGAAGCGGTTCCAGAGGTCGCCGCAGATGACGACGCCGCCGAAGCCGAGGTCCTTGGCCAGGCTGATGTTGCCCAGGTTCATGCCGCCCATGGCGTAGACGCGCTTGTCGATGAGTCCGCGCCGTGAGGCCTCCTTCAGCTCGTCGAGCGTGAGTGTCGATTTGTCGGCCGGGTTACTCTGGCTGTCGAAGATGGTCTTCAGGAAGACGTAGTTTGAGCGTTTCTTGGTGTCCTTCAGCTCGTCAATGCGCTTGCATGTGCGGCTGATGTTGCCCCTGTAGCCCTGTGGTGGCTGTGCCTGTGTATTGTTGATGTGGATGCCTTTCAGTCCGAATTCCTCTTTGAGGTAGAAATGGTCGTGTACGGTGATGCGGCCATAGTAGTCGTCGGGCAGCAGTGTCAGCAGACGTTCCGACAGCACGGGCTCCGATCCTGGCTTGTAGAGGTGCAGGTTGTCGAGCCCTGCTTCAAAGAGCGTGGTCAGTATCTTGTCTTCTTCCACGAAGAACGTGGATTTAGTCATGATGATAAGCTTCATGCGCCATATTGTTTTTCAACTGCAAAGGTAGGCATTTTTTGGGTAATCAGCAAATAATTACCCATCTTTTTGCCTAATTGAAGAAATTCCATGAGACGCCGAGGTGCATGACCATGTTGTTCGTGGGGTAGTGGGGGGTCAGGAACTGCCGCTTGTTGCCGGCTCGGCCCACCACGTTGTTCCACATGATGAAGAAGCGGGCATGCTTCAGGTGCAGGTTGGCGTAGACGTTGACGAAGGGGTAGTTGCCCAGCTTCACGCGGACGTCCGGGTTTTCCTGAATGGCATACTGGTTCAGGTGGGGGCAGAAGTCGGGCGCGTCGTACTCGGTGAAGTATGTGGCGTTGCCGCCGAGCTCTACAGCCAGCACCTTTGCAATCTTGAAGTCGAGATAGAGGTTCGAGAAGATGTTCAGCGCCGGTACGGGCAGCACCTCGGTGTTCGAGCTGTTCTGGTAGGTGATGATGTTCTCCCAGTTCAGGATGCCCAGCCTGAGGTGCTGTTTCAGCTGAGCCGTCATCAGGTTGATGTTGCCCGAGTGCTGGTTGACAGCCGCCGTCATGTACCTGCGGAGGTTGTTGTCGCCGATGACGTAGTTCATGCCGAGGTACGTGTAGTTCTGAATCTCCTCGACGGCGACGCGCAGCGTAGTCTTGGTCTTGCGGTAGTTGAACAGGCCCTCAATGCGTGTGCGTGTCTCCTTCGACAGGTCGTCGTTGTTCCACCAGAAGTGCTTCGAGTGGTACTGCCGCTGGTAGAACGTGGGGTTCAGCCGGTAGAGGTGTGCGTGGGCGGCGAGAGTGAGCGTGTCGCCGAAGAGACGGAAGTTGAGGTCGGTGTTGAAGTCGAGCTTCATTTGGCCGGCGTCCTCGCCCACCATCCACAGTTCGCCTGTAGCGTTGTAGTGGAGCGTCCGGCCCTGGCTCTTGATGAGCTGTCCGCCTATGCTGATGTTGTGCTCGTTGGTCTTCTTCATCACGGGCATTTCGCCTACGGTGTCGGCCATTTCAAACGTGCGCAGCTCGTGGGTGGCAAACGCCTTGAGTCCGGCCTTGGCCCACTTGTTGAAGCCCTCGAGCAGTGCCAGTGCCACGGTGTTCTTTATCTGCGTGTAGTTCGTCTGGTCGTCCAGCGAGTCCCTGGCTCCCGTCTTGTCCTTCAGGAAGTAGGTGTTGCCGAAGTAGTCGGCGCTCGAGCCGTAGGCGAGGTAGTTGCGCTCAAACCTGTTCAGCTCGAGCGTATGGATGATGCTCGTCACGGGCACGAACTCGCGCTTCATCGCCGAGTCCTCGGGCTCGGCGCCCACCACCGATAATGATGCCGTCTCCAGGCTGTCGGCGCTCATCCGCTCACGTTTCGACTCGGCGGCAAAGCGGCGTGCCCGCAGCTCCTCCTCGGTCATCTTCGTCTTCTGGTAGAAGCCCAGGCTGTAGCGGTGTGACAGAAACAGGTGGTGGTGGTCCGTGCGGTTCCAGTTCTGGGTCAGCACCGTCGGTATCTCGCTCTCCGTGTAGCTCTGCTCGTACGACTCGGGGTGGGTGATGTAGTTGTCGTTCAGTATGCCGCCGTTCTCCGACGCCTTCTCGTGGTAGGTCGCCACGGTCAGGTGAGCCTTGTACTGGTCGCCGATGTACGATGTGTAGAAGGTGGCGCCGAAGTGCGACGTCGCCTGACTGCTGAAGTAGCCGCGGGCGTAGGCATAGTCGACGTCGAAGCCCAGTCCGAGCCGTTTGCCGGCGTTGACGGCAAACTTCGCGTCGAGGTGGTCTTCGCCGTTCAGCTTGTCGCCGCAGTTGTCGTAGGTCAGGTTGGTAATGGGCGAGAGCGTGTTGGTGAAGTGCAGCCTGTCAGGCGCCTTGTAGAAGAAGTCGTAAGGCTGAGTAAAGATAAACTGCTCGCCCAGGGGCCGGTCAATGACGATGCGGTTCAGGCGTGCCGTGTAGTTGCTGCCCAGCGTCTGGTACTCGCCGTACTTGCCGACGGTCAGCGTGGTGTTGGGGAAGAGGTGGGGCAGCGTGTCGGGCTCCGTCCTCGTGATGTCGCCAAACCTGCGGTCGATGGTCCAGACGTATAGTCCCTTGGGTATCTCCTTGCCGCGGCTTGTCGTGTCGTTGTCGTGTGGGTTGAAGCGGCGGTTCTGCTCGTTTTCGATGTTGCCCTCCTCGTCGATGTACTCTTGCGCGCTGGCGGTGGCCAGCCCGACTATCATCATGAGCAGGGTTAACAGGTGTTTCCTCATACGCGGTTACAGCTTGGCTATTCTTAGTGACAGCTCAATAAACTTCAGCACGCCGGCACCAATCATGATGTAGATGCCGGTGTCGTGGTCGCGCCACGTAAACCACGCCATGCCCGCGATGGCACCGATGATGAACAGCAGGTTCAGCCACTGGCGCAGCTTGCGTGTGCGCCCCGTGTCCTCGAAGGGCTTCAGGTGGTGGTATTTGCTCATTTCAGCAGTTCTGCAAATTTGTTGAACAGGTAGTCCTTGCGGTCAATGGTCTTGCGGCGGAACTTGCCTGCCACCCTCGACAGCTTCTGCTTGCTCCTGGTCAGTCCCTCCTCGTCGGTTATCCACTCCTCGGCTTTCAGCGTCTGCGGGTCGCGCTCCTCCTCGTAGAGGTAGTAGATTCGCGTCATGGTGATGTCGGCCTTGCCGTCGTGGCAGTCGGCTATTAAATTATAGAACAGGCGCGTGCGGTCGAGCACGAGGGCGGTTGACTTAAACACGAGCCATTCCTGGTAAGTGCCTACTATCTGGTGAGTTACGCTGTCGTCGAGTGCTATGCGGCTCTGCTCAAACTGCCCCGGCTCCTTGGTCATCTTCTCCATGTAGGCCCTGATGATGCTGGCCACCTGAGCGGCACTCTTGCCCGGAGCCTCTACCGTCGTCTTGAACGTCACTCTGCCGTCAACCACGGGGACGGCGCCTACCAGGTACTTGGCGTCGGGGTTTGTCGTCGTCGAGTTCTCGGGCATCTCCCATGTGTTCTGAGCCGCCCCTGCCAAGGGCAGGCACAGCATCATTGCGATTATCAGTTTTTTCATGTCAATCAGCTGTTACTTGGTTTCAACCGTGCAAAATTACTGCATTTCTTTCTTTCTGCCAAGAAAATAGCCTTAAAGTTTCAAAAAAAGCCCCTCTGCCGCCTATCGTGGGGGCAGAGGGGCTGTTTCCCTAAAGTTGCGCGCGTTCCTATTTCTTGTTGTCAACGGCACACTGCTCTATGGGCAGGCAGCTCTTGTAGTTGGCAATGTATTTCTCGAAGCCCGCCACGTCCTCGGCAGTGGGAGCGATTGAGACGCCCGTGTTGCCGGCGAAGACCACGTCCTCCAGGTAGTCGGCCAGCGTCTTGCCGTTCTTGTTGATGAGGTAGCCTGCCAGCAGGGCGATGCCCCAGGCGCCGCCTTCGCCAGCCGTCTCCATCACCGAGATGGGCGAGTTCAGGGCTGCGGCCAGCATGCGCTGTCCCACGCCCGGCGTCTTGAAGTAGCCGCCGTGGCCGGTGATGCGGTCTACGCGTATCATCTCGTCCTTGAACAGGATGTCGTTACCGATTTTCAGCACGCCGATGGCACCATAGAGGTGGGCACGCATGAAGTTGGCCAGGTTGAACCGGTCGCCCGCCGAGCGCACGAACATCGGCCGGCCCTCGGCCAGTCCCGTCACGGGCTCGCCGCTGACGTAGTTGTAGGCCATCAGGCCGCCGCAGTCGGCGTCGCCCTCAAGGGCCTTGTTGAACAGCTTGCCGTAGAGCTCGTTCATGTCGACGGGCACGCCCAGCAGCTGCTGGTACTCCTTGAACAGTCCCACCCAGGCGTTGATGTCGCTCGTGCAGTTGTTGCAGTGCACCATGGCCACCAGACTGCCGTCGGGCGTGGTCACCATGTCAATCATCTCGTAAGGCTTCGACAGGGGCTTCTCAAGCACAATCATCGAGAACGAGCTGGTGCCGGCCGAGACGTTACCCGTGCGCTGCTTCACGGCGTTGGTGGCCACCATGCCCGTGCCGGCGTCGCCCTCAGGCGGACAGACGGGGATGCCGGCCTTCAGGTGGCCCGAGACGTCGAGCCGCTTGGCACCCTCCGGCGTCAGGAATCCGGCGTTGTCACCGGCATTGAGCGACTTGGGCAGAATGTCGAGCAGCTTCCATGCGAATCCCCTCGGTGCAATCAGCTCGTCGAACTTCTTCACCATCTCGGCGTCGTAGGTCTTCGTGGCGGGGTCGACGGGAATCATGCCCGAGGCGTCGCCCACGCCGAGTACGAATTGTCCCGTCACCTGCCAGTGTACATAGCCTGCCAGCGTCGTCAGGTACTTGATGTCGGCCACGTGCTCCTCGTTGTCGAGGATAGCCTCGTAGAGGTGGCTGATGCTCCAGCGCAGGGGGATGTTGTAGTTGAACAGCTTCGACAGCTCGGCGGCAGCCTTGCCCGTGTTGGTGTTACGCCAGGTGCGGAAGGGCACCAGGATCTGCTGCTGCTCGTTGAAGGCCATGTAGCCGTGCATCATGGCCGAGAAGCCGATGGCGGCCAGCGACTCTATCTCGCAGTCATACTGTTTCTGAACGTCCTTGCGCAGTTCGGCATAGCAGTCTTGCAGTCCGTACCAGATGGCCTCTATGCTGTAGGTCCAGAGTCCGTCAACGAGCTGGTTCTCCCACTCGTGGCTGCCCTGGGCTATGGGCTTGTTTTCCTGGTCGATGAGCACTGCCTTGATTCTTGTGGAACCGAATTCGATTCCGAGGATGGCCTTTCCGGCCTCGATAGTTTGTTTTGCGGTCATTGTAAATTGGTTTTGGGTTATATTCTGCAAAAGTAACCTTTTTCCTGCAAACCGCCAAATATTTCACTCCTTTTTTAAGGAACATTCGTAGTGTTTAGCCAAAATTAGGGGACGCCCCGCCGTGAAACTTCACGGTGAAGCGCCCCCCCATGCAATGAGTGTGAAAAGCCGTCAGCTTAAGGTTTGTTCGCCAGCATCTTGATGATCGTTGTCAGGTCAACAATGTTCACCATGCCGTCTTTGTTGACATCGGCTGCTATTCTAATGAATTTGTCGACAGGAAGTCCCATGATGACGTTTATGACGGTATTGACATCATCATAGCTTACTTCACCGTTTCCGTCGGCATCGCCTAACAGAAATGCCGATTCTGGATTAGCCTTGAAATGTGCCACATAATGGTATTGTCCTTTAATGAAGTCAGTTGTTGACTGTTCAGATGAGAATGGCTGCCCGTTCTTCGTCCATCCGTCGAAAAGGAAACCTGGCAGAGGCTGTACAGCAAGCAGGATTTCTTCACCGTATTTATAGACTCCAGAAGTGTAGCCTTTCTGAAGACCTTCATCACCACATTCTATGCTGACATTGAATGTTTGGGGAGCAAAATGAGCAGTCAATGTCCGGGCTTTCCATACATCGATTGTCAGCTTTGGTTCAGTGGATATAGGCGCGTCACTGCCAGATTCGGTCCATTTAACAAATTCATACCCTTCAGCAGGTTTAGCCTCAATCTAGTTCCGAGTGAAGGTCCTGAGAAACCTGTAATAAGAAAATGGAGACACAGCCCCACGCATATACGTGGAAGCCGTTCTGCCCTCATGCCTATTACAGTCTTGCTTTTGAAAGTTCTCAGGTTTTCACTCGCAAGTTTGGAGCATAACGCTTCTTCTGCCGAGCGAGTCCTTCCCGCTTCAGTCGCAAAGTTAGCGATTATTTTTGAACTGACAAAAGAAATTAGAAAAAATTTTTTTAAGTTTCTCTACGTTTCACATGGCCCACCTCTTACCTCTGTTTTTCATGCTATAGTTGCTAATCGCAGTTAACACCTCGCACTTCCCGCACTTCGCGCACCACGCCCTCACTGTCAGACGGTTACGGCGCCGCAACCCCCGACTGCCGCCAACCAACCGCCACCAGAACCTGCACCCAGCCGCCGCGGCCGACATTCATGGGCGGTGAATAATTGTCCCACGGCCTGGGACGTTTGTCCCAGGCCGTGGGAACATCGTGGCGCGCCGC
>OCTX011860107.1_pt1 | contig 10084 bp, 9 predicted proteins | sample 1539691 | NCBI WGS metagenome assembly OCTX01 (sample SAMN02144231, study PRJEB22623) | gut metagenome | biome: sheep rumen | host: Ovis aries | place: New Zealand | reverse complement strand
AGGCAAAGCAAGCATCGACAATAAGGCCACAGAGAATCAGGAGTGGTGGAAGCTGAGACATTGGGCGGTCATTGGCGAGAAGAATGTAAGTCAAAGAGCGAATGTCAATTTTGGATCAGCGTGGGCGATCAACTCCCTGCTGAACAGACATGCCGACATCATGGACTCATTTCCGAAGCCGAACATCCTGCCGAGAGAAGCTGACGATGAAGTCGAGGCAAAGCTGCTGACGAGCATCGTACCTGTTGTTCTTGAACAGAATGACTACGAAGCAGTGTACAGACAGAAGGGATGGGATTTCGTTATCGATGGCGGTGCTATCACCGGAATCTTTTGGGATAGCACGAAGAGAGATGGCATGGGAGATATCGCTATCACGAATGTCGATGTGCATAACCTCGCATGGAAACCTGGCATAAGTGACCTGCAGGATTCAGACAAGGTGTTCTATGTGAGTCTTGAGAATATCGATTCGGTCAAGGCTCGTTTCCCTAAGATAGCTGACAAGATAGGTCCGCAGGATACAGGCATTGTGACAAGGTATCTGCATGATGACAACATCGATTATACGAACGTAGTCGAAGTCATCAACATGTACTACAAGAAGACAGTCATGCTGCCTGTCAAAATGAAGGGCCGTGATGAGGAAGGTAACGAGACAGAGGTAGTCATCCATACGATTCCGAAGACCATCCTGCATCTTGCTATCATCGTGAACGATCAGCTCGCATTCTGCAGTGAGAACGAGCCTGGATATGAACTTGGATACTATGAGCATGGTCAGTATCCGTTTGTTATCAGCAGACTGTTTCCTATCAAAGACTCGCCTTGGGGATTCGGTTATCTTGACATCATGAAGAATCCGCAGAAGGACATCGACAAGCTCGACCAGGCTATCATCCGTAACGCTATGATGAAGGCTCGTCCGAGATATTGGGCGAAGAAGAATGCAAACATCAATGTGGATGAATTCGCAGATTGGGATAACGAGATTGTCGAGGTAGCTACAGGTGAGCTTGGTGACAGCGTAAGGAAGATAGATGTTGATGATGTTCCTGCAGGAGCGATGAACCATCTCGTCAACAAGATAGATGAGCTTAAAGAGACATCAGGAAACAGAGATTTCAACCAGGGCGGAACGAGTGCCGGAGTCACGGCAGCTGCATCGATAGCTGCACTGCAAGAGGCAGGATCTAAGCTGTCGAGAGATGTCAACAAGGAGCTTTATCGTGGCACCAGGGAAGAGTACTATCTGATAATCGAGCTGATGAGACAGTTCTATGCAGAGCCAAGGTCCTTCCGTGTAGAGAATGGCATGGGCGGATATGAGTTCATGCAGTTCAGCAATGCAGGGATAGTTGGCGAGGATACTCCTCTTCCTGATGGCACTATCAGACATAAGCGTCCTGTGTTCGACATCCTTGTTACAGCTGAGAAGCAGTCTCCGTTCAGCAGAGCAGCGCAGAACGAGACGATAAAGGAATTATACGGCATGGGACTCTTTCAGCCTGAGAATGCGATTCCTGCTCTTGTGTGTCTTGATGGCATGGACTTCGAAGGCAAGGACAAGATCAAACAGCAGGTGCAGAACAATGCGATAATGCTTCAGCAGTTCCAAGCAGCTATGCAGCTGATACAACAGCAGTCGATGCTTGATCCTGCATTTGGAATGATGGCTATGCAGGCAGGAGTTCTCGATCCTGAACAGGTGGCAATGATGCAGCAGGCACAAGCGCAGGCTCCTTCAGGACCGCAGAATGGTGGCACTCCTGAAGACAGAGCACAAAGCTCCGGACTGTCATACGCAGACAAGATAAGAAAGAGATCCGCAGAGGCAGCGAATCCGTCAGCATAGGAGATGATGATCGAATGACAAAGGTAATGCTAAACGCAGATGACTTAGGCGGAGTGTTCTATGACTGCATGAATCACAGTGGTGACCATGATGTATGCACAGTGATGAGCACTCTGTCAAACGTACTTGTAGAGGCCTGCTTCAGAGCAGGCTGCGAGCCTACAGAATATAATCCAGGGCATGTCAGAATAGACATGGAGCAGGCTGATCCGATGACTGTAGAGCTATTCCGCACTGTGGGGTCAGTAATTGAGAAGTTTGCCAAACAATATCCTGACTATGTGAAAATCTATTAGCGGTTATGGATGGTTGGTTGGGATAAAGGGTGGCAGGAAAGAAGTGTGGGGCGAAATGCCCTGCACTCTTTTTTTATACTGCACATATAGTGACAAAACGGACTCGCCATCCGTAAACAAGGCAGAAAGGAGACACTATGAAAAACAACGAATTCATCCTTGACTTCCATCTCTTCGAAGGCGAAGGCGATGGTGGCATAGGAGCAGAAGCCAGTGCTTTTGCAGAGTCAATCGGACTCACCGAGTACTCGCAGAAGCAGTCCTCATCTCAGTCAGACTCTAAGCCGAGAACAGAATACGGCAAGTCGAAGGACAGCGGAAGGACAAGTCAGGTCGGCTCTGACGATAACGGCAAAGAGGATCTCGATGCCGAATGGGAGGCTCTTACAGGTAAAGGTGGCAAGTTCCATGACTATAGGGGCCGAGATATCTCTAATGCTATCCAGGACAGATTCAAGAATCAGCAGGATCTATCAGGCCAAATAGATCAGATAAGCGATGACCTCGCTCCGCTGTTCATGAATTACGGACTTGAAGCAGGAGATTTTGAAGGACTGAAGGACGCTATCGCAAATGATGACAAGTTCTATGAGGCAGGAGCTGAGAAGGCAGGACTCGATATCGAGCAGTACAAACATCAGCTTGAGCTTCAGCAGAAGGCAGACAGAGCGCAGAGAATAACCGATGCGTATGAGCAGCAACAGAGACAGAACGAGATGTTCGCTCAGTGGGAGCAGGAGTCAGCTGAATTACAGCAGGCATTCCCTGGTTTCGACCTCGCTCTTGAGATAGAGAGTAATGAGGAATTCGCAAAGCTCATCAGCAATGGTACTCCGGTGCAGACTGCGTTTGTCAGCACACATCTGCAGGACATACTCAGCGGTGCTAATGCCGATGCCGAGGCAAGAGCTACAAGGAATGTAGTCAATGCCATACAGCAGAGAGCAGCAAGGCCTGCTGAAAGTGCGATGCACCATGTGGCTGCGGTAGAGCGCAAGACAGATCCTTCGTCATTAACAAACGATGACATGGACGAGATTATCAGACGAGCTTCAGAAGGTGAGTCATTCATCTTCTAACCGAATGTTCCCTTGTCCATGCCAGGCATAGATGAAGGGAGAACAGAAATGAAAAACTTTATTTACGATTTCCATCTTTTTGATGGGGAATCCGCTCAGCAGAATTACACTCCGCTGAATCCGAATTGGACCGGACAGAGTACACAGACAGGAACATACACAGCAGCGCAGGATCTCACGCCTGAGATGAAGACCTTCTATGACAAGGTCCTCATCAGATTGGCTGAGCCTGCACTCATTCACGATCAGTTTGGTCAGAAGAGACCTATCCCTGCAGGAAACGGCAAGACCATCGAATTCAGAAAGTTCAATGCTCTTCCGAAGATCACTACAGAGCTTGTAGAAGGTATCACTCCTGACGGACAGAACTATGGTGTAACAGCCATCCTCGCTACAGTAAAGCAGTATGGCGCATACATCACCACAACTGACATGCTGAATCTCACAGCATTCGACAACAACATGGCAGAGATCATGAAGCTGCTCGCTTCTCAGGCAGGAAGAACTTCCGACACTCTGACAAGAGATGTCCTTGCACAGGGTACGAATGTAATGTACGCAGGTGGAAAGTCTTCAAGAGCTAATCTTACTGCTGCTGACAAGCTGACCATCGCTGACATCAAGAAGGCTGTAAGAATCCTGAAGAGAGTCAATGCTCCGACCATCAATGGTGACTATGTAGCTATCGTTCATCCGGACACTACATATGAGCTGATGAATGATTCTGAGTGGATCGATGCTAACAAGTACGCAGGAAGTGGCAGAATCTTCGAAGGCGAGATCGGCAAGATGTACGGAGTAAGATTCGTTGAGTCCACAGAGGCTAAGATCTTCGTAGGTGGAGCTACTCCTGTCTACGGCACTCTCGTTCTTGGACAGAATGCATTCGGAGTAACCTCAATCAATGGCGGTGGAATCGAAACTATCGTTAAGCAGCTTGGTTCCGGTGGAACAGCAGATCCTCTGAATCAGAGAGCAACTGCAGGATGGAAGCTGAACAAGGTAGCTAAGATCCTTACTGAGGAGTACATGGTAAGAATCGAGCACTCCGGCAGCTTTGCAACAGGTACAGCTAACTAATCGAAACCAGGCTCCGAAAGGAGATTATCATGGCAACAAAGAAGACTGACGTAGAAGTTAAAGACAAGGCTGTGAAGGAAGAAGAGGAGAAGGTCCTCATCATGATTCCTTACATCGAAGGAGATGATCCTGAAGTCACTGTCGGAATCAATGGTAAGTTTACCAAGATAAAGAAGGGTGCGCAGGTGTATGTCTCCAAGGATGTAGCCGAAGTCATCATGAATTCTAACAAGCAGGCCATGCTTGCGAGAGAGAATCAGAAGAAATTCGAAAGTCAGAGAACAGACCTGTAGATGCAGGCAAACGTGGTGGAGCTGCTCTTCAGTGGCTCCGCCATTATTTTTAGGAGAAAAAAACATGACAGTATATGAATTGATTAATAAGGTCCAGGAAGAGAAACCTAATACGTTCTCCGATGAGAAGGTGCTGTCTTTTATAAATGAAATCGAGTCGGAAGTATCTGAGCAGCTTGGGCGTACTTCTCCGCCTGTGTACACAGCTGACAGCATGCGATCCTCTGAGCTTCTCATTGGCAATCCGTATGACAGACTGTACGTTTCCTATGTCAAGGCTCAGATTGATTTCGCAAATGAGGAGTATGCGAGTTATGAGAACAATGCAGCACAGCATGTGCAGGACTTCCGAGACTTTGTGGATTGGGTAGTCCGCACAGGGCAGATGGAAGAGAGATCCTTCACATCAAGATTCAGCAACATATATTAAGGCGGTGATGTTATGGCGAATTTAGTAGCACCAATAAACAGACTGCAGCCAATGGAAGAACGCATCATCGAATTCAAGGGTATCAACAAGCGGTCATACATAGAAGACGGAGAGATGTCTGACATGCTGAATCTGACACTTGATGACTATCCGCTTCTTTCTGTACGCAAACCAAGAGGCGAGTACAAGATGAATCCTGAGATTGTTAAGCCATTGCAGATCATATCGAGGCATGACAGAATCGCCATGCTTGCGACAGATGCCGAAGAGAATGTCCATTTTTATTATGACAACGAGAAGATAAATTCTATCACAGGACTCAGCACATCCTCTTGGATGGTGGCTATCAACACTAAGATTTGCTTCTTCCCTGAAAAGAAATTCATCGAAATAGTATCAGAAGGCAGCAGCTACAGAATAGGTGATGTAGGCGATCTTGAGGCAGAGGCAGTGGTGTCTGAAACTACAGTGTCCGTCAGCAACGAGGATGCAAGGATCACACTCTCTGCAGGGCATGGCTTCAAGTATGACGATGCGATAAATCTCAAAGGAACACTGACCTATACATCCGGCAGTACGGCAAAGAGCGCAATCGCAGAAGTATCCTGCATCATCGAACAGGTAGTAAACGATAACACCATCGTGATGCCGAGAGAAACATTCATCGAGCTGACAGGAGAAGGTGCAACAAACATTAAGTTCACAGGAACAATAGGCAGGAAGATGCCTGACCTTGACTTCGTGACTGAGTGGAACAACAGACTGTGGGGAGCTTCTAACAAAGACAATACAGTCTACGCATGCAAGTTAGGCGATCCTACGAATTGGCAATACTACCAGGGTACAGGATTAGATTCGTACTACGCACAGCAGGGTACAGACGGACCTTGGTCAGGAGTAGGTGTGCATTCCGGCCACATCATTTTCTTCAAGCCGAATGGCATGTGCAAGATATATGGAACAGCTCCGTCAAATTACCAGGTCACGAACACCAAGTGCTTTGGAGTAGAAGATGGTTCAAGGCTGTCGGTTGTCACAATAAACGATGTTGTGTATTACAAGTCTCTCATTGGCATCATGGCTTACTCAGGTGGCACTCCTGTCTGCATCAGCGAAAAGTTAGGCAGAGAATTCGCTAACGTAGTCGCAGGCTCCGAAGGACAGAAGTACTACGCATCAGTTCAGCGAACAGGACAGAATGGCGGATTCTCTCTTGTAGTCTACGATATCGAGAAGGGCATATGGATGAAAGAGGATGATCTTCGTATACGGAGTTCCTGCTATGCAGACAATAAGCTGCATGTTATTACATATAGTTCTGATGAGCTGTTATGCGGTAATGACATAATATCTGCTCCGTATCTTGTATGCGGTGACGGAAACAAAGAGGGCAAGATCCACATCATGCATCCTATAGATCTTACGGAGAAGGCTGAAGATATCGAGTGGATGGCTACATTCGGACCATTCCATGAGTATCTTGAGAATAAAAAGATATACAGCAAGCTGTCACTCAGACTGAAAGCAAACGGCGAGTCGAGTGCGAGTGTGTATATCTCACTTGATGAAGGCGAGTGGGAACTTGTCAAGACCTATGACTTTGCCGAAACAAGCGGAGCAGTTATACCTATCATTCCAAGGAGATGCGACAGATATTCCATCAAGATAGAAGGCAAGGGTGACTGCGAAGTAGTAAGCCTGACAAGAAGAGCGAGAGCAGGCTCTTTCGGCAGACTGTAGAAAGGAGACATTATGGCATATACAAGAACTACATGGCGGACAGGCGAGACTCCTCTGTCTGCAGGAAACATGAACAACATTGAGGACGGCATCGAGGAGGCTCTTGCCATTGTACAGCGCATCGCAGAGATCGTGTATCCTGTTGGCTGCTATTTTGAAACATCAGACACATCGTTCGATCCGAATGTTACGTTTGGTGGCACATGGATATTAGAGGCTGCAGGGCAGGTCCATGTATCGGCAGGACCAGGGTATGCTGTTAGTGGTGCGCTGACTAATACCACAGATGGTGGTAATAAGAATGCGATAGTTCCATCTCACAGGCATAGCGTAGCTGCTGTTAGTGAGGCAATCACAGGTGGTTCGCATAACCACAGCATTTACTACAGGACAGGAACAAACATCGGCAATGGTTCTACAGGATGGTGGGTGCTCGGTTCATCGAACACACATACAGGCTCTAATAGTAATACAGTCATATCAAGCACACATTCGCACAACTTGCCTGCGCACAACACGAATTACGAAGGCACAAGTGCGACTAACGCAAATATGCAGCCGTACATCGTAGTCAACAGATGGCACAGAACAGCATAGCGAGGTGGCATTATGGTAATCAATTATGACAGAAGAGAGAATGCAACAATCGATGAGAAGATCGAATCGCTTATAGCGAGCATCATGCTTGCTCTGAATGAAAAGGCCGACATTACCGAACTTGAGAAAATCAAGAAAATCATTGAGTCAAGGGGGTAGGAATATGGATACATCAACCATAACAATATATGCGGACTATCAGAAACTTACTGTAAGGTCCGGAGTGATGAGGTACGCAAGCGATACTGTCAATTACGTTCGTGCTGACTTTGAATTCGGCAAGGGATGGGAAGGATTCGATGCTATCCAGGCAGTGTGGAAGTCAAAGTATGAGACAGTAAGTGTGGTCCTTGATGGCGATGGGTGCTGCATGGTTCCGCAGGAAGTCCTTGCAAGAAGGTCAAGAGTTCAGGTCAACCTTGTTGGATTCACAGCGAATGAAGACTCACTGACTGCGAGACTGACATCATATCCTGCTTTTGTGCTCGATGTGGATATCAAGGCAGAGCTGTATGGGAGCACACCTGAAGAGATCACTCCTACACAGTTTGAGAGGTTCGTAGGCCAGGTAGCAGAGACAGCAAGGTTGGCAAGCGAGTCGGCAAGCAACGCAAGCGAATCAGCTGACAGAGCGCAGACAAGTGCATCTTCAGCAGCAACGAGCGAGATAAGCGCACTCAACAGCATGACAGCTGCATCGGATTCAGAACTGTCTGCTTCAGAGTCAGCACTGTCCGCATCAGGCTCCGCTGACAGAGCAAGCGAGAGTGCGCTTGACGCAAGCAACTTCGCTGACAGCGCAGAGGCATCGGCACAAAGCGCAAGCTCCGATGCTGACAGAGCAGAAGCTGCAGCAGGCCGTATCACCGGAATGAGCGCAACTGCTAATACTCTTGCGCCAGGTTCTGAAGCCACAGCATCATATTCCGATGGACTGCTCACTCTTGGCATTCCGCAGGGAATCCAAGGCGAGCGAGGACCTCAAGGGATCCAGGGCGCAAAGGGGGAAACAGGTGATCGAGGCCTGAAAGGTGATACAGGAAACGGCATCGCTTCAGCGGTCCTCAATAGCGACTACACTCTGACTCTCACTTTTACAGATGGAACAACGTATACTACGCCAAGCATTAGAGGTGAAAAAGGCGAGAAGGGTGATGGCGGTGGTGGCGGTTCAGTGACTGTCGATACAGAAATGAGTGTCACTTCCTCGAATCCTGTCGAGAACAATGTCATCAAGAGCTATGTCGATATGGGCCTTGCGAACAAGATCAATGTAGGTGATGCACTGTGTGTTGTCGAGTTTACTTATGACTCGGCAAATGACAAATACACTGCAAGCAAATCTGCGAATCAGATATATGAGGCGTGGACCAACGGCAAGTATGTTATCGGCCAAATCTCTCGTGAAAATAACTACGCATTTCCTATCCTTCGTGGCATCGGCTATGAGGAATCGAATGGCGAAAATTATCCAATTGCGCAGTTCGTTTTAGATGAAAATCAAATAACATCAAATTACACTATGGCATATAGCCAATTGGTCATAATGATGCACAGAGTCGGCCCTGGCATTGATGACGATGAGATTCGTTACACGCAGAGAGGCGCTGATGCTGTTCCTACATCACGAAAGGTCAACGGCAAGATCCTATACAATGACATCACTCTGACCGCAGCTGATGTTGGTGCGCTGCCAAGTTCGACAGTCATACCGACATACACTGCAGGAACAGGAATCGACATAACAAACGGAGTCATCTCAATCGACTTGGATAATGCAGAAGGGAGCAACTACTAATGGCTACTAAACTTGTACAAGACACATCACTTACATCGGTAGCGAACGCTATCAGAGTTAAAGCGGAGATATCAGGCACACTTGAATTTCCTGATGAGTTCGTATCAGCTATACAGAACATCTCGACAGGGATAACACCAAGTGGCACAAAGACCATAACGGAGAACGGAACATACGATGTCACAAACTTTGCATCAGCTGATGTAAATGTCAGCGGTGGCGGTGGTGGTGCATCTGTTCCACCAAAGGAAGTAAACTTCTACGATTACGATGGCACAGTAGTAGATGCCTATACTGCATCGGAATTTGCCAATCTGTCAGCTATGCCTGCAAATCCTACACACGATGGACTCACTGCACAGGGGTGGAATTGGTCACTTGCAGATGCAAAGGCATACGTTGCGAAGTACGGCAGACTGAACATAGGTCAGATGTACGTTACCACAAGCGGTGATACGGAGATTGACATTCAGCTTGGCATAGGCAGGAACAAGCCGTACCTCGGTTGCTGTCCTAATGGCACAGTAGAGATAGATTGGGGCGATGGCTCTGCACACGATACGCTGACAGGAACATCAACAACTACACTGAAGTCAATTCAACACACATATCCTGATACAGGCGAGATGTTTACGATTAAACTGCACATGGAGTCAGGGTCACTTGGATTCAGAGGTAGCTCTTCAAGTTCAACAGGTTCGCAGGTAATATATAAAGGGTCTACTGGGGCAACAAATGGGCAGAGGGCGTATCAGAATGCAGTAAAAGAAGTTCGCTTTGGCAGTCATGTGACGAGCATAGACAGCTATGCGTTCAACAATTGCTACTCACTCGCATCAGTTACGATACCTGAAGGCGTGACGAGCATAGACAGCTATGCGTTCAACAATTGCTACTCACTCGCATCAGTTACGAT
>OCTX012281825.1_pt1 | contig 10085 bp, 7 predicted proteins | sample 1539691 | NCBI WGS metagenome assembly OCTX01 (sample SAMN02144231, study PRJEB22623) | gut metagenome | biome: sheep rumen | host: Ovis aries | place: New Zealand | reverse complement strand
TTCCTGGATGTTTCTTTCCAGGGAGGGACGGGCTTTTTGATCCTCTTTGAAGCTCTCTTACAGCACTTTTATCTTTGTTATCTTTGCAACATTCTTACAAGGTTCTAACTTTGCAACTTTCTTACAAGGTTCTACCTTTTCAGCCTTCTTACAAGGCTTCTATCCTTGAATATTTCTTACGCAGCCTCTACCGGAACAGCAGCAGGTTCGCGATTCCGAAGTAGAGCAGCAGTGAGACGGCATCGACGATGGTGGTGATAAAGGGGCTGGCCATCACAGCAGGGTCGAAGCCCATCCGCTTCGCGATGACAGGAAGCGTACAGCCGATCAGCTCTGCGACCATTACGGTAAGTACCATGGTGAAGCATACAACCAGAGCGACCAGGACAGTGACATCTGTATTATGGAGCAGCAGGCGGTCGATCAGCATGATCTTGCCAAAACACGCGCAGGCCAGGGCAACGCCGCACAGGACGGAAGAGCGGATCTCTTTCCAGATAACGCTGCTCAGGTCCTTGAAATCGATCTCACCCAGGGAGATCGCGCGGATCACGGTGACGGAGGACTGGGAGCCGGAATTGCCGCCGGTATCCATCAGCATCGGGATAAAGGCGGTAAGCACCACCTGTGCGGCAAGGGCATTTTCAAAACGGGTAATGATCATGCCGGTAAAGGTTGCGGAGACCATCAGGAGCATGAGCCATGGGATCCTGTGCTTGAAGAGATCCAGCGGCGAGGAGCGCATGTAGGTTTTGTCGGACGGCGTCATACCTGCCATGATCTCGATATCTTCCGTTGCTTCTTCCTGCAGGATGTCCATAGCGTCATCGAAGGTGACGATACCGACCATGCGGTTTCCGCTGTCCACGACAGGCATGGCGAGGAAGTTGTATTTTGACAGCATGCGCGCGGTATCTTCCTGGTCTGTCAGGGTTGAGACCGTGATGACATGAGGATTCATCAGAGACTCAATCTTTGTATCGCGGTCCGGACACAGCAGCAGGTCTTTGACAGTGACAAGACCGAGCAGGTTCCGCTCCTTTGTGACATAGCAGGTGTAAATGGTTTCCTTATCGACGCCTGTATTCTTGATCCGGTCGAACGCCTCGCTGACCGTCATCTCCGGGCGGAGGGAAACATACTCCGTGGTCATGATGGACCCGGCTGAATTCTCAGGATACCGCAGGATCTCGTTGATCTCCTTGCGCATGTCAGGACTTGCCTGGGCCAGAATCCGCTTGACCACGTTCGCAGGCATCTCCTCCACGATGTCAACGGCGTCATCCACATAGAGCTCATTGACGACCTCGTGAAGCTCGACATCGGAGAAGCCGCGGATCAGAAGCTCCTGGTTCTCCGGTTCCATCTCTACAAATGTTTCAGCGGCCAGTTCCTTCGGGAGCAGACGAAACAGAAGCGGAAGCTGTTCCTGAGGCACGCCGTCGAACACTGCAACGATATCTGCGGGATTCATTGTGACGAGGATATCCCGGATTGCGGAATACCGTTTTTCCTTCAGCAGTACCCCAAGCGTGCCCTCTACTGTGACATTGTGTACAGCCATATATGATTCCCCCTTCCCAAATCAACGTCCGCTCTTTGCACCCATACCCTTCAGGAGCATCTTCTCCTTGTACATTGCCGCATCTGCACGGGCGAAGACAGCATGGACTTTACTGTCGGTTCCTTTGACATATTCCGCAAATCCCGCGGCGATCACGGCTTCATTGGTGGCAATGTTGTCAACGGACTGCTGATGAAGGTCGCTGAGGATCTGAATTCTGTTTTCAAAATCTCTTCCGCTCAGGAATACGACGAATTCATCGCCGCCGTTGCGGTATACCGGGCTGTGGCTGAAAAAGTCACAGATGATCTTGCTGGTTTTGCGGATCCATTCATCCCCGGTTTGATGGCCGTAGGTGTCATTGATATATTTCAATCCGTTCAGGTCGCACACGACGATGCCGAAGGGGCCGGAGGTGCCGGCGCTGATCTGCTCGTCTACCAGGCGTTCCCGCTCCGCAAATGCAGTGCGGTTCTTGACCCCGGTCAGGGGATCCGTGCTGGCGAGCTTTTTGGCCTGTCCGAGCTGAACCTCGCTCAGCTGGGCTCTTTGCCGCATGATGCGGAAGATCCCGATGAGGATGATCAGCGAGAGCGCGAGGAGGATCACCACCACGCTGACTGTCTTGGCGGTGGTCTGGCGGACGATGTCAAGCTGCCTGCTGACGACGCCCGTCTGTATCTGGTGCAGCCCTGCTTCTACGTAGTATTTTTCAACATAACTCAGGCTGTCGGAGGTTGCGCCGATGATAGACTGGTACAGCCAGACCAGCGCAACGAAGACGATGAGTGAGAACAGGGAGATCCATACGACGATGGATCTTCCGAGCTGCCCGGTGCGGTCCTTTTGCAGCAGCACACGGAAGTAAACGAACCCGAGCAGGGACCAGATCACAAACAGGAAATAGGACTCCCGTTCCATGGAACCTGAGGTAAACAGGTTGGGAATGAGCAGGTAGAGAAGGTTGGCGATCATGAGAATGACGCCAAGGATCCCTGCCGTATACGCTCCTTTGTCCCTTCGCTCGGAAGCGCGCTTCACGACGGTTCCCGATACCAGTCCATAGATCAGTGTCGCGCCGAAGGTCGTTACGTCGACGATCCATCCGATGGCAGTACGGCCGATGAAGGGAAATACGACGGAGGTTGCCGCGATGAGCCAGATCGCATTGCCGGGAACCGAGTGTCTGTTCAGGCGGGCGAATCTCTCCGGAAGGATCCTGTCTCTGGCAAGGGAGCAGAACAGCCTGCTCAGGGCGGTAATGTTCCCGACCAGGCTGGTCAGGATCAGCGCGAGGAGGGCTGCCATGAGAATACCGACACCCGTTTTCCCCATGTAGTGATCGGCCGCGTAAAATGCAGGCAGCCCTTCGAGCCCTTCCAGGTTATCGATGTTCATGATGTATTCGAACCAGGAATCGAATTCCTTCGGGTAGGCTGTTGCGGACAGCAGCGTCACAAAGATGTAAAGCGCTGTCGTGGAAACTACGGAGATGATCAGGATTCTCAGATATCTGGTTCTTGGGAAAACGGTCTCTTCCGATGCGTGGGAGATGCTTTCAAATCCGATAAATGCCCACGGGGAAATGACCGCGATCCGTATGATCTGCGAGAACTTCCCGCGGGACGGGGCGTATTCCGGATAGAATTCAATGCCATGATGCATGATCGCAAAGACGAAGCATATGATGATCCCGGCCGTGAAAAGCAGGGCCATCACGATCATCGCTTTTGCGATGATTCTCTTCTGCACTGAGCACAGGAAGGCAATGAGCATGATTGCGGCAATGGATAAGATTGCTTCCCCGAAATAAACGTCATAGCCGAAAACGGCGTACATCCGGCCCTTCTGGAAAATATCGCCGACGAAATACCGCGCGAAAAGAGGCACGGAGGTGGCATTGGCCCACAGGATCGCGAGGTAGGTCAGTGACAGGAACCATGCGGTCAGAAAACCGTAATCGTGCCCGAATACCTGCTTCGTAAAAGTGTATGCTCCGCCGGAATTCGGATAAATATTCATCATGTATGCATAATTGACGCTGATGATGAGCATTACCGCGCAGCCGATCAGCATGCCGAACGTGCTGCCGAGCGGACCGGCCTTTGCGAGATAGGTATTGCTTGTCACGATCAGGGAGCCCCAGCCGATACTTGTCCCGATCGAAAATGCCCAGGCGGATAACGGTGTCAGATTTCTCGTCATTTGATTGTCAGCCATTTTCGTCTCAGAATCCTCTCCAGGAAAACCGACTATTTTTGTTTTAATGTATATCCGGCTGCCTCGTGTTCCACAGGGATTTTTGATGGTGAGCCTGGACACAGGCAATACCCCAAAGGGCACTCCTCCCGGAACCGGACATACACATATAGTGTAATTTTTCGGAGGGAAAATGGCAAGTTATTTCTTTGTCACAGAGAAGAGATTTGCCAAAGAGATGGCAAAAATCATACCCCTGCCAGCGGGACGGCAGGATGGCAGAAGTGTGGCTTTGAACAAAGAAAAAACAAAGAGACAAAGAGATTTTTTTGCGGCAGATGACAGATTGGGCAAGGTGGCGTATAATAGGCCGGTCGGTCAGGAGGATGAAAGAGATGAGGTATGGGGAACCGGGACTGAAAACATTTTATCTGCTTGAGATCCTGCTGCAGATGACGGATGAGGAGCATCCTCTGAAGAGTGTGGATATGATCAGGATCCTTGAGGATACCTACCAGATCCGGCTGAACCGTACGACGGTCTATGCGCAGATTCATAAGCTGATGGATGCAGGGGTGGACATAGTGCGGAGGGACGAGGAACCATCCGGCTATTATGTTGCTTCGCGCAGGTTTGAGCTTGCGGAACTGAAGCTTCTGGTGGACGCGGTTCAGTCGTCTAAGTTCATTACGGTGAAGAAGTCTCAGCAGCTGATCCGGAAGCTGGAGACCTTATGCAGCCGGGACCAGGCCAGGCAGCTGAGCGGCCAGGTCACGGTCCTGAACCGGTCTAAGACGCCGAATGAAACCATTTATTACAATGTGGACATGATCCACAGCGCGATCTTCGGGAACCATCAGATCACCTATCAATATGCGGAGTGGACCATGGAGAAGACCGTGAATCTTCGTCATGGGGGGATTTTCTACAATGTGAGCCCGCTGCACCTGCTCTGGGATGATGAGAATTATTATCTGATCGGGTATGATGAGCGCTCCGGGAGCGTGCGCCATTACCGCGTTGACAAGATGCGCAATATGGCCATACAGGAGGATGCGCGAAGCCAGGAAGCGCTGGCACAGGCTGTGGACGTGGCTGCATTTTCCAGAAAGACATTCGGCATGTACAGCGGAGAGGATGTGCAGGTGCACCTTCAGGGCAGGAAGCATCTTGCTGGTGTGGTACTGGACCGGTTCGGGACGGATATCTGGATGCGTCCGCTGAATAAGGATGAGTTTTCCGCGCAGGTGACAGTGACGGTCAGCCGCCAGTTTTTCGGATGGCTGACAGCCATCGGGAAAGAGCTGAAGCTCGTCGGCCCTGAGCAGGTGAAGGAACAGTACAGGCAGTACCTTGAGGAGATCCTGCGCTCCATGTAAGGCATAGTTGCAAGTCACGCTCCTGCAGGCAGGCCGGCCTGCGGGTGTGATTTGTTACAAGGCATAAGACTCTTTGGAACCGCTGTAAACGTTGACAGAGGATGCGTTAATCTGATACACAATCACATAATCCGGTTCCGTGATTGGATATACTGCAATACCAAACCATATGACAGGAGGATGAAAATGGCAATTAACCCGTTGACACTATTGAAGCTGAAGGACAGGCTGGGTGTTTTTAAGGAGGAGCATCCGAAGGTGCTTCCCTTTTTTCATGCGATCAATGAGAGAGGGCTTGTCCCGGGGTCGGTCATCGAGATGAAGGTGGCGTTGCCGGACGGGCAGGAGTATACGACCAATATCAGGGTTACGCCGAATGATATTGAGACGATCGGACTGCTGAAGAAGAAAGAGTAAAATGGGAATCTGGAGGTTGATGCATGCCTGAAGTTCAGGAGAATAAGATGGGCGTCATGCCCGTAAAGAAACTGATCATATCCATGTCGCTGCCGATGATGGTATCCATGCTCGTGCAGGCACTGTATAACATTGTTGACAGCATTTTTGTATCACAGATCAATGAACAGGCACTGACCGCGGTGTCCCTTGCATTTCCCCTGCAAAGCCTGATGATCTCGGTGGGGTCCGGGACGGGCGTGGGAATCAATGCCCTTTTGTCAAAATCCCTGGGAGAGAAGAAGTTTGACCGGGCGGATCAGGCTGCGAACAACGGCCTTTTCCTGATGGTTCTCTCGTCGGTGTTCTTCGTGCTGCTGGGCTTATTCGCATCCGGGCCGTTTTTCCGGGCGCAGACGCAGAATGAGATGATCGTCCAATACGGAACCTCTTACCTGACGATTGTCTGCTGCCTGTCCTTCGGCCTGCTGTTTCAGATGACATTGGAACGCCTGCTGCAGTCTACCGGCCAGACCGTGTATTCCATGATCTCCCAGATCACAGGAGCGGTCATCAACCTGATCTTCGACCCGATCATGATTTTTGGCTATTTCGGATTTCCGAAGATGGGGGTTGCGGGCGCGGCTTATGCAACCGTGCTGGGACAGTGTGTCGCGGCATTGGTCGGCCTGATCCTGAATATCAGGAAAAACAGGGAACTCCACCTGAGCCTGAAAGGAATCTTCCGGCCGTCTGGGGATGTGATCCGCAGGATCTATGCGGTTGCTGTTCCGTCGATCCTGATGATGTCCATCGGGTCCATCATGAGTTACCTGATGAACAAGATCCTGATCGGGTTTTCCGAGACGGCAGCCGCGGTGTTCGGCGTGTACTTTAAGCTGCAAAGCTTTTTCTTCATGCCGATCTTTGGCCTGAATAATGGACTGATCCCAGTGCTCGCGTACAACTATGGGGCGAAGCGCAGGGACAGGATCGACACTGCATTGAGATTCTCCCTTGCGCTTGCGTTCGGCATTCTGTGTGTCGGAACCTTGTGCTTTGAAGCTTTTCCCAGGCAGCTCCTCAGTCTGTTCAATGCTTCCCAGAACATGATGGACATGGGCGTTGTCGCTATGCGTAAGATCGGGCTTCATTTCCCTCTGGCAGCGATCGGGATCATTTTGGGATCGGTGTTCCAGGCGTTTTCAAAGGCAGTTTACTCCCTGATCGTTTCCCTGTGCAGGCAGCTGCTGGTTCTGATCCCTGCGGCATGGCTGCTGGCGGTGCTTACAAAAGATGTCAGTCAGGTGTGGTGGTGCTTCCTGGCGGCGGAGATTGTTTCTGCGACGATTTCTGTGGTTTTCTACAGAAAGGTGTACCGGGATGTGGTGGCGCCGCTTTCCGGGAACGCTGACGGCGGATAAGCAGCGGGATCGGTGACGGCACAATCTGTGTGACGTGAGTTCATGGAATGACGAAACGCTGTTTATTCTGAAAGGCTGCCTGCACTGCTGCGGGCAGCGGTGAAAAGCGGCAAAGAAACGCAGTGGTGGAAAATGGATGCGTGACAGCCGGGGCTTTTTTGCCCCGGCTGCTTTTTTGTGCAATCATCCAAAAAAACTTTCCCGGACTTCTTTTCAGGTGCAAGTGCGGCATGCCCCGTGTTATAAGACGATACAGGATAAGTGTACAGGACAGCCCGGAGCACTTGCTGCTGAGGGCGGATGAAAGTGGAAATGAAGCGGCATCGGGCAATTCCGGATGCAAAGCGTCGTCCGATATATACGAGGAGGTAAAGTGATGGGACGTGAGCGGGCGGTGATCACGGTTTTTTTCTGTCTTTTGAGTGTTGTGTTCCTGGGTTTTGGCTTTGCCATCGTAGAAGCAGTCCGAATGTCCGGGGCACGGGCGCAGTGCGCGAATATGACTTCGCTGGGCCTGTGGTCCGTTTTTTCGGAATATGACAATATCCTGCTGGAGGATTATGGTCTCTTTGCTGTGGATGGAGCCTATGGCGGGGACTCTTTCTCCGGGGATGCGATGGTGCAGAAGCTGACAGGCTATATCAAGGAGAATGAGAAGGTGACAGAGGAGCTGAGCGCGAAGCTTCCCGGTCTTTTGCTGGATCCATGGAAGGTTTCAGCAAACCAGCTTCAGATGGGGCAATATGCGCTCCTGACGGACAGAGGAGGGGAATACTATTACCAGCAAGCCGTGGAATACATGGCAAAGACAGCCTGGGCGGACGCGATCGGGGAGCTTCAGGACGCATACAAGGACGCGCAGGGCGTCAGGCAGGCGGAGAGTGAGTTTGAGGCCGGGAGGAAGGAGTCTTCGGAGAAATCCGGTTCGGTGAGCAGCGAAGTGAACCGGATCAGGGATGACAGGTCTTATTCGGTTACCATCCATTCCGACGGGACACAGACATCCGAATACAGCCAGGATGCGGCTGACCGGGTTCGGTGGGAAGAGGCGGAAGGGAAAAGCCATGATCCGACGGACAGCATTGAAGAATTGAAGAAGGCAGACCTGCTGGAGCTGGTCTGCGGAAGCATCAAACTATCCAGGAAAAAGATCACAGGCTCTGACCTTCTGTCCAAACGGCAGGCCGGCAGAGGCGTCCTGAGCCTGGATACGCCCAGAGGCGGGATGGTGGACGACCTGCTGTTCCGGGAGTATCTGCTGGATCATTTTCATCATTTCAGGGACGGGCCGGGAGATGAGGCTTTGCTGTACCAGACAGAATATCTGATCGGCGGGAAATATTCGGATCAGGATAACCTGAAGAAAACAGTAAGGAGCCTGATCTATCTGCGGGAAGGCGCGAACTATCTTTTCCTGGTGACGAACCCGGCGCGAAATGAAGAAGCGTCCGCTCTTGCCACGCTGATCATAGGGTGGACGGGGGAGCCTGTGCTGATTGGGATCGTGAAGCATGCGCTGCTGCTCCAGTGGGCTTACGCGGAGAGCCTGTTTGATATCCGGATCATGCTGCACGGGGGACGCGTTCCCCTGAAGAAGACAGATCTGGACTGGCATGTTCCGATCAGCGCGCTCAAGAACATGAGATCAGAACTGAAAAGGGCGGATGCGGTCGCGGCTGCCGGAACGACAGGACTGCAATATGAGGATTATCTGAGGCTTTTGCTGAACCTTCAAGGGATATCGACACTGAAGAAGCGTTCTCTGGATATGATTGAGATGAATATGCGGACCGTATGCGGCTGCCCGGCCTTCCGGGCGGATCATTGCGTGATCGGGATAACGGTGAAGGCCGACTGGTCGATCCCGTCCATATTCGGGAAGGTCCCGGGAGCTTTGCTCGGTACAGGAGCCCTTTCCAGTGAGCTCCATATTGACGGAGGATTCGCTTATCGCTGAATTTAAGATGAACAAAGGAAATTGTTCAGAAACCGTTCTGAACAGCTGCGCACAAAGTACCTCCGGCATCCCTGGTTCGGAACAGCTTGTGTACTGAACCAGGGGCGGCCGGAGGTACGGACAATCAGTTATGTTTTTTGCCCTTCTGCAGATTCTTCTGCGTATGCGGCAGGCATTCAGCAGCGGACCTCAATCTTGCCGTCCCGCAGATCGTTGGCGTACGGCGTCCAGTTCTTAGCATAGCTTTCGCACTTTTCGCACAGGTGCTCAGCTGATTCCGGAGACTGAAGGTCTGTGGAGTGCGCACCGGTGGCGGCGACGATCTTCGGAAGGATATCCGGGTTCTCCAGCATCGGGCACGGACGGTACATGTTGTCATTGAACGGCTGCCCGTCATGGTAAGCCATGAAGAGCGGGCTGCGCAGGGTGTCAAGGAGTGACTTCTCACGGATGTTGGAATCCGAATAATGGATGAACACGCAAGGATCGACATCTCCGTTCGCGTTGATATGGAGATACCTGCGGCCGCCGGCGATGCATCCTCCGACATACTTTCCGTCATTCTGGAAGTCCATCATGAACAGTGAGTTATGATGACGGTACTCGTTAATGCGGTTGTAGACTTCAATTCTCTGTTCAGGCGTCGGCAGAAGGGTTACGTCCGCATCGTTTCCAACCGGCATATAGTGGAAGTACCAGATGAAGAACGTTCCGGCCTTGATCAGCTCGTCCAGGAACTCTTTTGAAGTAATGGAATCAAAGTTCTGGCTTGTGTAACATGCAGAGATTCCGTAGAACAGCTTCCTCTTGTGGAGGCGTTCCAGGGTTTCCATCACACGCTTGTACACGCCCTGACCGCGGCGGCTGTCCGTTGCTTCCTCAAATCCTTCCAGAGAGATCGCAGGAACGAAATTCTTGACACGCAGCATATCATCCGCGAATTCGTCATCGATGAGCGTTCCGTTCGTGAAGCACAGGAAGATGCAGTCGCTGTGCTTCTCACACAGACGGATGAGATCCTTCTTCCGGACCATCGGCTCACCGCCGGTGTAGATGTACATGTAAATGCCCAGCTCTTTCCCCTGACGGATGATGTCATCGATCTCGTCATAGGAAAGATTGAGCTTGCTTCCATACTCAGCAGCCCAGCAGCCTGTGCAGTGAAG
>OCTX012091152.1_pt1 | contig 10085 bp, 7 predicted proteins | sample 1539691 | NCBI WGS metagenome assembly OCTX01 (sample SAMN02144231, study PRJEB22623) | gut metagenome | biome: sheep rumen | host: Ovis aries | place: New Zealand | reverse complement strand
CGTGCATACTTAATAGCAGCTTTTGTACCGAATGTACCTATTAAAAGCCAACAAGTTACTGCAATTAAACTTAAAATAGCTAATCCTACAGGGTTTACACCAGCACCGACACCCTGGGCCGCTAAAATAAGGTTTTCAATATTTCCAAAAATAAGCAAACCTATAAAAGGTTTTAATTCACTCATCAAATTATTCACCCCTTATAGATTCAATCATAGCCTGTGCACCTAAAATAAAAATTATGAGACCGCCAAAAAAGTCTATAAAATCAACATAAGATAGTGCAATTTGAGTTCCAAAAGTTCCGATAGCTAACCAGCAAATTACAACAATAATACTTAAAATCCCTAATTTAAGAGGATTAACACCAGCTACAACTCCCTGTGAAGAAAGCACCAAGTTTTCAATATTTCCAAATATTATCAATCCCACAAATGGTAAATATTGATCCAAAAACATTACATCACCATTTCCCTCATCGGAATATTACTTCCGAATTAATTCATTTCCATTGAATAATGTTAACATTTAAAAATATATAAAACTATCCTTATTTTGTTAAAACACTGCTCCATTTTTCAATTCTGTCATCTATCAAATAATCAGATAAAACTTTATTTAAAGCATTATTACGGATGTTTTTTCTTAATGATTTATCTAAAATTAGTTTTTCAATTTTTTCTATCCATTCTTCATCATCTGAAGCTAAAAAACCATCAACACCATCACTTACAACATTATTATAGACACACATATCAGAATACACTCCAGGAAGACCCAAAATAGCCAATTCAATGAATTTTAATTCACTTTTACATTGGTTAAATGGTGAATCTTCAAGCGGAACAACAGCTATATCCCAATCAATTGTTTTGGATAACCAACCCATGAATTTTTCAAAATCCATATTATTTGGAGGCAACTCTATAGGCTTAAACCATTCTTCATCAACATCATCCGAAGCATTAAAGCCACCAATCACCTCAAAATCGAAATCATACTTTTCATTTAATTTTAAAATAACATTTTTTATTAAGAACAAATCTTTAGAATGAGTCAATGTACCATAATATCCTAATTTAAGCCTACCTTCTTTTTTAATGTCCTCTTTAATATCAAAAACAGAATCAACATAATAATTTGGAATAATAACTGTTTTATTTTCATCAAATTTTGCTGCTAAAGTTGGTGTTGTGACTGTAATGACATCAGATGCATCAATAAAATCTTCTATAGATTTAGAAACTCGGTTTACATATTCATAAGAGGGACTGTTCTTTTCAACACCCAATAAATCATCATCAGTTTCATAAACTAATTTAATACCATATTCTTGGCATTTTTCACGAAGAACATCCAAAAAAGGTAAAATTCTTTGAACTACGACTACGTCAAATAACTTACATCTTAAAATATTATCGATATTCATCATCACAAAACTGTCCATCCCATACATGAAGAAAGTAAATTTTTCACTTTCAGATAATTTTGAAAACAATGCATGTAACCTTATATATGGACATGGGGCAAGATTTTCAAAAGGGTCATTTGTAAAAACTCCAACACGTATCCTATCCATTTCAATAGGATTTTCACGCTGAATATATGGAATTAATGTTCGTTTATCACGAATATAGTAAGAATTTGAAACGATATCTTCAACCTTTAATTTTTCATTGGAAAAATATTGTTCATAAAGGCCTATTTCAAGTGTATTGATATAGCCATTATCCAATACATTAACCTGATTATGCTTATAAAAACCATCTAAAACATAATCCAAAACAGGATTTTCTACTCCATATGTGTTTTTATAAAATTCCAAATTGAAAACATCACTGACATAGGATTGCTGAATATCTAATGAATCATTCACCCCATAATATAAATAATGAAGAACATAATCCAAATCATTTAAATTTCCATGAACATCTTTGTATTTAGCTTCATCAATTATGGCTAAACTTTTAATACGGGAGTATGCATTTTGATATTTGGAAATTTTTTGGGGATTTCCCTTGGATTTAAATGCAATATAAGCCTTAGGATTATTTTTAATAGATTTAGAAAAAAACATTGTTTCAACTCTTTAATTATATATAATACCTTTACATAAAAATAAATTTATGTCATACAAAGTAACTGTTATTATTCCATCATATAATAGTGTTGAATTTTTAGACTCAACAATTGATTCAATAAAAGCCCAAACAATTGGTTTTGAAAATATAGAACTGATTATAATCGATGATTATTCAACAGATTCAACACAAGAATTGATTAACAAATATTGTGATGAATATGAAAATATTAAAACTTTCGAGTCTGGTAAAAAAACTGGCACTCCTGGAAGAGCAAGAAACATTGGAATAGCTAACAGTGAATCTGACTATATTATGTTCATAGATCATGATGACAATTATCTCCCAGATACTGTTGAAAAGTTATATAATGCAATTACGGCAAATTCAAGTGATGTAGCCATTGGTAAATTTCAGACTTTCGGTGAAAATTATTTTGTAACTGAGGATTGGATTACAGAAGATGTAATCTTAAATTCAATCGATGAAAATTTACTATTTTTTTCAATAAACGGAATTTGGAGAATGATTTTTCCAAAAGAATTCCTGTTACAACATGATATAACGTTTCCAGAAGGAGTATTTGCAGAAGATTTGACTTTCATGATTGATACATTTGTAAACGCTAAAAAAATTGTATTTATCAATGATGTTGTTTATAATTTCAGGTTAAGAACTGGAGATAACTCATCAACAAGCCTTTCAAAGGGAATGCATTATTTAAATGGATTAATTGATGGATATTTATATACAGTTGATGTTTTAGAAAAGAACAATGCGTGCAAGTATTATGATACGATATTTAACCAGCATTTGTCTGTATGGCTTAGTGATGTTGCACTAAGCGAAACAATATCTTTGGAAGACAAAAAAGTATTGGTTGAAAAATCAATCCCATTATTTAAAAAATTAAAAAACATTGAGCCGTTTCCAGAAAACAATGCAATAAAAAGCATTATTAATCAAATAGTTCAGGGAAATCTGGATGAGGCATTTATGCAAATGGGAGATTATCAATTATTTACAAATAGAATACATAATCTAGAAGTAGAATTAAATCAAAAAACTGCACAGGTTGCAAGACTTCAAACCACTAAAGGATGGTTTAAATACAAAATAAATAATATAAAAGAAAGATTATTCTAATTTTCCACTAATTTTTTAAAAATATTGTCCCATTGGATTAAACGAGATTTTAAATTGTAATTTTTCAAAATATCCTCACGGGCATTATTTACCATACCATTTCTTAAAATAGGATCTTCTATTAACAAGGATAATTTATCTACCCATTCATCCTCATTATTTGCCAAAAATCCGGTGACTCCATCCTCAATGGCTTCATTGTATACATTCATGTCACTTGCAACAACAGGAATGCCCAAAGCTGCAAATTCAATGTATTTTAATTCACTTTTACATTTGTTGAATTCTGTATTTACCAATGGAATTATGCCAATATCCCAATCAGAATTTTTACCAAGCCAATCATAAAAAGTATGCATTGACATTGGATAATAAGGTATTTTTTTAATGGAATACCAGTCAGAATTCTCGTCGATTGATGCTCCTGCAATTTCAAATTGAACTTGAATACCTTTTTTAGAAAAAATGTCCTTCAATCTCAATATTACATTATGAATTAACTCCAAGTCATTTTCATGAGTTAAAGTTCCAAAATAGCCAATTTTAATAAATTTATTTCCTCTAAAAGTAAAAGGCCTTAACGGCAAATAATCATTGACATAATAATTTTTAATAATTTCAATGTTATCAATTCCTAATTTATCAAAACGTTTTTCTAACTCCGAAGTACTCACAACAACCTGATCAGAGTTATTTACCAATTTTTTAATATTATCGAAATTGCCCATAATATAATTATAGGCCGGATTAGCAGGATTAATATCCAAAAAGTCATCATCGCTTTCATAGATAACTTTAATATTATGCTTTTTAGCTTTCTTTAGAATTTGATTTGAATATGGATTAACCCTTTGAATAACAATAGCATCAAAAATATGGGCATTTATCATATTATCAATATCCAAAAGAGGCATTATTTCCTGACCATAAACAAAGAAATGATACCCTCCTTTTTCAGCCAGCTTTGAAAAAGGAGTGTGAATCCTGATAAACGGACAAGCATTCATATTATCATAATTATCCTCTAAAAATACCCCAACTTTAATTGTATTTGTTTTAAATTCTTCATTACTAACAATATAATCAATCAAGACCTTTGAATCAGTTATATATTTATTTTTACTTAATTCTTTTTTGATACGTTTTTTTGCAAATTTATCTAACTGCAAATGAACATTTTCATTTAAATTAGTTAAAAAATGAGGGTATTTTCGATTGAACCTGAGTTTGGAAGTATGACCGCTTACTACATAGTGAAGCAAAGGATCCTCATCACCAATATCATTTATGCTGGAATAATAATATAAATCGAAAATAGGATCAACATATTTAATTTTATCATCAATGGAGTCTGTTTTACTGCCTTCTTCGATGAAATGCAATATCGGGTCAAGACAAGGGTGCATTTGACTATATTGTGCTTCATTAATAAGTCCTAAATTCTTAATAGCATTATATTCTCCAAGTTCTTGGGTTACATTAATGTTGGAATTTTTCGCTGATTTGAAATAATGACTGTTTTTAAATTTACGTGCAATATCTCCTGCAACCCTTAACGGTTTAGTCAGCTTTAAAGAATTGGAATTTATAAACTCATTATATTCATTTTGTAGAAAACCGATTCTGCCGGCGGTGTCAATCCTATATCCGGCCATTCCTTTAACATCATTAACAAGCAGATATAATTCTTCACGAGATAACTCTATAGTGTCACCCAAATCCATATTTTCAACTTCAACACCAATTTTCGCTCTTAAATTATCGCTTGTAATTGGTGTTGTCAAAACAATCTTATGATGGTAATCTCCACTTTCCTTAGCCCAATATTCATTATCCCAATAATATATGCGGCTTACTGACGGATGAAAATCGTTTTTCCATGAAACATATGCGAAGCTAAGTTGGTCTTGATTAGTGTATTTAATATTTTCATCCCACCAATCCTCCATTACCTTAATGACTTCCGGATGGTTGTGCTGTCTGAATAACGCACCCATCACTCCCAAACCGTAATGCTTTGGAAAACCTTGAGATTTATAAAATTCAATTTGCTCTTCCATTACAGCCCTAGGATAACGGGGAATAATTTTAGATGCCTTATACTCTTCATAAACACAATCTCTTTCTGTATGAACTGGTACCAACATTTTAGAATTGGCTCGGATATTCTTATAGATATACTCACGAATACTTCCTTTAATCTTGAATGTTCCATCTAACCAAAAACTATACTTATAATCTTTCAAGTATTTATGAGGGAGTAATTTATATTTTTTAGCTTTTCTGTTATTATCTAAAACAGATTCTTCCATAGGAATAATTTTCCATAGGTCAGATGTTAATTCAGGGTTATCGGTGAAACAAATATAATCACAGTTCTCATCTATTACTTCAGGATATTTTAAAGTATCATAATCCCCCGTAAACGCCGTATAAATAACAATCTTATTGTTTTTAATATCCTCAATAGTTTCTTCAGCTGAATCAGTAGAATGATCGAATAGCGGCCTATTAATATGTTCCTTTGAAACTTCTTGATAAGTTTCATAAATTTCATCATAACCCATAATATCACAAATACTTTTCTTCGATTATATTCATTAATTCATTAGCATAATCATCGCTTTTTTCCAAGCAAATATCATATCTTGAATCATTTTCATTAGAAATTAAAACTTTAATGATGTTCAATCTTGAAATTATCTTATCAACATCATAATCCTTATTATTGGATATCAAGATATCGCAATCCTTACCAATGGCAAGATTATTTAAATTTGGAATTAGTTTAACGTTGAAATCCCTATTATTTAAATCTTTTACCAACTTAGATATAAACTCATCATTTTTAGAAATGATTGAAATATCAATTTTTTTATCTGTTATAAAATGATTTTGATTAATTTTATCAATAAATATCTCTTTAAAAAGATAATCTCCCCATTTATTGTAAAAATACATTATATTTTCATAATTAAGCCTATTTTTTTCATCTTCATCTTCAACACGAGTAGCTGACTCATGGTGAAACAATAATGCAAAAGGATTGAATATTGATTTGTAATTATTTTTATGCAATTTGAATGCAAAATCAATATCCTCATAACCATAGAAATAATTTTCATCAAGCCCTCCCAAATTTTCATAAATCTCTTTAGGAACCAAAAGGCAAGCGGCAGTATTTGAAATAACCTCTTTTTGATGATTTACTTCATTTGAAAATAATAATGTGGAAAACATGTTGCTGTGATATGGTCCATAAACATAAGGTGTTCTCTCTTCCCTAAATTTTACACCAGCATGCTGAATGGTAAAGGATTTTCCTTGACTTTTCATGTCTTCATAATAAGGAAATATTAATTTAGCTCCAACTGAACCCACATCATCATTATTTAACATGCAGCCAACCATTTCATTTAACCAACCGTATGTAGGTTCAATATCATTATTTAATAAAAGCAAATATTCTCCGTTGGAGATTTTAGCTGCATCATTGTTACCTTTAGAAAAACTTACGTTTTCTTTATTTTCAATTAATGTAATTGGTAAATTTAAACTTTTTAAATATTCAACAGACCCATCATTTGATGCATTATCCACAACAATGATTTCATAATTAGAATAATTCGTTTTAGCATCAAAATCTGTAAATAACCTCTTCAAATGATGTAAACCATTTCTAGTTAAAATAATAATAGACACCAATGGCTCTTCATCGAATTCATAATTGGATAAAAAATTCATGTTAGTATCTATGATTTTTTGTCTTCTTAACTCAAATGGACTTTTATCCATAGTAAATCCTTCATTATCATTATCAATGTAGTGAATCAAAGGATTTAAATTATTTTGTTCTATTTCAGGATATTCCTGCAAGTATCTTTTAAGATTGAATGTTGGTGAAGGACTTTTATATTCTCTAGCACCGTAAAATAAATAATGAAGTAAAGGGTCCATTCCTGATTTTTTTACATGAGGATAAGCCTTTAAATAATAACTTTTATCAAATAAACCAGATTCCATTATCTTATCATAGCTTTCCTGATAAAGTTTTGCCTTTTTTACATTGAATTTTGATTTTATTAAGAAATCCTTGAAAGTTACCATAATTACACTACTTTAAAAAATTAAATCTACTTTTTTTATTTTTTTGCTTAGTCTCAGTTATAATATTATTTTTATTAATTAATAAATTAGATATGTCATCTTTAGTCAGAAAAATTAAATCAAAATCTATGGTCAATTTTTCATTAATTTTAAAATCCAGAAGATAATTTGGGTCTAAATTTAAAAATATTTGATAATCATCGTTGATAGAATTATCACAATTTGCATCAATAATATTGAGATTATTAACTTTTGCTTTGATGAAGTCTCCTTCCAACGGATCAAAACGCACATTATTGATTTTATTAAAATTACTTAAGTCAAATGTCAAAATATTATTTTTTTTTGGAACATAACCTATTGAAAGTTTATCCTCTTCATTAAAACCATCTCCCACATCAATATAGAGACTGGCATTTGATTTAACTTTATTTAATCGATTGAAATACTTGAATTTGGCTAAAAAAGTTTCAGGATCAAATTCTGAAATATTTAAAATATCTTGCCTATAAATATCTTTATCAAATAATTTCTCAAATTTATCCAAATCTCCAGAAGATATGTTTAAACAGGATAATTTTTCTACAACTGAAATTTCAGATTCAATGTCCCAATCATAAGTATAAACCCAAAAAAGAATATCATTGATAAAGTTGATAATTAATAGAATGATATTAGGATTATTTAATTGATATAGTTCTAAAATAGAATCGGCCAAATCATAAGCATGATTTAAAGTGATGTTTTCAGTAGTCGAGGATAAGTTCTTTCTATAAAAGTAAGTGGCATCTTTAAATAAAAATATCTTATTTGAATTAATTATAGCACTTACAACAGCAACATTGTCATCATAAGTAGCATCAGAGAATTTTAAATATTTATATAGATTTTTATGATAAATTTTATTCCAAGATGATGTCGAAAAAACTAATTTAGGATTATCCTCTATTCCATCCAACAAAATATTTTCATCGGTATTCTGCTGATGGATATTGATAGGCTCAACATAATCACTGCCAGTATAGGTCTGCCAATTATATATAAGCAATTCTGCATTATTCTCTTTAATTTTGGATAAAGAATCTTTAAAAGCGTTTTTAGAAATGAAATCATCACAATCGACAAAAGTTAAATAAGGCGTGTTGACTTTATTTACAGCAATATTTCTCGATTGGCCTGCACCCAAATTAGATTCATTTGAAATAACTGTGAAATTAGGATATTGTGAAGCATATTCATTGATAATGCCTAAACTATTATCAGTAGAATTATCATTCACAATTATAACTTCAAAATTTTCGATGCCCAAAGTTTGATTGACAATGGAATCCAGGCATTCTTTAAGATAGGTTTCACCGTTGTAAACTGGAATAATAACAGTCAAATCATTCATAATTTCACAATTTTCTTAAATTTGCCTTTTAAATTGTTATTCAATTCTTCCTTAAGGCGATTATTTTCATCAGTCAATAATTCAATTTGTTTTTTATATTCATTAGATAAATTTTTATAATGTTCTGCCAGAATTTCATTAGATACCTTTTCATAGCATAAATCAAATTCTTTATAAGTATCAACCGGTTTAATGGATGCATAGAATGCTCTATCTTCATAATGCCAATTATCCTGATTAGACACATCACCCAATTCATAAAAATCAAATTTATCTTTCATAGTACGAATAAATTTATTTTTAAATTCATCTTTTAGTCTTAGATAAACAAACTTTAGATTTACGATTATAAACATTAACCATTCATCTTTTACTTTTTCATAAATATTAGCATCAATTAAAGTTTGTTTAGTGGAATCCAATACATCAAAAATGTCAAAGGATCCTTCATCTCCACTGGTTGAAATTGATTGATTGCGAACACGATAAAAATAAAGATATTCCGGAAGAACAGAAACTTTTTTTGCTTTTAGAAATACCTTATAAAAAAATTCCAAATCCTCATAATAGGATCCATTTAAAAATTTTGCATTCAAATCTCTTAAAAAAGATGTTTTATAAAGTTTGTTGAATGGTGCATGAGAAATTTTAAAAATAATATCCAAAACATCATAATAACTGAAATTTCCAGTATAATAAGCCGGATCAATAATTTCTAAATTAGAAAAAGGGCCTTCACTGAATTCTGAAGTATCCTCATCATAAAATTTAAATTTAAACATTGTAATATCTGAATTAAACCCTTTAACATGCCCATATAATAGTTCTAAAGCATTTTCTTCCAGCCAATCATCAGAATCAACAAAAATAACATAATCACCTTGGACATGTTCGATTCCAGTGTTACGTGCACCGCTTAATCCCTGATTTTCTTGAGTTATTATTTTAAATCTTGAATCTGATACTGCATAACCTTCAAGAATACCTAAAGATAAATCTGTAGAACCATCATTTACACAAATTACTTCAAAATCTTTAAATGTTTGATTAACAAGACTGTCTAAACATTTTCTAAGATAATTTGCAACATTGTAAACCGGCAGAACTACTGAAATCTTTACATCCATAATTACACCACATTATTTATTTCCATACATCTTTTCATAGTACTGTTGGTACTCCCCACTCTTAACTTGGTCCATCCAATCCTGATTATCGAGATACCATTGAATAGTTTCCTTAATACCTGTTTCAAAGGTATATTTTGGTTTCCAACCAAGCTCATTGCGTATCTTATCAGCATCAATAGCATAACGGCGATCATGACCAAGACGATCAGCAACAAACTCAATCAAAGA
>OCTX012177549.1_pt1 | contig 10088 bp, 10 predicted proteins | sample 1539691 | NCBI WGS metagenome assembly OCTX01 (sample SAMN02144231, study PRJEB22623) | gut metagenome | biome: sheep rumen | host: Ovis aries | place: New Zealand | reverse complement strand
GCGGAAACGGAAAGAGTAACATCTATATTAGGAACTTATTGGGAAAAATGAGGAAGTAGAAATACATTTAAAGTGAAAAACGTGATTTGGATAACCACAGAGATATGGCTGTGGTTTGGATGTCAGATGTCTTATAAAGGAGAGTTAGAAATGAATATTAGCAATTTAGTTTCATATATTAAAACAGCCACTTCAGAACTGAATAATTCGTATTGCTTTGTAAACGGTGCATTAATGCGGTTGGATGAAATACAGAATATGGGCTATCGTGAATTTTGGATGCGTTCTAAGCTGAATATGCCGAAAAAGTTATATAAATATTATCGCAACACGATTAAGGATGGTGAATCGATCAACTACTCACATCTGGCGCTTGAAAACAATACAGTGTTCATGCAGTCCCCAAGCGAATTTGACGATGTGTATGATTCCGATATACATATTGAATATGGAGAGTATGAGAAATATCGTCTGCTTGAATATTGCCGCCGGTGCCAGTTGAATGTAGACAGCAAAGCAACTGCTCAGGAACTAGGCAACAGCTTTTTGCGTTGGATATTTGAGGCTTATCAACGCACACACTCTTTTGATGCTTTATTTCAAAAAGAGCCTGAAACAGAACTTGAAAAGTTGTCAAATCAATGTTTCTGCTTAAGGCTACAAAATGAGCTTCAGAAAGGAATAGATTGGGGTAATGCGTTGGCAAATATACTTAATACCGAATATAAGGATTTGTCTTTAAATCTTAAGACAACGTTCAGAACATCTTGCTTCACTACGACTCCGTATTCTCAGCTTATGTGGGGTGGATCATATGCAGATTGTCATAGGGGATTTTGCATTGAGTATACCGTTTTACCGGAGAACGAAGCTTATCAGGAAGTATATCAAAATTTGTTTCCTATGATTTATTGTAGAGTAAGACCGAGTATAACTGAGCAAATCGTAGCTTATAAAGACAAGGCGTTAACGGAAGAAACCCTTTGGGATATCTATTTCCATGGAGCTTTACGGAAAAGCATAGACTGGGCTTACCAGAATGAATGGAGAATGCTTCTTCCTATGGGTCGAGCAAAGGGAACGGATTATAACATTGCGTTTTTCCCTATAACAAAGGTCTTTCTCGGAAATAGAATGACTTCTGAAAAGCGGAAAAGTATAATTGAAATCTGTCACAGAAGGAATATTCCCTACGTTGGGGTTACACGTAATCCAGATTATTTTGAAATGAAAGAGTGCAACGTGTTATGTGAGGATTGCCCTCAATACCAGGTTAATTCTTAACAAAGGATTTGTGTGAGGCAAGTGCTTTTTTCAATAGACTACACATCTATATATTTGTGAACGCAAATTATTTCATCAAATATACATTTTCTCAAAGACTAAATTTCACATGTCGAGACGGTAGTACTGCTGTCACGTTAAGATGCATAAGAGGCCGTAAAAGGCTTGAAATCAAGGGATTCCTGGGTTTCTCTCAGATAGGGAGATCTCATGGAGTCCCTTTTTTATTATTTTGACAGTAGTTCTGACCACTGGTAATCGTCAAGGTGAGGCTGAACAACTATTGTCAGAGGGGTGGGAGACTATGAAACTATTGTCAAAAGCTGTTGTAAAATTGCCTAAATATCATTATAATGTATAAGTGAAATAAGTGGGCAAAATTTGGAGAATGTCATATGGATGGCATTAGAAAAATAACAGTCATTGAAAAGAATCGGGTAATCAAAGATTACAGTGTCGGAATCTATGCTCGAGTCAGTACAAACAGCAAGGAACAGCTCGACAGTTTAGCCAATCAGGTTTCGAGTCTAACCAGGCTAGCAGCGGCGCATCGGACATGGTTTGTTGCTGATATTTTTATTGATGTTGCTACATCCAAGACTGGATCTTCAAGACAGGAATTTAATCGCATGATTGATGAATGCGAAAAGGGAAATCTGGATATTGTTCTCACGAAGAGTATAAGTCGTTTTGGACGTGATACAGTAGAGACTTTAGAGGCAATTCGTCGAATCAAGAATGCTGGAAAGCGGATTATTTTTGAACGGGACAAAATAGATACAACCACAATAGACAGCGAATTGTTAATTACAGTTATTGAAACTTGTGAGCAGTCAGAAAATGAATGGCGAAATGAAAATATACGTTGGGGATTGAAGCAGAAAGCAGCAAATGGAACCTCTGGATTATATAATCGACCTTGTTACGGATACTGTAAAGACAAAAACGGAATGCTTGTTATTGACGATGAAAAAGCAGAGGTGGTTCGAAAAATATTTAACTGGTATCTGGAAGGATTTAGCATTGTAGGTATAATAAAGAAGCTGTATACAAAAAATATAAAATCACCTAAGGGAAAAGATAGGTGGAGTAAACATGCAATAGAAACGATGCTCGTTAATATGAAGTATACAGGAGACGTTGCTATAGCAGATTCTGGAAAACCTGATCAACGGTATAAAATAGGCAACCATCATGAAAGTATTGTTTCAAAAGAAATATTTGAAGCGGTACAGATCGAGATGGCTTCTCGCAGCAACGTGGAGTTGACAGAAAATGGTGTAAGAAGGAAGAACACAAAGTACAGTTCTAAGAAAAAATAACCTTGTCCTTTTTTTAGAGAAGAGAAAAAGATAAAGGAATGGCCTTTTGAGGAGAATATAATTTATGAGCGCTGGAATATGTATAATGAACAGAAATGCAATTGCTATGGCTGCCGATAGCGCTGTTACGGTTGGTGACCACGCTGCAATTCATAATTCAGCAAATAAACTGTTTTCAATATCACGAGTTGCACCGGTTGGCATGATTGTGTATGCGAATGCAGCCCTGATGACGATTCCGATAGAGATAATTGTTAAACAATACAGGAAACAATTGGGGGATAAGGTGTTTCCAAAATTAAAGGACTATGTTGATGATTTCTTGGGGCACCTTGAAAAAAAGTCTCATTTTTATAGATTTGATATAAATGAAAAGAACTATATCTTGCAAGTTTTCTCGGATTTAATGTGTGGATTGCTTAATGATTACAATAACCTATTAAATTCCACTCGAAATGGACTAGGAAAACCGATCGATGAAAACGAGATGAAGAAAATTGCTGTATCTGCAGTGGATACAACTATTAGTTTTATCAATAGTATTCCAAAACGAAATGATTACAACTTCTTAAAGTATGTAGAAGAAAAATACCTAAATCTATTTATCGAGTTGGTAAAAAAAGACCATAATCTTCAATGGCTTTCAGAAGATCAGATTCAAGAAATATGCAAGAAATCCTGTGAATTATATGATACAGACTTTGATAGAAGTGGGTATGTAGGAGTAGCAATTGCGGGGTATGGAGAGGAAGAGATATATCCACATTTAGTCCATTTACATATTTGTGGTGTCGTTAACTCAAAGCTGAAATATTTTACTATTGAGAATGTAGAGATATCAGAAAGTACTCCCGCTTCCATTGCTCCACTTGCTCAGACGGATGTGATGCAGACATTTCTTTTTGGGATTAATGATCAGTTTATTAATGACCTTGCACAGGAGATACCAAAACAGATAAGTGAGAGTTTAAATGAAATTGATGATAACTACTTTGCTTCAGGGAAGAAAAATATCGTCCTTTCGCAAATGAGCAATGTTACAGGAAGAATAATCAAGCATATGACAGATACTGTTGGAAATAATTATATGCTCCCAATAATTCAGTCAGTGGCGTCTCTTCCAATTGAAGAATTGGCTTTGCTTGCTGAATCAATGATTAATATAACATCCCTTAGAAGGAAGGTTGCGATTGATAGAAATATAGGAACTGTTGGTGGGCCTATTGATGTGTCAATCATCTCGAAAGGAGATGGTTTTATCTGGTTAAAGAGAAAACACTATTTCGATAGGAGGTATAATCCACAATATTTCTATTCCCACTTTGATAAGCGAGAAGAGGTGGATGGCAATGAAGAATAATAAAGATCATGAAATAAGGAGTATTAGCACAGCATCAGAAGAGAGTGTTTTAATCTCAAACCAAAATGATAAACAACCTATTCGTTCAGAGATTATTAGAGAACGTATGGTAAAGCTCAATACTGACGATGAATCCAAGCTGGATATTACTCAAATCGATCAATACAGCAATAGAAATGCGGTTTCGATAGACTATGTAAGAAATAAGATGATTTTTGGCTAACAACTGTGAATGAACTATTCTTCGAATAATAGCCTAATCGAGATTTTTTCTTGAGGCTTCATGGAAGCTTCTCCGTATAGTAAATTGAGGCATTTTCAGTTTTTGAATAGTATCTCAGAGATAGCCTAGGTATCTCATGTCGAGACGGTAGTACTGCTGTCACGCGAAAACAAATAAGAGGGCTGAAAAAGCCTGAAATAGAGGGATTCTGAGGATTTCATCCAGATAGGGTGATTTCCCGGAATCCCTTTTTTATTGCTTTGACAATAGTTTCGACCACTGGAAATCAGCAGGGCGAGGCTGAACAACTATTGTCAGAGGGGTGGGAGACTATGGAACTATTATCAAAAAGCTCTATCAAGTTTCGCCAAATTCTGATAGACTAATAACCAAATGGACAAAAATGATGTGATTGTATATATAAATATAGGAAAGAATATACAAAAGTACTTGCAAGAAATAAGAGTAGAAGGTGGTTACATACAACCAGAAGGTGATGCTGCTGTTTGATTGTAGCAAAGCTGAGTATTGGAAAGATAAAAGGGCAAACAAGAATGAATGAAACCTATATTTCTTTTTATTTGAGATCGAATAGGATCCATGTCTTTACCAACGCATTGCGAGAGATAGGAGAGCCATCCAGAATCTGTTTTTTGATCGGGGAGAATGGACACTCGCTGTTGATGGTGCCGTATGGGAAACGGGATTTTCGATCTCATTATGTTTCTAAGGATGTTTATCTTGGATGTGATAGTCTGGAAATAAGTAGTTTGAAGCTTTGCAGGATCATTGCCTTTATACATAAATGGGATTTGAGGCATTCTTATCGTGCTCCGGGAAGAATCTTTGCAGAAGAACAAATAGTTTTATTTAATTTAGATCGGGCAATTACCATTAAATGTTTAGATAAAAGCCCCTAAAGAAAGATCAAATCCAGTCGGGTGATAGAGGTAAAGATACTAAAAAAGTTGATTTCGGGACAGCCGGTTTGTACTGGCTGTTTTTTGTTTTGTAACCAGTGCAAACTTTTTTGATGAAATGAATTCTGAACAATATTATGATACAATTAATTAACCAATGGGTTCATTCTAACGGTAAGATCAGACGTGTAAAGGAGAACGGAATTATGGCGAAGAAGAAAACTGAAGAAAAAGTTCGTGCTATTCCGATTGATTATATAAAGCTTGTTGATGACATGAGTGAAAAGGCTTTTCAGTTCTGTGTTGATCAGCTATATCCGCTGAGTAATTATAGAGTTCTTCAGAAAGAGGATATAAGACGCGTTGATTTAAAAGAGCGCCTACTTGGCTTTAACCGCCTCGTTCCCACGAATGATGGAAAAGAACAAGGAGCATTAAACTACTATCTGTTTGTTCTAAAATTGTATTTTGATAACTTCATAAGCTGTAAGGACGGTTCAAAAGCACAGTTGTACCGAAAGCGTGCGATGGAACTCATGGAGTCGGCATTAAGTGATAAAGGTACAATAGAAGATGTTGAAGATTTGGTGCAAATCTATATTTCGCTTTTCCGATCATATAAAGGGTATTTTGAGAAGATACAAAATTATACAATCGCATGGGTCGATTTTAATGTGTACGAAGAAGATGCAAACATGTTAAAAGAAATCTGGGAACAAAAAAATCTTATGCCCAACGGTATCGTAGAAAACCAAGGGTTATTAGATAAGATTTTTAAGACAGACTTTGAGGAGAAAACTGCAATAAAGCTAGCATATATTAACAATGTGATTTTTCTTTGCCGGTGTCTACAAAATAGAGGCGCATTCGTTATGGAGGAAGAATGATGGAAGATCTTGTCGTATTAGAGATGTTGGTCAAGAAGTCTGTTGCAGATGAAGTGAACCAGAAAGGACTGGCTGAAATTGCCTTGCGAAGAGCTGATGCAAAATTTAAAGCGATGGTTAAGTGCAGGATTCTTGGAGATGCTGTTTCAAGCGATGACATTTCTCAACGGGTAGCGTCATCAGCAATGCAACTTAGTATCCCCGGGACAAACAGTATGGAAAGTATTCGAGGAATGATTCGTGCTTTTGAAAAAGGTCTCGGTAATCAAGTCACTATGTTGACCGCAACAACAAAAAACATGGCGCTCCAGGTTGATGGCATCTATAGCATGACGAGTTCAGTCCGTTCTCTCTCATATCTGAATACTGGTATTTCGATGGCTAATCTGGCAGTTGATGTTGCAGGGTTTATTGTTGTGAATGCTAAGCTTAATACACTTAATTCAGAGGTACAACTTGTTGCCGATAACATAAATAAGCTCGCCAATGTACAAAAGAACGAGAAGATATCTGACTGTCAAAAACTGATTATGCGTTTTAATTCCATGTCAGCTAAGATACAGAGTGGGGATCCTGTTAGTCTGGACGATTTAGAAAATCTAATAATAGATATGCGTGCGTATATATCTGAGATGATTCTAAATCTACATGACGAATCTCTTGGGATAGAGCTTGTTCTCAAAATCATATTCTCGTTGTTGCCAGCATACACCTTGCTTTTTGGAGAATTCACAAAACGTTATTATTATGAAAAGCAAAGTCTTCCGGCAAATTATAAGATGTTCCTTAATTTGTATGATGAGCTTGAAAGTGTAAATTTTCGGGGAAAACTACATGACTATTATTTTCTCGAAAAGAAAAGGCATAGCCAGGAAGTCCTTGATATATTGAATACACAGACGCTGCTGGGGTTAAATGGTCGGGTGCAGATAGAAGATATAACTTCTATGCTCCAAATACTGGAGACACAAGAAAAAGTAGAGGCCTTTGACCAGGGCTTGGATAGGCTTGTATGCTCCTGGACTAAAGAAAGGGTGCCGTTAATTGCGAAGAACAGTGGTGTTAGTGAAGAAGAATGTTTGAAGCTCTTTGAAACAGCTTTTTCAGGCTTGCGTGATTAATGTAGTTGTAATAATAAGAATGTTTTGGAAAGGAGCTTACTAGGATTGGATAATTTTACCTTTCGAGATGGCCTCTTTGTTGCGGGGATTGGCGAACATACTTATCAAGAGGTTATTGAGGATTTTGACAATACAGAGTTCATAGGAATCACCACTTTTAATATTTCAAAATATAGTAACGGGATACTTATCAATGCGTTGAAAAAAGCATGCGAAAAAGGTGTATGCGCGACTGTTATAACAAATATTCCCAAACGATTTAAACAGTATTATCGTGAAGATTATGCACTTGCTGCAAAACAGGTTATAGGATCGTATATCCGTCTATTAGATGCTGAGGCTTTCGGAATGCGTTTGTCTGCTTACTTTGATTTTGCAAACCATGCCAAGATCATTATGACGGATAATGTTGCCTATATTGGTTCCGAGAACTATTCGGATGAGAGCAAAGATAATTATGAATGTGGTGTGATAAGCCGAGATACGGATTTTATTCGCCATTTAAAAGATGTAGTGTTTCCGGAGCGTATTCTAGGTTCGATTCCATATTATAAATATAATATTGCAGAAGCTATTGCAATTCTTAGAGGAGCCGGTTCTTTTTGTATTGAGGCAAAGGAGAAAATATATAACGCGGCTTTCACAGAGTGGGCCGACTATGAAACGGACTTTGAACCTGTATCGATATATAATAGTCACAACTCTGGGATAACTGCTAGGCTTTTGTCGGGTATTATTGATGAATTCGACAAATATGAAGACGCACTAAAATCTGTACAGGAAGTCATAGATTATTATTATGAAAAATACGAAGACAACGTACCGGAACAAATAGAATCACTGGAAGAACTATATGATTCCTATATGACTGATTTTGATGAGATGAAAAGAAACATTTCAGACCTGTTTGAGGAGATTTCTCAGCTTGCTCATTATAATTATGACAATGAAGTTTGCAGAATTGTAAACGAAGATTATGGAATGGAGTCCTTTGATGAAAATTTAGATTATTATATGCAGTTGGCCATGGATGAAATAAATTCTGAGCTGGAAGCATTAATAGAGTCTGCTGAGCCCATAATCAGGGATATATTGGATAGTCTTGATGCTATGAAGGACTATTATGAGCGTATGGATTCTACACTATACAGAATTCTTGAAATAAATGATAAAATTGATAACACATAACTAATGGGGAAATAATGGAACTTCTTAGGTGATTAATGTATTTGTGATGTAAGATCCTTTTGGAAAGAAGCTTACTAGGATAGGGATTGTGAGAATCCTTTATATGAAGACTGTCAAAGCGAAGAAATACCTAGAAGATAGCGACTTTTGCACTTGTCTATTAAGAGGGGATGGGTAAATGCTGGCAGATAATTATGTCTATAAAAAAGAAGTAGACTGGTCGTTGCTTATGGAGGGACTCACTCTGCCCATTGATAATCAGGTAGTCTTTGGAAGTATAATGGGACGTTTCCTAAAACGGGGCGAGTCGAAGGAGATTATTCTGTACCTAAACGGAAAATCTTATAAAGCGAGAATAATCAATGTGAATTTTGATTCTCGGTTTAATCGAAAAAAGGATACGTTACAAATTAGATATCCTCGAGATGGAGAATTAGCTCGGGCTCTTCAAGCATGCTTTTATAGTAGTTTTCAATATATCAAGTCAGTCCGAGAGAATAGAGATCCGTCGGATAGAAAAATGATAAAACTGCCAGACGACTGCAAGGAATATCTTGCTATATATACCACGGAATATGATGATTCATATATTCTTGAAACGATTGTGTCTGATGATCTTCTGGTCTTAAAGAAAAAAGTGGAGGGGAAGAAAGAAATCCTATTTGAAGCAGGATTTGATTACAATCAGGAAGATGAAACAGCTGGAATACAAGAGCGGTTACAACTGAGTAAGATCCGGAAATTAGATCGGAAGATTGGGGAGAACTTGAAACTATTGTATGGCTATCGCTGCCAAATCTGCGGACACCTTATCGGAGAGGAATTTGGTTCTCATGTAGTGGAAGCACATCACATTGATTATTTCGTCAGAAGCTTGAATAATGACGCCAATAATCAGATGATCTTATGTCCAAATCATCATAGTATCATTCATGAAGCTGATCCTGTGTTTGACCGGAGGAGAATGATGTATATTTACCCGAATGGAGCCCAGCAACCTTTAATTGTAAATAAGCATTTGCAGTTAACATAAATGTATTGGTTAAACAGATGATCTCATAAGGTTAACGATAGAGGAGAGAATTCAACATGGAATTAATACTATCAATTGTTGCAATTGTTGTTTCATTATTTGCATTATTCAATGATCGAACATCTCTACACGATCAGGCATATGAGAAGTTCTCGCAACTATGGTTAGATATGGACCAATTGTTTGTTGATCATCCAGAAATGCATAAGTATTTTTATAAAAATCATAACGGTGAATATGCTGAAATTTCCAAAGATATGAAAGAGTATGAACAAGCCTTGTGTATAGCTGAAAAGTTTAAGGATATTTTTCAGTACACTTCTCCGTTTGAAAAGTATCTAACGCAAAGTGATAGAAAATCTTACAACGAATATAAAAGAATGATTTTAGAATCTCCAATTATAAAAATTTCAAGTGATGATTTGTCATGGTCTCATATATGGAAGGATGATAGTATTCTTGACTGAAGCATAAAGGGATTATCGTAATAGAAAATAGGTTTGTTATTCAGTTGAATAATAGAACCTGTAGGATGTATCGATGAGGTCATGAAAGAAAGTGGACCATAACTGAAAGATATTCATAGATTTGTTCGGTCGGGAGGCACTAGGTTTTGATATATTTAGTCGGAGCTCCGACATTCATACCGGCGTCTCCAGGCATGTCGAGACGGTAGTACTGCTGTCACGTAAAGATGCATAAGAGGCCGTAAAAGGCTTGAAATCAAGGGATTCCTGGGTTTCTCTCAGA
>OCTX012036687.1_pt1 | contig 10088 bp, 2 predicted proteins | sample 1539691 | NCBI WGS metagenome assembly OCTX01 (sample SAMN02144231, study PRJEB22623) | gut metagenome | biome: sheep rumen | host: Ovis aries | place: New Zealand | reverse complement strand
GGATGCTGCTGCCGAAGAGGAACTCGTCGGCTATGTCCCACACCTTGCGGTCTGCCACGAAGTCGCTGAACAGCGGACGCATATAGCTTCCGTTGCCAGAGGTGACCTGCCAAGCGGTGCTATAGAGATAAGGTATGAGGCGATAGCGCAGGCGGATGGCCTTCTCGATGGCGTCGTAGACGGGCTCGCCCTTCTTGCCGAACTGCCATATCTCGCGCGGAGCGGCTTCACCGTGACTGCGGAAGATGGGGCAGAACAGGGCGTACTGCATCCAGCGCACATAGAGCTCCTGATACTGCGGATTGCGTGGTGCTGAGCCTGCACCGCGGTTGTTGTAGGACGAGCAGAAGAATCCGCCGATGTCGGTATTGAAGTTGGGATTGCCTGTGAGGGTATAGCTCAGTCCTGCGGGCAACTGCTTGCGCAGCATGTCCCACGATGAGTTCACGTCGCCGCTCCACATGTTGGAGCCGTAGTGCTGCTGTCCGGCAAAGGCCGAGCGGGTCATGATGAACACGCGCTTGGAAGTCCCCCCTACAGCCTCCGAGGGGGCATTAGATGTCTTGCCCATCTCGGCCCGCTGTGCCTGATAGACGCCGCGCACGGTCTCTAAGGGGAAGGCATTGCGCAGCGCACGCCAGGTGGACTTGCCTCCGGCGGCCGCGTGGTCGTAGTTGGCCTCCGTGGGGTTGAAGAAGTCGGGGTCAGTGGAGTCCATCCACCAGGCATCGACACCCTTGTCATAGAGGTTCTTCAGGTTCTGCCAGTAGATGTCGCGGGCCTCCTGTGAGAAGGCATCGTAGACGCGCACCCCCGAGGGGTAGTCCATGCGCGGCGGCCAGAAGGTGAGGCCGCTCTGCGGCCACGTCTCGAAGTCGAAGAGCAGGTTCTTCTCGCTGAGCTGCCGATAGGCCTTGGTCTTCGGGCCGAAGCTGGCCCAAATGCTAATCATGAAGTGGGCGTTCTTCTGGTGCACTTGGTCTATCATCCGCTTGCCGTCGGCATACTCCTCGGTGAGGAAGTCCATGGCGTTCCACAGGTAGTTGGAACCCCAGTACTGCCAGTCCTGCACGATGCCGTCGAGGGGCACCTGCAGCTCGCGGTACTTGTCGACCACGGCCAGCAGCTCGGCGGCACTCTTGTAGCGCTCCTTGCACTGCCAGTAGCCGTAGGTCCACAGGGGGAACATGGGCACGTCGCCGCTCAGGTGGCGCATCTGGGCGATGACGCCGTCGGCGTTTCCGCCGTACATGAAATAGTAGTCGACGCGCTGGCCCACCTCCGACGAGAACGACATGCCCTGCTGGGGGTCGTCGTCGAACTGTGTGCGCGAGTAGTTGTCCCAGTAGAGGCCCCAGCCCTTGATGCTCTGCAGCACGTTCTGGAAGTCCTCCAGGTTCGACTGCTCCATCAGCTTGTGCTCGCCGCGGCGGTTCATCCGCCCGTTCTGCAGGGTGCCCAGGCCGTAGATGGCCTCGTCCTTGTCGAGGGTGAAGGTCTGCGCCACGCGCCACTTGCCGGCATCGGGGCCGGTAGTGCGGGGCTCAAAGACGGGCGCCCCCTTCTCGCGCAGCAGCGTCCTTCCCTTGGACAGGAAGGTCAGCGCCCCGGTGCGCGGGTCTATCTTCACCGTCAGCTCGCCGCTGCTCATGCTGTTGCCACGGTGGCTCACCTTCACGTCGCCGGGCTGAGCCGTCACCACGAGGCTCGGCTCTTCGACCGTCTGCCCCACGGGCTGTTTCACCACCCTCACCGAAAGCGGGGTATAGAACTCTACGCTCACCTGCACGTCGCCCGCCTGCCACACCACGGGGGCGGCACCCGCAGCAGCGGCCAGCAAGCTGAGCAGGACTGCTATGAACATTTGTCTTTTCATAAGCTATGTCATTTTACGATAAACTTTTTGCCTTTACTCACATAGATGCCAGCAGGTAGTGCCCCGTGGCGCATACGTCCGAAGAGGTCGAAGACCTCTGCTTCACCTTGCGAACTGGCTGCTCGCATGCAGTCTTCGACGCCATTGACCACATCGGTAGACAGCAGACGCTGCAGCCGGAAATTGTCAATCTTGAACCAGGTCTCTGTGGGGGCCCCTTCTGTAGAAACGCCGATGGTAACGGGTTTATTGTCAGAAGCCTGCTCAAAAATTACGCTGATGGTCTGCAGAGGATAGGTATCGCCCACGCCGGCAGTGCTCAGTTGCTCTGCAAAGAAGCCCTTCTGCTCGCCTGCAAACACATGCTGACGGCCCAGGCGGATGGTTGTGGCCGAGCGGTTGCTGGCCTGCATGTCGACGGAAAGGACGTAGCGCCCGGCGGGCAGGTCGGTCAGGGTCTGGCTGATGGTGGGCGTCATCGTGGCTGTTCCGTCCCACACACCAAAGATGTAGTTGCCGTCGCTGGCCACGGGGTCGCCATTGCCTCCGCCATGGTTCACGCCCCACCAGGTGGTCTCGCTCTCAACGGTCCAGCCCTGTGGCGCCACTTTGTTCAGCGTGGTTCCGTCAGCCTCGAAGCTGGGGTTGACGATGTATCCGGTCATGTCCTCGGTCTGCTCTTCGGTCTCGGTTTCCCCTGCCAGGCTCACGCTCAGGGCATGGCCGTCGTAGCTCACCGTCTGGTCGCAGACAGCCGAGGGGTGGTCGCCAAAGCCTTTCGCCGACGTGACACGTACCAGGCGGAACGTGCGCTGCTGCAGCATGCCGGGGAACTCGCCACGGCGTTCGCCGATGGTCAGCGTCTGTGAGGTCTCGTCCCAGATGAATGGAATCTCGCTGTAGGCTCCCTGCTGATAGGCATAGCCGTCGAGTTCGTCTTCATAGAGGGTGAAGTGTCCGTCGGCTCCGGTATAGACACGAATCTCCAGCTCGTCCCATGGCTTCTCACTGCTGTACTGAACCTCGGGACCAATGGGCAATATGCTGCCTGCGGGGATATAGAGGGGCATCAGGTCCTGGGGCGTCTGGCGGAAGACGGTCTGGCCGCCGGGGCAGGCCTTGCCCGTCCAGAAGTCATACCACGAGCCATTGGCAGGCAGATAGACTTCTCGCCCGGCAGCACCATTAGTCACTACGGGAGCCACCAGGAACGTGCGGCCCAGCATATACTGGTCGGCAATGCCCACACACTGCGGGTCGTTTTCGAAGGCGATGGGCATGGCCCGCATGAACGTAGCGTCATGGCTGACAACCTGATGGGCCGTACTGTAGAACCAGGGCAGCAGGCGATAACGCAGACGGATGTAGCGCAGGATGTTGTCATAGTCGCCCTGAGCATCATCGGCCTCTCCGAACTGCCATATCTCGCGTGGCGTTTGGTCGCCATGGAAGCGCATCATGGGACAGAAGCACGAGAACTGCGTCCAACGGTTGTAGAGCGCCCGCCAGTTGGCATCGCCGACGCCACCGTAGCCACCTATGAAGAAGGCACCTGTGTCGCTGTTCCAGTAAGGTAGGCCCGAAACACTCAGGTTGCAGGCAGCGGGAATCTGCGCGGTCAGTGTCTCCCAGCTTGATGTAATGTCGGCACTCCACACAAAGGCCCCCGTGCGCTGCATGCCGGCAAAAGCGGAGCGGGTGAGTATGCTGACACGCTTGTCTGTCAGGCCGCTTTCGCCCAGGTGGTGATTATAGACACCCTCGACGTGGCAGAGCGGGAAGGCATTGCGCACGGAGCGGAAGGTGCGTCCGTCGAGGCCTGTCACGTAGTCATAGTCGGTGGTCTTGTTGCTGAAGTCGTCGGGTTCTGACGAGTCGAGCCACAAGGCATCGATGCCCTTGCTCATCAGGCCTTCGTAGAGATAGTCCCAGTAGCGGCTGCGGGTGGTGGCATCGTACACGTCATAGGGGCGCGTGGCCACGCTGGTGGGATAGCTCTGGATGGGGATGAGGCGGCCAGTCTCGGCAAACTCCTTGTACTGCTTCGTCTCGGGGCCAAAGTCGGGCCACACGCTAATCATCAGCTTGGCATTCATGCCGTGCACTTCGTCAATCATGCGCTGGTAGTCGCTGTACTTCGGATTCAGGAATTCCATGGCGTTCCAGTGGTTATCGTCGCCCCAGTACTGCCAGTCCTGCACCACACAGTCGAGGGGCACGCCCAGCTGGCGGTACTTAGCCACCACGTCGATGACTTCCTGTGTGCTCTGATAGCGCTGCTTGCTCTGGTAGAGGCCGAAGTTCCACAGCGGTGGCAGCTGGGTGCCGCCAGTGAGCTGTCGCCAGGCACGCAGCACGCCGTCGGCAGAGGAACCCACCAGTACGTAGTAGTCGATGGCCTGTCCCGTGGAACGGAAGGTGGTGCCTGTGGCATCATCGCTGAAGGCCGTAGGCGAATAGTTGTCCCAGTAGAGGGCATAGTGCTTTGACGAATATATATAAGGTATATAGATGCTGCGGTTGTCTTGAAGCATGGTTATCGAGAGGCCACGCATGGAGAGACGCCCGTTCTGCAGCTGCCCCAAGCCATAGATTTGCTCGTCATCGGCCAGCCGGAAGGTCTGCTTCAGCTGGAAAGCGGCGTTGGGGCCGTCGGCTTTTGCCACGATGTCGGCCAGCTGCTCGCTGATGAGCTGTTCGCCCGTAGCACGGCAGACGGTGACAGTGCCCTCGGCCACATTGTAGGTAAGGCGCATACGCGCAGTGGCAAGTATCACCACGCCGTCGGCCTCTGACTGCGTGATGCTCACACCCTGCTGGGGCTGGGCTGTAATGACCAGGCTGGGCTCAACCCGGCTCTCGCTACCCACGAACTTCGTCACGCGGAGTGTGCTGTCGTTGACAAGGCGCAGGCGCACATTGATGTCGTCCCAGTGGGCCAGCAGACCGTCGTCGGTGAGCTCGCAGGCCACCGTGCGGCTCTCAGCACGATAACTCTCCATAGCCTGCTGCAGGCGGTCGATGACGGCCGGCACGTCGGCATAGTTCTCGTCAGTGATGTTGCCGAGCACCTGGCGGGCATCGTCGATGGCTGCCTGCAGGCGGGCCCTCACGTCGTCGGCAGCAGGCCGCCCGGCCAGCAAGGTTTCAGCCGAAGCAATGGCTGCCGAGAGCTTATCGCACATCTGCTGTACCAACGACTCTGTGGTGATGCCCAGCGTCTGCATGAGCTGCGGGTAGGCCTGTACGATGGCCATGTCGCTGTAGTAGCCCACATCGCATATAGTGCCCGCCACGTCGGTTGCCGTGAGCCCCATAGCCAGGATGAAGCCAGTGCCATTGCTGCCCAGTACAGCGCGCTCGCCCACAGTGGCAAACCAGGAGAAGAGCGCATTGCCGTTCAGCAGATTCCACACAAACACCTGGTGACCGTCGGTTGTAGTGCAAACATAGTCAGGGGCCACCTGGGTGCCTTTGTTGACGCCGTTTATCCACCACAGATAGGCATCGGCCGAGCCGGTCCTCAGATTGCCGCCGCTGACCACGAACCAGTGGTCATTGCCTGTAATGTAATACTTGCCGTCACACTCAGCCCCCATCTTGAAGGCAACGTTGTTAGGACCTGAGGCTTTGATGGTGAACGACTGCTCACCATAGGTGAAAGAAGCCTGAGGAGCACGGGCGTTGTCGGTCGACGTGTAGTCGGTGGGCACGAAGCGATAGTGCACTTGTGCATTCATTGCCAGCAGACTGAGCAGGCTGGCAAACAGGGTTAATAGCATCTTTTTTTGTCTCATAGTTTTTAATGCGTTAAATGACTGAATAATTTGACTGCAAAGGTACTATGAAACGTTCATCACCTTGTAACACAAATGATGATTCTGATGGCACAAATGATGAAAAAAGCTTCTTTGGGGCATGTCGTGGATGCTATTCGTCGTGCTGACGCCCGTCATATTCCGACGGTTTGCAGCCGAACTCCTTTTGGAAACACTTGCTGAAATAGCTCGCCGAGCTGAAGCCTGTGCGCTCGGCCACCTCGGCAATGCTCACGTTGCCCTGGGCGATAAGCGAGGCGGCACGGTGCAGGCGGATACTGCGGATGAAGGCCACTGGCGACTGCTGCATCAGGGCTGTGAGTTTTTTGTATAGTCCCGTCCGCTCCATGCAGAGGTCGGCAGCCAACTGCTCCACACCGTATTGGGGCACCGACAGGTGTTGCTCCACCAGCTGTGTGGCCCGCGCCATGAACTCCTTCTCCTGCGGCGTGGGCTCGGGTTCAGCCTCTTCAGAGGATGCCTCAGTGCCGGGACCAAGCACCACGATGGCTTCGGCATTCTCATATTTGTTCACCTGTTCAACCAGATTCTGTATGCGCAGCAACAGCATGGCCTCGCGGTTGCGGCGCTGCAGGTGCCTGCGGTAAAGCCAGAAGGCCGACACTACGGCTACGGCCAGCAGCAGCATGTAGAGCAGAAAGGCCACAGGCGACAACCACCACGGATGCTCAATGGTGAAGCTGATGCGTCGCACGTCGGCCTCGTTCCACTGCTGCGGGTTGGTCGATGCCATGACCTCCAGTGTGTAGTTGCCTGGCGACAGGCCTACCAGCGGCAGGTAGAACACGCCCTTGTCGTCAACCAGATGGCCGATGGAGTCGGCGGTGAGCATGTGCCATCCTTGGCCGTCGCCTGAAAAGCGATAGCGATAGCATGTGCTGCGGGGGCGCACATAGTTCATTGTGGTGAACTGGAAAGCGAGCGAGTTCTGATGATGGCTGAAGCGAAGGTTATCGGCATAGGGCGGCATGGTGCTGAGCAGGCAGCGGCCATCATAGCATGTGCCTACCTGCAGCGGCTGTCCGTGCAGGTAGACGGCAGCCAGGATGGGGTGCACCTCAATGTTGATGGGACGGGTGTCGAAGAGTCCGGCGAACGGCGAGGTGTAGAGCAGTCCATTGCCATAGGTCCCCAGCCAGATGCCGCCTTCGCGGTCCAGGCATACGGTATTGATGCCCGTTGAGAGCACCGACCCGTCGGGCAGGCGTAACTCGCTGAAGGTCTCCACCTGTGCAGTGGCGGGGTCTATGTACAGATAGCCATCGGCGGTGGTCAGGTAGAGCTTGCCTGATGGCGTAAGGGTGAGGGTGTGCATGAAGCGCTCACTCGTCAGCAGCTGCCGCCACTGGCGTGACTTGCAGTCAAAGTCGAGCAGCACAGAACCGCCAGGCCCTGTTCGCACCTGGTAGAGATGGGCGTCACTGCCCACGGCCACCAACGATGTCCACTTGTAGCGCTCGGCATCATCGGGCCCGTAGGCTGTCGACAAGAACAGCTGCTGCCCTTGCGGGCTGAAGGCCACCAGCGTACCGGTGTCGAAGAAGGTATAGGTGTCACTGCCCACGGCCACCACATCTTGCAGCATGCCTGCCTCGGCAGGCAGCAGCAGGCTGGTGGCCGGGCTGCGCAGCTGGCGCCCTTTCAGCAGCCAGGTGTCGCCACGCTCGTCAATGAAGAAATCGTCGTCGCCGCTCCAGCCCGGTGCCAGCAGCTGGCTCATGGTGCGCAGGTCGAAGCAATAGAGGCGCCCCCACTGCTTCATCCACAAATAGTCATCGGCATCGGAAAAGAGATGCGTAGCACCGTTGTATGCAGGCACAGGCACAAACTGCACGGTGTCGATGGACAGTGTGGTGAAGTGCAGCCCGTCGTAGACATCGATGGCACGGGGTGTCACCGCTATCATGCGCCCGTCGGACAGCTGTAGCAGCTGCAACACGCAGTCGTCGCTCAGCCCGTTCTGGCGGTTCAGCGTGTAGCAGCTGACAGGCTCGTCAGCGGCACGCAGTCCAGTGGGTATCGCCGCCAGCAAGGCCAGCAGGCAGATGATAATCAACGGTACACGCATGGACATGGCATCGGGGGAAGGGGCTGTTGGTGGTTATGTGTGCTCCAGAGACCGCCTACTCAAAGTCGAGGCTCAGCTGGCCCGTCATCTCGTCAATGATCTGCTGTCGGCTCTTGCCGGCATCGGGGTCCAGATTCTCTTGCCCGCCGCCCACTCCGGCAACGCCTGACGGTGTTTCATTGGCACTGCCGTCAGCCGATGGCTCTATGGTGTCCCCCTCGGGGGACGAAAGGGGGGCTTCCTCGGGGAATCGGACGGGCTCCAGCTCGGTGATGCTCTCTATCTCGTAGGTGCTGACGCGCTTGCCCTTGGCCTTGAAGCCCTTCACGCTGATGAACTGCTCGGCGTCGATGTCCTCGTCAGGGCGGAAGTCGTCCTTGCCGCCGTAGCTGACGCGTATGAGGGGATAGACCTGGTCGGTGAGCAGCACCAGGCGCGACTGTTGGTTGTCGCCCAGGAAGTTCTGCTTGCGCTTGGTGGCCTCCATCAGGAAGCGCTTCATGTAGGGGTAGCCCTGGTTGTCGGCATCGAAGAGTACGGCCGTCCACACCTTGTCGGGCTGGTACTTCTCTATGCGCAGGATGCTGTCCTCGTAGTGGTTGTTAGCGTCGAAGTTGGTCAGGTAGAAGTCGCCGCCGGGCAGGACGACGAGTATCTGGTCATCGTCGAAGAACTCGCCCAGCAGGCGTCCGTGCTCGTCGTAGTTCAGGCGGTTCACGTCGGGGTCGAACCACACCTTGCGCCCGCCGAGGGTGCTGTGGCCCTGGCTCTTCAGTGCTATGCGGTGCACGGGCTTCTTGGTGAGCAGGTTGCCCTTCGAGGCACGCCCCTTGATGATGATGTCGGCGAAGCTGCGCTCCAGGAAGATGTTGGCGCGGGGGTTCTGTGCCTGCACCGATGCGTCGAGCGTCACCTTGATGACCTCTGCCTCGCCGTTGGGGTTGGCGGTGAAGTAGAGGACGCGGCTGCCGGGCGTGCCCTGCGTGAGGTCGTTCTCGCGGTCGCGGGTGATGCCGGTGATGTTGAAGCGCTTGATGTAGCAGGGGCCGTTCTTGCCGTCGCGGTACACCACATTATATATGGTGCGCTTGTCGCTCTTCTTGAACACGCCGAGCCACAGGATGTTCTTGCCCACAAAGAGCTTCTCGGCCACGCGCACCACCTTGTACTTGCCGTCGCGGTAGAAGATGACGATGTCGTCGATGTCGCTGCAGTTGCACACGAACTCGTCCTTCTTCAGCCCCGTGCCGATGAATCCCTCTTGGCGGTTGACGTAGAGCTTCTGGTTGGCCTCGGCCACCTTCGTGGCCTCAATGGTGTCGAAGTTCTTTATCTCCGTCAGCCTGGGGTGGTCCTTGCCGTACTTGTCCTTCAGGAACTGGAACCACGCCGCGGTGACCTCGGTCAGGTTGGCCAGGTCGCGCTCTATCTGCTCTATCTCGGCGCGTATGCGGGCCATCAGCTCGTCGGCCTTGTCCTTGTTGAACTTCAGTATGCGCTGCATCTTTATCTCCAGCAGCCGCAGGATGTCGTCCTTCGTCACCTCGCGCACCAGCTGGGGGTAGTAGGGTGTCAGCCGGTCGTCGATGTGCTCGCAGACCTTGTCCACATTGGGTGCCTCCTCGAACTTGCGGTCCTTGTAGATGCGCTCCTCGATGAATATCTTCTCCAGAGAGGCAAAGTGCAGGCTCTCCATCAGCTCGCCGCGGCGAATCTCCAGCTCCTTGCGCAGCAGGTCTTTCGTGTAATCTACTGAGCGGCGAAGCACATCGCTCACCGTGAGGAACTGCGGTTTCTCATCGTCTATCACGCAGCAATTGGGCGAAATGCTCACCTCACAGTCTGTGAAAGCAAACAGTGCATCGATGGTCTTGTCGGACGATACGCCCGGAGCCAGATGCACCAGTATCTCCACGTTGGCAGCGGTGTTATCCTCCACCTTGCGCGCCTTGATTTTGCCGCGCTCTATAGCCTTCAGTATAGAGTCTATGAGGCTGCCGTTGCTCTTTGCTGCCGAGCTGCTGGTGGTCTTGCCATAAGGAATCTCTCGTATCACCAGCGTCTTGTTGTCCAGCTTCTCTATCTTGGCGCGCACTTTCACTACGCCACCGCGCTGCCCGTCGTTATAGTGGCTCACGTCTATGCTGCCCCCTGTGGGGAAGTCGGGATAGAGGTGAAACTCCTCATCGTGCAGGTAGCTGATGGCTGCGTCGCAAAGCTCGTTGAAGTTGTGAGGTAGAATCTTAGACGACAGGCCCACGGCGATACCCTCTACGCCCTGCGCCAGCAGCAGCGGGAACTTCAC
>OCTX012210530.1_pt1 | contig 10091 bp, 7 predicted proteins | sample 1539691 | NCBI WGS metagenome assembly OCTX01 (sample SAMN02144231, study PRJEB22623) | gut metagenome | biome: sheep rumen | host: Ovis aries | place: New Zealand | reverse complement strand
TGATGCATTGGCTACCATCATTGTAGAAGGAAGAAGAGCAAAAAGTAATGGCTATTTTATTTTGGCTAAGATTGGCTAAATTTGACTGGCCCGGAGTGGCTATATTAACTCGGCGCTAACAACGTCACTTCCAGCATTTCCCATTTTCCCTCTTTGCAGCAGAGAATATGGGTTTCATCACAGTATTTTATCTCACTGTACTCCGTAGCCAGGATTTCTTTTCCATTCAGATCCATAAGTCCTTTATAGGTCATACCCGAATCCGTTTTTTCAGATACTACGCACAGAGGTTTATCAATATATTCGATACTGCTGAACTTTTCCGGAATGATGATATTGCCTTCAAAATCGAGCATATATTCCGTCCCCTGCCTGCGGATACACATTCTTTTATTCTTTGAAGATGCCTGCGGCCAGTCGCCTTCATAGATACAGGGCAGGATCTCATTTCCCATCTGGTCGATCAGTCCGTATTTTGTTTTTCCATCTTCTTTAACGGATACCCACCAGGCTTTTTCCCCTTCACGGGCACGGATCTCTGAATAATCGGAATGGAATTTTTCCTTTCCATCTGGTCCAAGAATCTTTTCTACCTGTCTCCCCAGCTTTTCATCAAACAGAGTTACATCAATACGACCATCTTCAAGGATCTCTATATCCGTGTACTGAGGCTCTAACAGCACCTTGTGCAGGTCGGTGTCATAGACACCCATGGGCGGATCCACAAACCGGTTATCAGAATAGAAAATAATCTTTCCCTTATACCAGACATCATCTATATTCTCAAAGACAGGCTCTGCCAGCCAAATGCCGTTTCGGTCGATGACTCCCCAATGTCCGTTTTCCCATCCGCCATAATGCACCCTAAAGATCTCATCATTGGATTCCCACATGGAGTGCATCGCATCATAGACAAAGGGGATCACTTCGTTTCCGTGGATGTCGATAGCGCCAAACAGAACTTCATCTGACCAGGTACGTATCCTGCCCCTTTTATCCGTCCACTTCGGATTCTTTTTCCATTCGCCTTTGCATACAATAGCAATTCCATTCCAGAAATCTTTTGCGAAGATATACTGCGGCTTTATTACTTCATACCCATCCTCATCGATATAACCCCAGAGACCGGCTGCTCCACAACCGTCATCATAATATGCCAGCTCGTCTATCCTGATCATCATGGTGGAAACTCTGCGCCTGCCCTCAGAAAAAGAGCCTGTCGTTTCGTAATGATCGCTGGTAAGAATTTCTTTTCCATCTTTTCTCAGAACAAGTGGCTTACCATTTTTCTTAACACGCGCATATCCATATTCAAATTCTGTTGCCTCATCATAAATTGGGGGGATCCTGAAACGGCCATCTGTGCCAACATAGCCGATTTTTCCGCCAGACAACTCTGCTATTGCCAAACCTTCATTAAAATGTGAGATTAACTCCAGGTCCTGCCAGGTAATGCGGTCCCCTTCGAGCGTTGCCAGAGCCTTTGTATATTTCCTGGAGAATGTCTCATTCGTCAATCCGATTTTCAGCAGGCTACTCTCCCAGTCGTATTCTATATTGACTGCATCGTTCCAGTTCCAAATACGTCTTAACTGTAGTTTGTCATCCTCATACAGGATTTCCGGGCACTTATTCGGCTCAGAATAAACGATGCTTTCTTCTCTGGGTATTTCGAATGAACTCACATCTGGATCGATCTCTTCTTCCAGATAGAAGTGAAAGGGGAACCATTTCCTCTTTCTGGACAGTTCGATCTCTACAATTTCCTCATTCTCATTGAACTTTACCAGAATAACTGCCGCAGGATCATTGCTGCTGCCCTGGTACAGCAAAAGTCCATTCTCATAGACATCCCAGGGACTTCTGCTGTGCAGATCTTCCATAAGGATTCCCTTGCTGAGAATATCCCTAAGCTTTATGAGTTTATAGGAATAGGCGCAGTCGTGATCTATCTCATTCTGAACATTATCATAGATTTTCTGCATCCTGTTTAGGATCCGTTCTCTGGAAATGACAAGAACCCCTGCATAATCTGAGCGATACCGACAATCTTCTGCCATGCAAAGAGACAAATCTTTTGCGTCTCCATCTACAAGGGCATTACCCAGGAATTCCAGCTTTTCCTTCTTCCCCATATCTGCATCCTCAATCTTTCATAATTCTCACTATTCTGTCACGTTATCTTTATTATAAAATCCTGTACGGAAGGTGTCAAACCCATGGTGTCGGTTTGAAGCGACAGCTTGTGGCGAAGTTGTTCTTGAACCCGAAATGCGAGTGTATTTAGCGCATCCAGTTTACTCATTTCCAATCCTGAAGCATCGCATGTATCTTCAAACAACGTAAAGGAGCCCAGATATTGAATACCTGGACTCCCTCCTTTGCTTTGCTATTCGCTTTTGATCTATTCCTGATTTTGCGGCCAGATCGCATACTCGTGCATTTTCCTGATCACTTTGCGATCCTATTTATCTGTCTTCTTGCCTGACTTTTTACTGGTCCTCTTTTTTGTCTTTTTGCCCGCTTTGCTCTCGGCATCGTCCTGTTTGCCCAGGATCTCCAGCCATTTATCGTCGTAGAGCAGTGTTATCGTTTCGCCATCTGAGTAGGCGTAGAGGCCGTTTTCTTCATCTGCTGCGTAGTATATTTTGTTCATGGTGCTGTCTCCTCTTGCTTTATGTACGGTTGTTCCGGTGTTGTTTTTCCGGCTGCTATTTCCTGGCTGCTTTTTGCTGTTTTTCCTGCTTCTCTCGCTGCCTAGGACGGTGGCAGCAGGTGCTCCTGCCTCTTTTCGCAGCGGACGCCGAAGGGGATGGTCATGGGCTCTTTTCCGAACCGTTCCATGGGGATGGGCGTGATCTCGGGATGCACGCCCTTCCAGGTGGCGGGGATCAGGGCAGGGATGTTTTCGCAGACGGCCCGGTTGAGGAGCTCGTCTCCTGCTTCCTGGCACATGCGGATTTCCAATTTTGGAATATGCCTGCGCATCCATTCGTAATAGTCGGCGAGCCCTGTGTAGATCGCGGGATCTGGCATCACTATGGCTCTGCCGGCCAGATCCGCCGGGCGGATGCAGGCTCTTCCCGCCAGGGGCGAGGATGCCGGGACGCCCGCTGCCAGCTCCACCCGGAACAGTTCCCGGAAGGCATAGCGGTTTGGAAAGCCCTTGCGCACATTCCAGCAGGCCAGGTAATCGACCTTCAGGCACAGATCTTCATAGATGCGGATCCGCTCCTCGTCGGTCAGTCCGTAGGTATGCAGGATCAGGATGTGGTCCGGGAAGCTTTGCTTCAGGATCTCCCACATGCGGGTGATCTCTGCGCCCTGGCAGAGGGGCGTGGTACCCACGACCAGCCGCGGCCGTTTGTCAGAAACAGCGCTCCGCACCTTTGCCAGCAGCCGGTCGCACTGGTCCAGCAGGGGCTGCGATTCGTGGTACATGGCCTCACCGGCCGGCGTCAGGCGGATCCCGTGGGTCGTCCGGGTGAATAGTTTTATCCCCATCTCCGCCTCTATGGCTTCCATCTTCCGGACCAGAGAAGCCCAGTCCATATTTTCAATCTGCTTCACACGGTTGAAGCTCCCCTGCTCCGCCACCAGGCGGAACAGTTCAAGATCATAGCTGTTCATCTTTTTGAACCCCCAAAGTGTTTCTATAACTATTATACAAGGGGCTGAAACAGAAATCTCGCCTTTACTGCAAATCAGGCATTCAATTTATTGAACACCTTTGGCCAAAAATGGCGAATCCTTTCCAAAAATTGAACGGCAAATTTTCAAAAAACACTTGACACGCCCTTTTGGGGCATTTGGAGTGTTCAATTTTTGAAATTCGAAGGCTTCACAAATATGCTCATCAAATAATGGAAAAGAGCCCAGAAATTGAACATCTGGACTCCTTTCTTTATCTTGCTATTCAATTTTTAACACAGATCAGGCGTTCAATTTTTGGAAGACCCGGGTATTCAACGTTTTGAATGGGGCAGGTATTCAACTTTTTGAACGGCTCAGCCGTTCAATTTTTGGAAACCTCAGGTGTTCAACTTTTTGAACGCATCAGCCGTTCAATTTTTTGAACGCATCAGGTGTTCAACTTTTTGAGCACCTCAGATATTCAATTTTTTGGATGCATCAGGTATTCAATTTTTTGAACACCTCGGGCATTCAACTTTTTGAACACCCCGAATGTCATGGTTTTCCACGAGGGATACCAGGCCGTCTTTTTTTTTGCTCAAGTGAAGCCACACATGTCTGGCAGACAGATAGAACCATCCCAAATGTCATGCTGCCGGGTCTGGCCGGCCGACGACCAGGGGCCTTGGACAGGCGGAGGTTTCCAGGAAGCGGTAGCCGAAGGGGATCTTTGGCGTCTGTTTTCCCTTTAGTTCCAGGCTGACGGCACGGATCATGGGGTGGATCTCCTCCCATGAGCGGGGGATCAGGACCGGTGTCCGGGTGCTGACGGCCCGGTTTAGCATGTCCGGATCCGGGCGATCTGCTGCCTCGATGGTGAAGTGGGGAATGGCCAGCCGCATGACTGCTGCCAGATCGGACAGCACATAGTTGCTTCTGGGATCCGGCATCAGGATGCTTCTCCCTGCCAGGTCCGCGGGACGCAGGAAGATGCGCTTTTCGAAGGGATGACCGACGGGCACGCCCAGAACCAGCTCCTCGGAGAACAGAGGACGGAACCGGTATTTGGCCGGCACCCCGCGGGTCCCTTCATAGCAAGGTAAGATATCATGGCGGATGCCAAATTCTTCAAACATCCGCATCGTCTCCTCCGGTGAGGAGCCATAGCGCAGGATCTGGAGGATGTAGCCAGGGCACAGTTCCCGAAGAGCTGCCCACATCCGCTCCAGGGTCTTGTACTGGATCAGAGGCGTCAGCGCCACCCGCAGCTTTGGCTGCTCCTCTTTTTCTGCCTGCTGCACGGCAGTGCGCAGCTCATCGTATGCGGTAACGATCGCGCCAGAGGTTCGGCAGAATGCCTCCCCGGCAGGAGTGACCCGCACCCCGTGGCTGGTCCGGGTCACCAGCTTTGCACCCAGCTCCAGCTCCAGCGCATCCAGTCTGCGCATCGCCGTCGTCGCACTGCTGTACTCAATCTGACTCGCTTTATTTAAGCTACCTGTCTCTGCAATATGCCGGAAAAAATCTACATCTCTGATATCCATAACTCTCCCTTCCGTACTACTGTATTCCTGAAGTGCAGCTTTGGCATTTCACGAATACAGTAGTATGGAGGGAAGGTCGCGGTTCATGGGAAAATGAAATAAGACACTTGGGGCGGTTCTATCTGTCTGGTTAAGACAATAGGGGCGGTTCTCAACATCTGCTTCGGCCGGGAAGAAATGCCAGAATAAGGACAAAAACAGCAGGATATGGATAGCTTCTAAAATCATATAATGTTACACTGGTAATAGCTGCAGGGATTCTCCGATCCCGGAAACGGATGAAGATCTGGGTGCAGGAAGAGCGCGAGGATGAACTGCAGCGGTGCATCAGCTGCCTGATGCGCCCGGTTTTCCAGACTGACGTTTATGTGGAGCCTACAGCCACAGTTTTTCCTGATTGTAAAGGAGACAACGAACATGAATTACAAGTATCCCAACCTCTGCAGCCCCATTACACTGGGCCGCACCACTTTCCGCAACCGGATGTTTTCTGCGCCTATGGGCGGCACGGACATCACCAACGACGGATGCATTGGGCCCAAGTCCACTGCTTTTTATGAGCTGCGAGGCAAGGGCGGCGCAGGTGCTGTCACCGTGTCCGAGCTGATGGTACATCCCGCCACCGACGGCTCACACGCCTACCATCTGGATGAGAGCATTCTGAATTCTCTGGCCTGTGCCACCTACACCGCCGATGCGATCCGCCGCCACGGGGCGATCCCCTCCATCGAACTGTCCCACTCTGGTATGTTCGCCGGCACCTACATGACGGACAAGAGCAGACAGAAGTCCATGAATCAGTGGGGCCCCTGCGATACCGTACGTCATGACGGGGTGCAGGTGAGGGCACTGACCAGGGACATGATCGCCGAGATCGTTGCTGCCTATGGCCATGCAGCAGGGCTTGCCAAGCGGGCGGGCTTTGAGATGCTGATGATCCACGGCGGTCATGGCTGGCTCATCAATCAGTTCCTGTCCCCCCTGTTTAACCACCGGGAGGACGAGTACGGCGGTTCTCTGGAAAACCGCTGCCGGCTGGCCATTGAGGTGCTGAAAGCAGTTCGTGAAGCAGTCGGCCCGTTTTTCCCGCTGGAATTCCGCATGAGCGGCGCTGAGTTCGTGGAGGGAGGCTACGACATTGAGGAAGGCGTGGAGATCGCCAAAAAGATCGAGCCTTACGTTGACCTGATCCACGTCTCTGCCGGCACTTACCAGAAGACCTTCGGCATCACCCACCCCTCCATGTTCACCGAGCATGGCAGAAATGTGTTCCTGGCGGCAGAAATCAAGAAACACGTCAGCAAGCCGGTTGCCACCATTGGCGGTCTCAATGACCCCGCCCAGATGGAGGAGATCATCGCCTCCGGCAAGGCGGACGTGGTATACATGGGACGTGCTCTTTTGGCCGACCCCTTCCTGCCGGCCAAGATCATGGCAAATAAGGACGAGGACATTGTCCGGTGCCTGCGCTGTTTCACCTGTATGGCAGAGCGGGCTGCGACTTCTACCCGCCGCTGCACCGTCAATCCTCTGATCGGCAGAGAGTGTGAAGGCGACGTGGTGTATCCTGCCCCTGTCAGTAAGAAGGTCCTGGTGGCAGGCGGAGGTCCCGGCGGACTATACGCTGCCTATACTGCTGCCCGCCGCGGCCACAAGGTCATTCTCTGCGAGAAGGAAAGCGCTCTGGGCGGTATTCTGAAATCCGAGCAGGCACTGCCCTTCAAGTACGAGATGTATCAGCTCGCGGGAACCTACGCCAGATTCTGCCAGGAAGCAGGGGTGGAGATCCGCCTGAACACCGAAGTCACCAGAGAGTATGTAGAGAAGGAAGCACCTGACGCTCTGATCATCGCCGTCGGCTCTAAACCTCTGGTTCCGCCTATCCCCGGCCTGGACGGCGACAATGTAGTGATCGTAAACAACTATTATCTGGAGAAAGACAAGGTCGGCAGCGATGTGGTCGTCATGGGCGGCGGACTTGCCGGCTCCGAGTGTGCCATCCATCTGGGCCAGGAGGGAAGAACCGTCCATCTGGTGGAGATGCGGGACATGCTGGCACCCGATGCCAATGTCCGCCATCGTCCCCTGCTGCTGGCGGAGATCGATAAATACGTCCATGTACACACCGGCTATCGTGCCCTGCGGGTCACCAGGGAAGGTGTCATCTGTGCGGACAAGGACAACAATGAAGTTCTTGTGCCGGGCAAGAGCGTCATATGCGCTCTGGGTCAGCGCAGCCGCACCGATGTGGTAGAAGACCTGCTGGGAACAGCGCCCTTTGTGCGGGTGATCGGGGATGCCTCCAGGGTGTCCACTATCACAAACGCCGTCTACTGGGGCTACCATGCGGCACTGGATATCTGAACACCGGAAGAGATTGCAAGACATTGGGGACGGTTCTCTGAGAACCGTCCCCACGATAGTGCCATGACAGAGAATTTAGTTTTCTTGCGTTTCCTGACCCGTATACTTTCCGAACCAATCTGTGATCTCCTTTAGCCGCTTCACCCTGTGTTTTGGCTTTCCACTCCGTGACAGTTCATGATTTTCTCCGTGGAATACGACCATTTTTGCCGGAATCCCTTTGTATTTCAGTGCGGTAAAGAGCTGATACCCCTCCTCGATCGGGCACCGGTAGTCTTCATCGCTGTGGATGATCAGGGTCGGTGTTTTTGAGTTTCCGATGTATTTTAGCGGTGAGACGTCCCACATCTGGGCGAAGCCTTTCTCCGAGTAGGGATCCGTATCGCACGTCTCGCTGCACATGATGGGAGGGATGTCGCTTACGCCGTACATCGTGCTCCAGTTCATGATGCTTCTCTGCGTCGCGATGCAGCAGAACCGGTCCGTATGCCCGTTGATCCAGTTGCTCATGTAGCCGCCGTAGCTGCCGCCGGTGCAGCACACTCTGTCCTTGTCAATGTCCGGGCATGTCTCAAGCACATGGCCTGTGAAGGCCATGATCTGCTCGTAGTCGATCCCGCCCCACTGCATATCCAGATAGGAGAACTCGTTCCCTTTGCCGTCTGAGCCGTGGGGATTGCAGTACATGACAAAGTATCCCTCCGAGGCCCAGTGCTGCATCTCATGGAAGAATACCGGCCCGTAGGCACATTTCGGTCCGCCGTGAATATCCAGTATGGCGGGGTATTTTTTTCCTGCCTCGTAGTCCTTCGGATACAGAATCCAGCCATCGATCTGCTCCTCGCCATACCGGTCACTGTGATACTTCGTCCCGATGTATTCGGGCCTTGCGACATACCGGCCGCGGAGCGCGGAAGTGTTGAGATGGGTCATCTGCTTCAGGGCTCCCCTGGCGTCCGCATGGTAGATCTCCTGCAGCTTCATATCGTACAGGCCCATCACCCACACATCGCCGCCAATGACGTCAAAGTCGTAGAGCGCGCCATCCTTATCCACGACGGTCTCTATGCTTCCGTCGGCCCCGATCCGCCGGAGTCTGTTCGCGGCGCCTTCCAGGGTCTGATAGTAAACATAGTCTCCGTCCGACTTGAGTCCGCGCCAGCTGCCATACTCAATGTCGCTGATCACACCGTCAAAGACGCTCTCATCCGCATCCCTGAGCAGGGTGAAATCATCCCCTTCTGCGGAGGTGTCATACAGATAGAAGAAGGGATTCTCGCTCTCCCCATATCTCTTGCATTCGCTTCCCAGGATGATCAGCTTATCCTGTATCCGGCCCATCTCCATGATCTCAAGATACGGCCGGACAAGCTCCTTACAGTTCCCTGTCTCCAGGTCAATGCGGTACAGGCCGCTCTTGTACTCTTCCCTGTCCTCCACCGTGCGCCCGATCACATAAGCGGCGTCACCGATCACTTCGAAACAGTCAACAGTGAAGAGCGTATCGGTCAGTCTTCTCAGCTTCTCCGTCCGGACATCGTAATAGAAAAGCGTATTGCGGCCGCCCTGGGTGATGCCCTCCCCGTTGAAACGGAAGGGAGACTCCGTCAGCTCCTCGTAGTCCTCATTATCCTTGATCTCCTTCAGGACCTTTTTTCTCCTGCTCTCCATCATCGAATGGTAATCCGGATATCTGGTATCGGTCCTGCCGATCAGCACATAATTCCCGTCCGGCTGCATCCGGAGATCCGTCACCGGGATCGGAAATTCATACGCCTTCCGGGCCTCACCACCGCCAAGAGAAAGACGCTGGAAGACCGTGATCGGCTCCTCCTCCCCTTTCTTCTTGTCTTTGCCCCGCTTCGCAGAGAACAGAATCGTCTCATTATCCTCGAAGAAGAATTCTCCCGCCTTGCCGTCCGAGACCAGCTGTATCTCCTGCCATTTTTTCCCGTCCTTATCCCTTCGCAGCATGAACAGATTGGAATCGTAGTCGTTGTCCTCATCATTGACTGTGGAGACGATGAAAGCAAGCTTGTCGCCCTCCGGAGACAGCTTCATAGATGAAATAAACTGATAATCATAGAAATCTTTCAGTCCGATCTTTCTCATAACAGGGAATCCCACTCCTTGCCGTTTTTCATATTCTTACATATCGCTGATTCTTGCTGTTTGGCTTATCTGGTATCGTCATTCGCACCAATCCCAGCCCTATCGCAGGATTCAGGTAATTTTTCCGAAGGTTTTCCTTTGACTTAAGGCCAAGGAATGCCATGATCTCATTGGATGTGTACGGAACATCTATTTCCATCAGGCTAAGCATCTTCTTTACGTACTGGCTCGTCTCAGCATCTGCCCTGCGGACCTGCAGGATCACCTCATCAAGAACCTGATCGATCATGTCCAGCATAAATTCGATAAACAAATCCGAATTGCCTTTTGCATTGCATCGGGCAATCGCGTGAAGCCACACATGTCTGAAGACACGTGCTTCCTACTGCCGCCGCTTCCGCGGCGGTTCCTCTTTAGGAGGATCGGTCTGCCTTTCCA
>OCTX010533625.1_pt1 | contig 10091 bp, 7 predicted proteins | sample 1539691 | NCBI WGS metagenome assembly OCTX01 (sample SAMN02144231, study PRJEB22623) | gut metagenome | biome: sheep rumen | host: Ovis aries | place: New Zealand | reverse complement strand
CCTTCGCCGGGTCGGGCTATATTGCAAGGCGCCCCGTGCGCGCCTGCGGCACCCCCGCGCCGCTCTTGCAACGGAGCCGCGCAAGCGCGCCTCCGCCCCAAGGGGTCACTATCCCTAACGCGAAAGCAAAAAAACATACTGGAATCGGAACTTCCTTTTCATAAAGTCTATTCAATGGTTCGTCCAATGAGAGAAAACAGGTGTTATTTTCACTATTTCTGTACTTATTGAACTTTATCTTGAATAACGTGATGCATTTCAATAAGTAATTCTGTATATTGCTCCTTAAATGATATCTTTTCTTGAGAAGATACGTTGACACCATCATTTCTCAAGCACAGCCATAATACAAGCGACAAAAAAGCATATATAGGATCATCATCATCAAATGTATCCATTCCTTCAAGGGCAGAAATAGCTTTATCCAACCGATTACAAGGGTCACCATAGTTTTTACTATAATCGGAATTTAAATGTGATAGATTAAAAACAATCAATTGAGAACAAACAATTCCTATCCACGCATAACTCTTAACAGTTATTTGTTCAACGCCTAAGCCCTTAATGAACTCAGCATACTTTTCAAAAGAAAAATCATCTGCTTCTGATTCAGCCCTTCTACTATCTGCTTCTACAGTTACAGTCGAAGGATGTTGTTTTTCTATATGCCCCAGTTCATGAAGTATCATAGAGAGAAGTACATAGTTAAAAATCTGGTTTATCTTATTTATAATACTCTTTTTTACTTCCATAGGATTTAAATGCTTAATAATCCATGGAGCCTGAGTCGCTAAATTATGCTCAGAATTGAACTTCATAAGTTCCAACAAAGAAAGCGTTCGCTTTATTTGAGATTTCTTTTTTACTTCATCCCATTTTTCAATCAATTCCAATAACGTTAATCTTTCATCGTGACAATGATCATATAAATAAACCCAATGAGCAGTCCATGCCCATATATATTCAACAGCATAATTTGAAACCTTGATTATTTTTTTTTCATGGTCTACACCTATCATAAAATTTTTATGATAATAAAAAATAAGCGTATACTCTTTAAAGTGTGCTTTCAAGTACTCAGGAAGATACGTATCCACATTATCAACGAAACATCCTATAGATTGGCGAATCATTATAATCTCCATAGCCCCAAGAATAAAAGGGTTGAGGGGGCGTTCTCAAACCATACCATAATTTATATTATTCTCTAAAAAAAACAGATGTTGGTTGTAATTTATTTGCAGCCATGTTAATAATTAATTAACAAAAGTAGCAATCCTTCCAATAAACAGTTGCCCCCCCCCAAAAAAAAAGCGAATTATTTAAAGAACATGCCCGACTGATTTCCTAATCCATCTATTTTTATAGTGATCTCAAATACTCTTAAAATCGTTCTGAATGAATTTTTGTACAAAGTGTATAGAGACTTGAATTCAATTTAGTTGCAGTAATGCGAATTGCAATCTTCTGTTACAATGGCGTGCGCAAAAACAGAAGTTATTAAATTTTTCCACAAAAACTAACGAATGGATTCCAAAATATCTCGGCACTCAAGTGAAATTAAAAACTATATATGAAAATCATTTTTTGACTATACATACAGCTAATCTAAAATCGACAGAGTTGGAAGTTCTTAAAAAAATCCAGAAAAATTATTGTTCTTAGTATTTCTTTTACGAAAAATGTCATTTTATGACAAAATGATTTGTTATATTACAAATCAGGCACTTTTTAACCGCATCTAGAGGACGAATCAAGCTTTTTTAGAACTTAATCCACCCACTTCCATTCTCAAAAGAATTATATTATATGCTAAAAATAGATAGTACACCAATCGACCTACATGAAACAGGAGACATCGCTTTGAATTGTATAGAAATCTGTGCAGGAGCGGGAGGACAAGCTCTCGGTTTGTCGATGGCAGGTTTTGAACATGTTGCCCTTGTGGAATATGAAAGCGATTATTGTTCCATTTTAAAAAATAATCGAAAAGACTGGAATGTCATCTGTTCAGATGTGAAGGATTTTTCAGGCATCCCTTTTCATAACCAAATAGACCTTCTCGCAGGGGGCGTTCCATGCCCCCCATTTTCCGTAGCCGGAAAACAACTCGGAAAAAACGACGAAAGAGATTTGTTCCCTGAAGCACTGCGTTTGATCAGGGAAATAAATCCCAAAGCAGTCATGCTTGAAAACGTTCGAGGTTTTTTGGATCCCAAATTCGATGATTATCGAAAAACGATTTTAAGGAAAATCAGGGCTCTTGGGTACGATGTACAAATAAAGCTCCTGAACGCTTCTGATTACGGAGTCCCACAATTGCGCCCGCGCATTATTATTGTTGGCATACGCAACGACATAGAAGCTGAATTTCATTATCCAACTCCTTGTCCAAACAAAACTTCCAGCGTAGGTCAAACACTTGCCGACTTGATGAAGGCTAATGGATGGAAATACGCTGACAAATGGATTTCGCATGCCAATACAATTGCTCCAACTATCGTTGGTGGTTCAAAAAAACATGGCGGTCCAGATTTGGGGCCCGCACGCGCTCGCAGAGCATGGGCTGAATTAGGCGTTGACGGCATTAGTGTAGCGAACGAAGCTCCGTTACCTGATTTCAAAGGAATGCCACGACTCACCCCTCGAATGATCGCTCGCATACAAGGTTTTCCCGACAACTGGGACTTCGGTACAAGGAAAACGGCGGCTTGTCGAATGATTGGAAACGCGTTCCCACCCCCGGTAGCGATGGCGGTAGGCCTACAAATCAAGGAGACTTTGGAAAATGGAAGCGTTGCTTGCTATCGAGCGAAAAAAGTATCATAAGGCCCTTTTAGAGAAAGGCGTTTTAACCATTGACAAAGACGGCGTCCCGAGCAATGCCGACAAATCCTCCAAGTTATCCATCACCATTGCAAATGGAATAGCGCAAGCATTAATGGCGGAAACGGCTGAAAAAGCAGTCGGCCAAACAGCGGGCGCTAAGTTTGAACTCGTAAACATGGAATTCTTGGAAGCCACATTCCCGAAGTTGCAGAATTTACGCCCCGGCAATTGGCATATTGTGAAACTCGGAAATCGCAATTCTATAAAGACAAGCAGTTTTGTCCAATACGAACATTTGGAATATCTCAGCGAATTGACCGAGAAAGACGCCAAACTAGCGGCAAGCATGGGTAATGACTACATGGTTGCGCCGGATGTAGTAATTTATCAGGATGCAATTGAAGATTCTGAAATCAATAAAAACCTGCTGATTGTTGATAGTACTACCTCAAAAATGGCCTACATCCGAAAAGAAACCGGTGGATTGCCTATTCTTCACGCCTCCATTTCTGCAAAATGGACAATGAGAAGCGATCGTGCACAAAACAGTAGAACTGAGGCGTTAGGTTTAATCAGAAACAGAAAAGGCCACCTTCCCCACATTGTAGTCGTCACAGGCGAGCCAATGCCAGGACGTTTAGCGTCCCTTGCATTAGGCACGGGTGATATTGATTGTATGTATCATTTTGCTCTCTACGAGCTAATTGAAGCCGTCGAGAAAAGTGGGGCGGAGGATTCCAAAGAACTTTTGGATGTCCTTATAAAGGGAAAACGACTAAAGGATATCAGCGATCTACCTTTGGATTTAGTTGTATAAGTCCCAATCAAAATGCGCATGACTCTCAAAAAATTTCTTTTGAGAGATTCGTTTTGGCCGAATTTATAAAATCTAATACATTTAGCGGAACTGCGTGTTCCAACGAACAATCGTATTCAGCTTTTGAGACTCCTGCAGGAGTTTGTTCTTTGAATTTTGGAATATCCTTTGCACTGTAAAAATGCATTTGTTCGTCAGTGTAAACTGAATTGTATTTTAGATCTTTTAGCCTGTCTATACTGGTATTTTTTTCGACATAATTTAATCGTAAACATAATTCTTTATTTCCCGCTAATATTGACCTAATTTTTCCCATCAAATCATATAAAGAAAGCCCTTCGTCATCGTATCTAAATAAATACGATAAAACATAAATGTCGAAATAATTCGAATTTAATTGTTCATGCTTAAAATGGTGAATTCTATTTTCTCTAGTTGTTGCTTTAATCTCTAACTTTAATGTCTCGGAAAAGGAGAAATCAAATTTCAGCCGATCTTTTGATTGCCAATATTTTTCAATATTTAATGAATCATGAAATTTGTAAATAGTATAGAATTCCGCATAAAAACCAGTTAGTTCATTATCGGATAACTCATTTTTGTTCGCAAAGAAATTTTGCAAAGTGTTGAACGTGTCGATTACATATGTGTCAGAATAGTCGTTATTTATGAATAACTTAGCGACTTCTAAAAAGATTTCCTTCTCTTTTTTGCTTTGAAGAAGGCATTTCAATATATGCACATTTTCTGAAATTCCGCTAGAGAAGGACACTCGCGCATTACATTCAAGTGATAGGGCCTTCGTGGTTATGTTGTAAGGCCTGCCATTCCTAGAACTGGATTTTATAACGACCACGACATGACTATCTTTGTCAACACCAATGTAGAAGCCGTTTGCAAATTCTGCAATTTTGTAACCTGATCCATTTGGAATTGATTCAAAATTCAATTTAAAAAAATCTAATATTTCCATTTTAGTTCTCCTTTTGCACAACGAGACCTGTTAACTTGGAAATAATTTCATTGGGTAGATAAATCGCTAATGTAGGGCTAACAAACCCTGACGCTTTATCTTCGATCATATGAATTTGTAATTGCATTGTATTCGAACGAATAAATTCTTTATCATCGCCTTCATAATTCGCCGGTTTAGATAAGTCTTTAGGGCTTCTTCCAACAAAATAGTTCGAAATGGTTTTTGTGTCTTTTTTTACGGGATGCTTAGATGTTATACCATCTCGCATCCATATGACATCAATTCTCGGATCTAATCCCTTATTTTTCATTAATTGGCACAATTTAGCCAATATACCCTGATTTAACTTTGAGCTTTCGGGGAAAATAAATTTTTTTAAAACATCCTGATATACGGAAAAAAAGTTCACATCCCTCAAAATTTTAAACGGAGCACCAACCTGACGCTGAACCACTTCAAGTTTATCATTGTTGTCGGACTTAAATTTTTCAAGGACATTTGCATTACTTTGTGCATAAGCGCCATCATCTTGGAATATTCGCTGTTTAATCCATGAATAGAACGTATATGATTCCACCTCCGCAACAGACGTTCTTGTCGGCCTTAAACTATCACTCAATGAAAAAATTCTTGGCATATTTTTAAAATCCATACCTTGAGAGTTCGTCATTTCGATAGTTTGCCATAAATCTTCTTCATGATCCCGGATATCAGAAAATTCATTCAAAATTTTCGAGACGGCAAAAATTCTGCACAAATCTAGGTATTTGGTTTTATAGCCAAACCAACGCGCTCTTTGCTGAACTGTATCAACATTAGACGAGTTCTTGCCAGTTCGAGTTATATAAGTAACACACAATCCTTTTATTGTTAGGCCACGACCTAACATTGTTCCACCAACATAAACATTATATTCGTAAAAATCATCTTCGCCATTTAATGTATTGTCACCATTAATCTTGTGGACATGACTATTATTTATTGCAAAAATTATTTCGTCTTCTATTTCATCAAAACAGGGAAAATCAAGAATATTTCCCTTAGAATATTCTGCATGAGCCTCTTTCATAATATCATAAACAGATTTATAAGATACATCTTTTTTATTGCTCGTTTTTTGCATCCACTCTTTTATCAATTCGTTAACTTTTTGATATTCTAACTCATGATCTTTCTTGTACTGACTAATATGAATCAGCATAGACAATCGATCCTTTCGACGTGTACGATAACTTTGAATCGCACACGCGACAAAAAACATTGCCAATGCTTTTTTTAAAGAAGGCGGGATACCGACATCAATTAAAGGTTCTTCATTTTCAGGAATCGTTATCGTGTATTTCTCATCGCTATGAAAAACATCGAGACCGCAATAACCTTCACCAGGTGGGACAAGAACACCAAAATCAGGCGATAATTTGTCTATTTTGCCTATCAGAAGATTTGCCTGTGGAGTAGCGGTCACAGAAACATAGCAATGCTTTTGTAAAGTACCCTTTAAATCCATTATAGCGGAATACGTTGAACTTTCCTTCTTTTGTTTCACCTTGGTATTCAGTGAATATTCATCTCCCTCATCATCGATTATCAATATTGGTTTTTCGCTTAAAGAATTATTCTTAAATATTTGATTTATGGTCGTTATCTGTTTTACACTTTTAAGGCCAACAATTATTACTTTTTTCTCCCGTCGAATAAAACCTTTGATGTTGTCTTCGTTCAAGTGATCTGAATTTTCATTCGAATTTAAAACATAAACGGAGTCTTTTACATCATGAAAATATTCCTTTATTCTGTCAGAATTTTGCTTCAACAGAGGCTTCTTCGTTCCACCTAAAACAATCGTGATATCATAGCCATTGTCAAAAGCCATTGATATTAAAGAAATGAAATTTGATGTTTTCCCGCTTTGGACTTTTCCAATGACAATTCCCGTTTCTTGTTGAACACTTTTATTATTCGGGTTAGGGCAATAACTTAAGATCTTTGCCGCATTAGAAAAAATTGTTGACACTCCCTCTTCTGGAATTCCTGTCAAAGATAAATACTTCCGTATATGTTGAGAATACTTCCCATCCAAAGATATAGCCCACACATTAGGATCTCTATCAACATATTGCATTTCAATTATGTCGGAGTTCATGATCACTAGTTCCTAATAACAGTTTTCAGGGTTTCATTCATTTTTTCTCGAATATCACAAGGATTAATTCTTTTATCTGAAGATGTATAAGTTGATTCTATCTCTGATAAAACCAGCGCGAAAACAAATTTCTTCATTACATCAAAAACATCTTGGTTTTCAAGATATGATCTAAAAAATGGGTGTGCAATATTCCATTCGATGTCATATTCTAATGCCGTATCAGTTTTTTGGAGTTCTGATATTGACAACCATTTTTTTTCAGGGTCTTCTTTTCCCATTGAAAAATGTAAATAATATTTTCTTCCAGAGATGTCAAAAGAAATTAGGGTACTTTCGCTTCCTGTAACAGGAATTTCCTCCATTTCAGGAAACAACGAGATGTCGTTACCTTTTTTTGCCATTCGGATTTGCGAGTAATCATTCTGTTGGATATTTTTCTGTTCTACCGACACTACCGAAGCATTTTGAATTATTCCTGCTTTAGAAAAGTCATTAATAGTACTTTCTGTAATTCCAATGTCCAAAGGTTGCTTCTGATTCTTTTTAGCTTCATTAGCCTTTTTTTTATACTCTTCGCATTCTTTCAATAACTCCACAATCAATTTATCTTCAAGGCCATTATACCAGTCAAACGAATCTTTTGTCTGCGTGACGGGCCAATCATCGAGATTTAGCTCTCCAAAAAGGCGTTGATATACGGCTGTATTTGATGAAGTAAACACCTCTTTAGGACGATAACAATCGTTGTAGCCGCCGATAATTACTCTTCCTCGTCTTATTAACGTAAAGCCCGCTCCATATGTATCGCCCGTTTCTAAAATACCTATAAAACCATTAACATGGAATTTATTATTATCATCGTCTACTATTTCAAAAGATATCGGTTTTTTCCATTCTTTTTCATTGCCGCCCGGTAATTTTTCTTTAAAAATCTTTGGTGGATTATACTTTAAAAATTCGATTCCATTTCCTCCGTTATAAATAATATTTATTTTCCCTGTTCCTAAATCAACTCTATACATTCCTCGAAGTTTGTCTTTTGTATTTTGGATTTGTCGGCCGACAATTTGTCTATTCAAATTCCATATTTTAATAGTTGTGCCATGTTCAGATTTGTCACATTCAATTTCTTCATATGTAATTTCCTCATCTCTTGTTCTGCTTAATTTTTCAACATCTACGGATGTTTTGTACTTTATTCCGCTATTTAATTCAACGGTTTCTACACTCCAATTACGACCAAACCAACAAGCAGCGGTTTTTAACCCCATGCCAAATTCGGAACGCGTTGGCCTTTCAGGTCGACTATCTAGTATAACGGCTCTTTGGAAATCTCTAAAATTCATTCCATATGCATTATCTTTTATTTCAAGAAAAGGATTACCTTGATCATCTTTTTGATATGTGATATAAACATTCAAACCCGACCATTTTTTTAAGGATGTCAATTCTTCCTCATGGTCATAAAAACTTTGCGTAGAATTGTCAACAAATTCTGCAATGGCTGTCCAAGCATCATATTTTATATTTTTATATGTTGCATAAACCCCTGTAGTTGGCCGAATGTTTATAGTTTTTCCCATTATTTAATCTCCAGAAGTTTTTCTGCTATTAATTTAACAACTTCCACATTTACAGCATTGCCAAATGCCCTGAACGCTTTAGCAATTGTATCGGGATATTCCTCCAAATCATCCATACATTGAAGTTTTGCAGCCTCTTTCCTTGTCATATACCGCCCCGGCTGTTCAGCACCAGGCGGAGTTACCCATGGAATGATAGGAATTTGAGTTGTAGTAAGAACCAAAGCGGGAGAATACGTTGCATTTTTCACACGTATTCCAGAAGGCCTAAATTGAATAATCTTATCCTCCAGTGTAGGAATTACATCCTTGCCGGAACCACAATTCCACTCAAATTTTTGATGACTGTTTTCAAAACCAGTCTGTTTGATTTCTGGCAACCATTCGTCCAATATTTTTTTGTTTTTTTTGTAGAATTCGCGATTCCAGCGGATATAATTTTTTTTCCATTCAGGAAATTGCTTATTGTCATCTAATTTATCAGATTGCGCGTATATAGGAAGCTGAAGGAGTAAATCATCCTTACTATGACCATGCATTACTTTCCCAAATTTACCCCTTTTCCCTTCAAGAGTTCTTCGCTGTTGTCTACATGGAGGAGTATTTTCATATTCATAAGTCGCACCCCATTCCATGGCCCATATTGGGAAGGACGGTATTTCAATATTATTGTCAGTAAGGATTTTTAAAAAATTACTCCAAGCATTCAAATGCGCTCGTGTTTGATTTCGTAAAGACATGTAGTCAGAATCTTCTTCACAAATTATTGTTTTAATATCACACGGCTTATCATCTGAATGTTCCGGAAAAGAAAAGTTTTTTAGTCCACCTTTACTTTTCAATCGTCCCACAATGTAAAATCTGTTTCGATGCTGTGGTATTCCAAAATTATGAGGGGAAATTATATCGGTCTTTACATCGTATAATTCTTCTAAATTTTCTTCAATCACTTTCCAGGTATTTCCGCCTTTATGAGTTTGCAAATTAGGCACATTTTCAAGAAGAATATATTCTGGTTTATGTGACTCTAAAATTTCCTTTATCTTCCAAAAAAGATTTCCACGCTCTTTTTCGTCATTAAATCCCTGCTGTTTACCTGCTTTTGAAAATGGTTGACAAGGAAAACCAGCACACAATAAATCAAATTTTTGAGGAATCTCTTTTTTTATATCAACATCATTTATATCGCCGTGGCATGGCATCTTAAAATTTTTAGTGTACAATTCTTGAAGATCGTCTTTCCATTCACTAGCAAAAACACATTTGCCACCAAGTTTTTCCATGGCAAGATGAAATCCGCCAAGTCCAGCAAACAAATCAATAAAAGTAAATCCGTTTTTTTTCATTTTTTTGTCAATAAGTTTTTATCAAACTTCCGGAATTCCAATTCCTTTTAAATAACTATAAATACCATCATACCACTCAGGATTTCTTGTTTCATCAGGCGGATTGCCATCAACATCACCTTGTGGCACCACAATTATCATTCCTTGACGCGCCCTCGTCAAAAGAACTCGATACGCATTTATCTGATAATTCTGATTTTCTTTTTTATTAATGTTTTGCCATTTCGTTCCGCTACGCAATTGGAAATGTTGCCACTTCTTATGGTCTTTGCTAAGGCGCAAATCTGCATCCCAAGCAACGCACGCCCAGTCAATTTCTAATCCCTGCACCTTAAACTCGGTAAGCGTGTCTTCAAGGCAGTTACTGCTACGAATATCAGAGTCATCTTCTAAG
>OCTX012182838.1_pt1 | contig 10092 bp, 4 predicted proteins | sample 1539691 | NCBI WGS metagenome assembly OCTX01 (sample SAMN02144231, study PRJEB22623) | gut metagenome | biome: sheep rumen | host: Ovis aries | place: New Zealand | reverse complement strand
ACGGTCAAAACGGTCAATACAAAATAATTGAATTTCCGAGCTGAATTTTTATTTGTTTGTCCAAAATTACCAAAAATGAATCAAAAATTTTGATATCTTTCACAAAGGACGCAAAGGAAACAAAATTGCACGTATATAAAAAATGCACGTGAGACTATGGGACTTTGGGACTTTAAAGTCTCATAGTCTCAAAGTCTCAGTGCAAATTTTTATACGAGCGGCATGGCATGCCGGACAATGGACGACGTAAAAAGAAAACGCGGCACTGATGTACCGCGAACGGAACGAAGAAAAGCGGAGCTTATGATCCGTCGGGACGTAATCTCAAGCACGCATAATGCGCGGGTATAGACGCTAAAATTGGGCTCGCAGGAGTAGCCGCGAGGGTTAGACCGGAGTGAGAAGCTTGTATCTTTTTTGCTTGTTTTTTGAGAAAAAGATACAAGCTATTGAAAAAAGATACAAGTGGTAAAAAGGAAGGACAAAGAAAAAACCGCTTGGCGAATGGGATGTGTCGCCAAGCGGATATAAATGGGAAAATATCTCTGATAAGAAACGAAGGCTATTTCACTTCCTGCCCGGTGAGGGTATAGGTCTTGTCACCGCGGAGAATGAAGATTTGGCCGTTATGGAGGATTTTGGAAGCCTCTACCCGACCCTCCCCTGAAGGGACAAGGGTATTGTCAATCGCGGTGCAGAGTTCCTCTTCTTCGTCATTGGGGATATATTCCGTAGTGAAAGGCTCTGCCGGAGTTACCTCGCGGTTACCTTTGGACGGATGAACAAGAACGACATTCTCCATCGTGAGCGTCTTCCCGTTGATGTCTGGAGCCAGAGAGGCATCCCATACCCATTCCAAGACACTCCCCTCATGACCAGTCAGTACGGCATTGTCCATCGCAAAGAGAATCACTCTATGGTGTGTCTCGTCCAGCGGCTGTACCACCACTTGGTGACCGTTGGCGCGGGAGGAAAGGGCATACGATGTCCATGGCGTCAGTCCCTCTATGTCAAACTGAATACCTGCCACCTCGGAATAGTTGGTCAGATCCACACAGAGGTGGTAGTTCGTACCGACCGTGAAACCGCGGAAAGAGAGGCTGTTGGGCTCATAGCTATCCGCCGAGAGCGCAACCGATTTCATGCGGTTGGCAGGGTCGTTGGAATAGACCTGCATGGTCGTTGCAAACGCGCCTTCCCGGGCAGGGGTCAGTTCAATCTCTATGTTCTGCGTAGTGTTCCGCGCTATCTCTATCGGCAGCGGAGTAACCACCCGCAGCCCTTCGCTCAGGAACGTGACGCGCTCTACGGTCAGTGGTACTTGTCCGTTATTGCGTACGGAATAGGTAGCCGTGTGGGGCTGGTCGATCCGTATATGTCCGAAATCCAAAGAGGCATTGCCGGAAATGGTCGGACTCTGGATGGATACGTAGGACTGATAGACCGCCGACACCATGTTGGCTTGCGCAGCATTGATGAGCATCGTGTTAATCGGGCGGAAGTAGTAACTGCCGCTCGTGCCGTCCAGCCGCACGCGGAAAGAGAGCAGGTCGCCGTCCTCATCCGATATAGGCGTGTTGGTCGGCGAATAGAGGAGAAGCGTCAGTGTGTCGTTGGACATCGTACTGAGCACGCTGTGTCCCTCGGCACGCGCCAAAGGCGCAGCACTTCCGGCGATGAACTCCAACTGCTTGGGCAGTTTGAGCGAGAACTGCACACCCACGATGGACTCCATGTTATTCATGCGCACGGTAACGGTGACCGTGTCGTCCGAGACACCCGAAGCGGGCTGCATGCGCAGTTCGTTCACGGAGAACGGGTCAGCGATGAGTTGGCAGACATTTGCTCCATATACATCCGCGTCATTGACGGCATTGGAGCGCAAACGCACCCGCTCGGCTATAGCGCCATGCACGGTCGGCGCAAAGGTAATGACGATGCTCTGCGTCTCGCCGGCAGCGATGGTATAAGCCGTTTCGGCTACTGTGAACTCCGCGGCGGAGAACAACACATTGCTGATATGCAGCGGTTCGTTGCCGCTGTTACGCACTTGCAGCGTTCGCGTATAAGTCGCGCGGATAGGTATATGCCCGTAGTCCAAAGAGGTGGTTACTACCTCTATCTTCGGCGAAAGAAGGGTCAGCGAGCCTTGCGCCACAGCCACTTCTGCCGCTTGTCCGTCGGAGCCCGTAAACACCGTTTCTGCCTTTAGCGGATAAGTGGCAGGTTCGTTCCCGAGTATGACTTGGAACGAGAACAACTCGCCTTCCGTCCCCTGCAAAGCCGCTTGCGTAAGCGAGAAGATCGTCACGCGCAGCGTGTCATTCACCGCCGCAGCCACAAGGCTATGCCCGTTGGAGCGCGTGCTATTCAGTGCCGCAGAGTTCTCCACGTAGCGTAGGTTCGCGCCTAATGGGATAGCAGCCTGCAATGCCGTGACCGCGTCATCGTTCGCGAGCGACACACTCACCGTCAGCGTCTCACCCGGGTGACCGGAGGACGCAGACAGCGAGAGCGTGTTCGTCGCCGATGCCAACAGCGGCAAAGCACTCAGTAGGATAATAAATAATCGTTTCATAACTTACCGGATTTGCTGTCCCATTACATCGAAGATGTGTTCACCGATGCGGATGTACATATGTCCGTTCTCGATGTATTTGGTGGAGCACGGCATAAAGAGCGTACCATCGAGTGCCTGCGATACACGCGGAGCGGCAACTACATTATGTCCCTGTGCGTCACTCAGAACGATATTCGTCAGTTCGGCATCGCCGATCTGGAGCAAAGCCGTCTTGCCTATACCGATGGTCTTACCGCTCATCGAATATGCCATGAATAGATAGTTGTCCTCGTCCTGCCACGTGCCGACTTTCTCAAACTCATTAAGCGCAGCGAGCGGAACGATGGACTGCTCCTTGTCAGCGGCAAAGGTGCATTGTACACCGCCAAGAACCGCGTCACTCTCTACGTAGAGGATTCCGTTCTCTATATAGTAAGATGCTGTCTCTTGCTGTACCGTCTGCGAACCTGCCTGCGGGTGCAAAATGAGGTCAATGGTAGCTACTACGTCGATGATATTTACCTGTTCGTCACTGTTTACATCGGCAGCCTCGAAGATAAACGGCTGCGGGTTCTGGCGCGTGATATAGTTCACCTCGGTAATGACATCCGCTACATCGACCGTCATAGAGCCGTTCGCGTCACCCTTGACTGCCGTCAGCGGACGAGCCACAACAGCATTCGAGAGATCGTACGAGTTGAGCGAAGTAGTCACTTGGCGGATGACATAGTAATAATCCTTGCCCGGCACGACGTCAAAATCAACAAACTCTGTATCTTGTGAATCGAGGAGTGAGGAGTTTACACAAAGAGTGTCGAATTTCCAACCTGCCTCTACATAGCATTTACAACTACTATCATAATAACGGTTCCACTTAATCGTGTCTTGTGTCCAACGATAGATATTATAGCCGAGCAGGTCGGCAAAATCTTCTTCGTCGGTTTCCCAAGTAAGTGTTACCTTACCTAATCCGGCTTCTGCCATCAGACCGGTACTCATCGAACCGGCAGCTGCTACTTCCATGTGGAAACGCCAGTTTTCTTCTCCAATTGGGAAATGCTCATCATCTTCGGCTCCTTTAACTTTAAAAGTATTATAACCATCTGAAACCGTTTTTGCATCAATCGTAAAGTATGCAGTATAAGTCGTACTATCTGCGGACCAAGAACCATTCTCATTTACCTTATGTTGAGTGAAAGGCTCACGTACACCAAAGGTTATGTTTGGTGCTATGCTCACATCCATCGGGCGGTTGAAATAAACCTCACATTTGTGTGTCCCGACACCTATCGGCGGCAATAACTCAAACTCATCCTGTGCATCAATGCCATCTACCAATATTTTCCATACAATACCATGCGCTTCTCGAATAGGACGAGTGTACATATTTGATATATCAAACATGCCAAATCCATAACTCTTTTCTATATCTAAAACATATTTTCTAACTTCACTCTCTGTAGAAGCCCCATAATAATTAGCCGGAGGGACTATGATTTGAGGTGTCGATTTATACTCGTATAACACATTCCTTCCATTACTCCAATTGATGGGTAATATATTACATTTTTTAATCGGGGATAGCGTATAATCTTTTATGGAAAAAGAAGGTGCATTCAAGTTAACATAATTGGTTTCGTAACTAGTAGCGGTATTTCCCCCGGCAAAACCCTCAAAATCATAGTGATCAACATAGTGGCATCGATACATTATACTACTTCCTCGCACTCCTGTTGACCAGTTGCACACAATGGCTCGCCCACTATTTCCTATATAACAATTCTTCAAAAAGACTCCTTTTATAGAAAGATAATTTCCCCAACCACCAGAATAGTAGTCAAAACCGGTAAATTTAACATACTCCCAATAATCAACGTAATCTTTAAAAGAAAGTAGCGTATCATTCCATTCGGGAATATTAGAGGTTGGCTTTTGTAATTGCATATCAATATTAATTCCTGTGTTTGCTCCTTCAGCGACGGTAAACACAATCATACTATCTTTAGTTCCTTTGGCAATAATCCTTCCGCCGGAAGAATAGTCAGGATAGGTAATGGTGCCTTGAACTCCATCAATAGTATCTATGCGACTTATATTAGAAGGCGGTGCAACAGAAATGGCTGTGCCTCCCCTAAATTTCAAGGTAGTACCTGGTTTAATAGTCAGTGTAACGCCTGCCGGAATCGCTAAATTATTCGTTACTATGTAATGAACATTCGGATATAATGTCATATCTTCTGTAATCAAGCCTCCTAATTCTACACCATTTTCTACCCATATTGATATAATTTGGCGGAGAGTATCTGTTGTATTATCGCATGTAGCAAACATAGTTAATTGAATGCGTCCATTATCTTGGCAGTCAGGACTTATTTTTACAAGATATGGGTTTTTAGCAATAGCATGTGCATACGTACTTATTGGTTTTCCAAAATATGCAGTATCCTGCAATAGTTTTATTCTGGAAGAATCGCCATATACCCAATAGCCATCCACATCTAATCCCACTTTAAACCAATATTTAATATTCGTTGCTGTTCCCCATACATTCTTTAAAGTAGGATATAAAGCAATTGTTTCTCCTGCATCTGCACGTTCATCACGATCTCCATTCTCTAATGTATCTACTATACTAAGTCTTATGATATTCAATTCTGGATGTCTATCTGCATCAGTAATATTATATGTTGACATAATATCCATATTTCCATGCACTGAATGAATTAAATCAGCATAGAGCAACTCTGGACTTAATATCTCTCTGCATTGCATAAGACGAGAAATAGCACCAGCTGCTAACGGACATGCCATACTTGTTCCATTGAGATTTTTATAGCGACCTCCGGGGAAAGTACTCATGATATTCACACCCGGTGCACGAAGTTCATAATTACATAGTTCAACATATTCCGAAAAAATAGGGCCATCATCATCAAAATTACTAAACGAAGCTAATTTTCCTTGAGAATTAGAAGAAGCTTCTACACCTAAAACATAAGAATACGCTGCAGGAAACATTGGACCATTTTGTTGGGCAGATTTTAAATTATAAGAACAATCGTGCTGATTAATACATTTGAAATCATTTCCCGCTGCAGCCACCAAAACAGCATTGGAATATGCGTTTATTAACGCTTGCTCTTCTGCCATGGAATACTGATAACCACCTATAGACATACTAATTACATCTGCGCCGTTGGCAGCAGCGTAGTCGATACCCTTGACGATGGTAGCTACATCGCCCGTTCCGTTCGACTGCATGACCGTTACCGGCATAATGAGTGCATCGGGGTTGGCACCCGTGATACCGATACCGTTATTACCCACAGCGGCTGCAATACCGGCACAGTGAGTGCCATGACCATTGAAATCAGCGAGTACCCCAGATTGGTTGATAAAATCCCATCCATGAATATCATCCTTGAAACCGTTGGCGTCGTCGTCCTGTCCGCTGATGCCGTTTGCTTCTGCGGCATTCGTCCAGATATTCGCTGCCAAATCGGGGTGCTCGATATCCACGCCCGTATCCAGAATAGCGATCACCGGACGCTTGGTGCTTTTCTTGGGTTTGTCCCAAAGTGCAGGAAGATTGATCGCCTGCAAGCCCCACTGCTGGCTATAGAGCGGCTCGGCGGTATAGGTCTGCTGATCAGCTGTCGGGATAGAATCATCGTACGGCAATGCCATGGTATAAACGATATAGTTCGGCTCAGCAAACTCCACTTCGTCCATCGCTTTGAGACGGTCGATGGCTTCGTGCATCGTCTGGGCTTTCTCGGCTTTCAGCGTCAGGCGGTAGAGTTTGCTCAGGTCTTGTACCTTCACCTCTTTGCCATTATACGCGCGGCGCACGCGTCCTACATTCTTATGTCCCGTGCGAGGCATGAGCTGCTCTACGGAGTCCACACCTAATTCCTCAAAGAGGGCATCTACGGCATTGACTTGGGAGGTTTGGAACTTTGCCTTTCTCGGCGCACGCATCTGTACCGCGCCATCGGCTTTGAACTTAACCAAGATCTCGCCCTCGCGATAGGCGTTTTGGTTCATTCGGTCAATCTTAATGACCTCATCTTCGTTGTCCGCGCTCTGCGCAAACAACGTACCTGTAGCGGCAATGAGTACGACCGCTAAAAGCAGGAAATGTTTTCTCATAATGGTTAATTTGTTGGGTTAATATGGTTAGTTTGTGTAGTTTGTTTCAAAAAGCGCGAACGGAACTTATCTCGTGTTGAGGTTGTAGGATACCCGTCATAGCAGATAAGTCACGCTCGCGCAACGCACGAGCGTTCCGACTTATTCTGGCTTGACTTCGAAACTTCCTACATTTCAACACGCCAAATAAATCGCAAACGCGAATTGTTAATATGTCACCGCTTTTTTACGCTGTCGGTGCCAAATACATTTTGCGCTGCAAAATTACACAAAAAAACGACACTTGCAAATAAAAGTGCCATTTTTAGCGATTTTTCACATTCTAAACTGTCATAATCATCAATCCGACGATGTAGTCATGTCCCGTTGCTCCTAAGTTTTTCATAAACTGCTTCATATCTTTATGATTTTAATTTTTTGCCTGCAAAATTACTGCAATTTTTTGAACTGGCCAAAAGTTTGTAACGTATTTATTGCTTTTTATCTTTCTTTTGTTGCTCCAATTCCTTAACCGTGCGCTCGACGACTTGTTCGAGTTGGTATGTGGCCACGCCGAGCGGTTTCTGAATATCTTTGAGAGACCATTCGACGACAGTTTTATCAGAGGACTTACAAATGACTAAACCAACAGAGGGGTTATCGCCTTCGCCCTTCATCAGTTCATCTACTGCCGTGACATAGAAATTAAGTTTGCCTGCAAATTCCGGAATATACTGTACCGCCTTTAGCTCGACAACCACAAAACGATGTTGTGGAATGTGGTAGAAGATCAAGTCAGGGAAGAATGTCTGTCCACCAGGCATTCGTAATTCCATTTGGCGTCCGACAAACGAGAAACCATTACCGAGTTCAAGGAGGAAATTCGTAATGTTTGTTACCAGCGCTTCTTCCAACTCGCGTTCATCATAGCCTTTCTTAAGATGCAGAAAATTGAAATCCAATGGATCTTTGAGTATCTCTTGCGCCAGCTGTTGTTGCGGTAGTTCAAGTGTTTTAGAAAAGTTAGTTATAGCCTTACCTTGCCGCCCGAATAAATCGCTCTTAATCTCATCCTCTAAACGACTACGACTCCAGTTGCCAGCAATGACCTCGTTGATATAGAACAACGCCTCGTCCAATGACTTCGATTTGGAGATGATGGCTACATGATGTTTCCACGGAACAAGCGCAAAATCTTCCGGCAGGAGCAATTCGCCACCAACTTGGTGGCAGAACTCAGGTCTATCAAATTTGCCACCAGCTTGGTGGCGAATTATAACTCGCTCATAATAAAACAGATACCACTGTTTCATGTAGCGGATATTAGTATACGAGAAGCCCTTTTCATTTGGGAATATCTGCTGCAAATCTGCGCTGAGTTGTTGAAGAACACCTGTTCCCCATTGGCTTTCTGCTTTGAGCGCCACAATATCACGACCGAGCTCCCAATAGAACTCTAACATCGACTGATTGATGCGGACAACTGCTTTAATCTGGCTCTGTCGATAACGCTGCTTCAGGTCTGACAACCATTGCACATATTTGCTGTCAGCTATAATACTGTCACGTTTTACGAATTCGGGTGTGTTTTCTTTTTTCATATTTTGTATGCATTTATTAACAAGATAAATCTATAAAGGCCGATCCAACTACTCCGGAGACATCCTTTACACATGGGACGGCAAGTATCTTTATAACGGCAAATCCACGTACTCCGGCGATATCGCCCTTACGTTTGACGGCACGTATATCTACCGCGGCAAATCCACGTACTCCGGAGACATCCTTTATACCGTTGAAAACGGCTATTTATACCGTGGCAAATCCACTTATTCCGGCGATATTCTCTATTCCATTAACGGGCTGCTTCCTCTTCCCGTTCTGGTCATGATGATCCAATAACCGGAGTTTTTGCGCAGCTTATTCCAGCACTTGCGCACTATGATTTTTGGTATCCACTTTCTCGATAATACGCAATAAAGTCCCGATTTCATCGAAGATATACGTCTTCCGCAACGTGCCCATCGTGACCTTTCCATAATTCTTCTTTTCGCCCCATGCTCCGAACGCTTGCAGCATCTCCGTCGTCGGATCGCTCAAGAGCGGAAAAGGCAGCGCATTCTTCTCTTTGAACTTCACGTGGCTTGCCACCGAATCTTTGCTCACACCGAACACCTGGTACCCTTGCGCCAGAAACGCGTGGTAGTTATCACGGATGTTGCAAGCCTCCGCTGTACAACCCGGAGTCGAGTCTTTCGGGTAGAAATAGATCACAGTCTTCTTTCCGACCATCGACTTCTCCGTCACTTCTTTTCCTGCCTCGTCCAATACTCTGAACGCCGGCATCTTGTCGCCAATTTGTAACATATCTGTCCTCCTTTCAATTATTTCTAAATATTAACTTATCTCTTATCTCTTGGCCCTTAACTCTTAGCTTTTAACTCTTTGCTCTTTTGCCCATCGGAAAAGCTCCATCGACAGATGGCAGTATCCGTCCGGGTTGTTACGTGCGTAGTACGTAGGCGCGGAGCCAGGCATCGATGTCCGCTATCGCCGGGTCAATATGTTTGCGGACGATCTGACGGCGGTGGTAGATCGTTTGTTTCTGTACATTCAGGAGAATACCCATATCGCTGTCCGACGCACCGATGATGGACAAAATGGCAAACTGCATGTCCGATTCCGTCAAAGCCGGATATTCCTTGCGCAGCCGGCTGATGGCTCCGTCCAAGGCGCTATCCACAGAGGCGATCAATTCGTCAATACTCTCTTTGCTGAGGGTGAGTTGCTCATCGCGATAAACCTGGAGCCATTTGGGAAACTCCGGCTCATTACCCCGAAGTCGCTGCAGCTCCATCTCCCGCGTCAGATTCACCTTCTGCTTCAGCCGCTCCAGAGCGAGTTGGAGTTGCTGGGCATATTTATCCTGGAGTGCCCGCAGGGCTGCTGTTTGCTCTTTCTTGCGTTGCCGCCAATAGAGCCAGAGAAGTGTCATCACTCCGACGGAGAGGATTAAGAGCAGAATTAGGACGAATGATATTCTCCGCTGCCACTCTTTCTCGCGCCGTGCTTCCTGCGCAAGCTGTTGCTCCCGCGCTACGTCGTAATGAAGCGTGAGGGCGTACGTGCGAGCTCCCGCATCGCGCTGGAGTTCCTCTATCTTCCGGTCGTAAAGGTCGAGCAGCACAGTGTACGCTTTGCCCAGCTCTCCGCGCTGGCGGTAGATCTTACTCGCCAGATAGAGGTAACTCTGCTCAAACCAATAGGCATAGGCGGAGTCTTTCGGCTGCAAGCGCTCCAGGTAATACGCCGCCGAATCGGTCTTGCCGGAGGATAAGAACATCTCCACTATCTCCGAATAGCGGGCATGAGCGCCGAACTCCTCCGCCAGACGGCGGCAT
>OCTX014524932.1_pt1 | contig 10094 bp, 7 predicted proteins | sample 1539691 | NCBI WGS metagenome assembly OCTX01 (sample SAMN02144231, study PRJEB22623) | gut metagenome | biome: sheep rumen | host: Ovis aries | place: New Zealand | reverse complement strand
CGCTTGCGCTGTAAGACCGCGTTGCTGTAAGACCGCTTGCGCTGTAAGACCGTCCTTCGGACTGTAAGAAGGTTCGGTATTATCCAGCAGATAGATCTTCCGCAGGTTCTTTACCCGCAGGAGTTCCTCCACAAGAGGCAGCACCTCCTGTTCCCATGCCGGACGATATAAGACGATCGAGATATTGAGCATAATTGAGAATTGAGAGTTGAGAGTTGAGAATTGAGAATTGAGAGTTGAGAATTGAGAATTATGATTTCCTCAGGAACTGGCGGATCTTGCGCAGCTGCTTGCAGGCGACGGTGAGGAGACCGGCTCCTACGTGGTTCTTTTTGAGAGCTATATAGTCTTCCTGGGTTTTGCTCAGCCGCGCTTTGGCATCGCGGTTGCTGGCTCCGCCTGTCTCCATGGCTACCAGTACTTGCGGGATATAACGGGTCTTGTACCCGGCAGTAAAGATCCGCAGGATCATGTCGTAGTCCGCGGATATACGGAACCATTCGTCGTACGGACCTACCTGCCGGTACACCTCGCGGCGCACATACACGGTGGGGTGCGGAGGCATCCAGCCGTACTTCAGATCGCCGCGGCGGAAGGCATTGCTCCGCCACCGGCGCACAACTTTATCGCCGTGGCGGTACTCTAAATCGCCATATACCACATCGGCTCCGGAAGACTCGAAAGCCGCGGCTATCTGACCGATGGAATCGGGCGAATACAGCACATCGTCGGAGTGCAGAAATCCTATTACATCCCCCGTCGCCATCGCAATACCTTTGTTGAGCGCATTGTATATCCCATTATCCGGCTCTGAGATCCAATGAACGGAAAACCCCACCCCGTCCCTCCCCTCAAGGGAGGGAGAAGTTTGCGGTTTGCTATTAGCATAGGCTTTGATCAAATCCACCGTGCCGTCGGTGGAAGCGCCATCGATGATGATATGCTCGATGTCTCCGTACGTCTGGCTCCGCACACTCTCCAATGCCCGCGGAAGCGTCGCCGCGGAGTTATATGTGATGGTTATAATAGATATTTTCATGATTGCATCGCAGTTAATTCACCATACAGGCGAATATATTCTTGTATTTTATCGTCATTGCTAAATTTGGTCAGCACGTGTTTTCTGCACTCGCCGGAGCATTGTTGCTTCCATTCGCGCCCCGCTTTGGCTATTTCGCGCTGCACAGCGTCTATATCCCTATCCGGCAGGATAACAGCGGTCTCCGGTGTTGTCGTCTCCGGAATAGCTGTGTTTTCGTATGAGATACAGGGTGTACCGCACGCCATCGCCTCCAACAGAGTCAGTCCGAAAGCCTCCTGGTGCGCCAGATTAACATATATATCCGCAGCGGAATAGACTTGGGCTAATTGGGTTCTATTGTCCGTTTTGGAGATCATAACACAGTGATCCGGCAGTTCCTGTTGCTGCCTGCGGCTGACGCCCACCATAACGACCGTGTAGCGGTTTTTATCGAGCCGCTGCGCCAACCGGATCCAGTCCTTCCAGCCTTTCGTCTCCGTCCATTGGGAAGCAACCCCTAAAATGACCACTTTGCCCTCTGCATTCCATTGCTTACGCAATTCGGATACGGTGGGTCGGAAGGTCTCTGTGTCTATTCCGTTGTAAATAGTACGGCAAGGATAGTCCCGCAAAAACGATTGCTGCACAAGCTCGTTCAACCAGTTCGAGACAGTGGTTATACTCAAATGCTCCAGCCCTGTAAATGCCTGCTCTTTTAATATAAAGTTCCTCTGGGTGTTTCCTCTGTACAAACTGCGCGGATAGTCCGAATAAGCGGGGCAGTCCCTGCATTGGGTTTGCCACTGATTGCAACCGCTGAGGGTAAAATAAGCACACCGTCCTGTTATTGCCCAACAGTCATGCAATGTCCATACAACCGGGATGTTTGCCTTTTTCAGGTATTCAAACAAAAGCGGATAGTTCAAGTAATAGCCGTGGATATTATGCAGGTGAATCAAGGACGGTTGCCAGTCCTGAATAAACCGGATGAGCCGCTTTGTGGCAGATTCGGAACCCAGACCGTGGGCATTGCAGAACAAGGAATAAACGCCGTGTGCGTATTCCTCTATACGAGAAGAAAAAGCATAATGCGGGATTTGCGAAGCATGCACATACCGCGCTCCGTGCGCCACCATACACTCATAGCCATTCTTCATCGCAGAAGAAGCTATTTCCTCCACTATGTGACCTGTTGAGCCGGTATTGAGCGATTCGTTGATATATAGTATCCGTTTATTCATGTTGCTCTATTATACGGATCCACCGAGGCATGATTGCCGCCTCGCTGTAAGTCGCCTGCGCGAAAGCCTGTGCTTTCTGCGCACGAGCTTTCGCCTCGTCGGGGTGCGATATAGCATAAACTATCTGCTGTGTCAATTTTTCCACATTGCCGTTCTCTACCAGAAAACCCCGTCCGTCGGATAAGAGTTCCGCTGGTCCCTGCGGACAGTCGAAAGCGACGCAAGGAGTGCCACTCCACATGGCTTCTATGAGGGCTAAGGGCAATCCTTCGTAGCGCGAGGAGAGGACGAAGAGCGAAGCGGCAGCGTACTCTTTTGCCATGTCTGCGCTCCGGCCGGCAATAATTGCATGTCTCAAGGTTAGTTCGCGAACTTGCGTCTCTAATTCAGCGCGTTTAGGACCTTCTCCCACAATGCGCAACTGCCATTCGGGATAGTATTTCTCTATGGGTTGCCATGCCTGTAAAAGAAGGTCAAAGCCTTTCTGCTCATGCAACCGTCCAACCGCCAGCACCGTCTTAGGGAATTGAGAATGGAGAATGGAGAATGGAGAATTATTTAGTATGCACGGATTGGGTATGACGGTCACGTTCGAGCAACCGGCTTTCTCCCAAGCTGCTTTGTCGGCTTCGGTCAGTACCACCAGCCGCTCCAAAGGTTTGACGGCTTGCACCAGTTGCTTTGTGCGCACCTCTCCGACGAGCGACCAGAAGAGACTTTTATGGTTCGCCTCTATCAACTGCCGCCGCTGGTTCATGGCGAAGTGCATTTCGGCGATCGTACGGCATGGCAGATGACGCAGGAAAGCGATCTCTTTGCCGCCGAGCGAGATACAGAGGTCTATCCCGTGCTGCACTATATATTCGGTTAGCGCACGCTTGTACATGCGCATACGGCGCATGTGGGCGTAGTATTTGGACAATAGCGGCTTGGTGTAGTCTGCGTTGAAATCGATATTCAGTTCCACCACCTGCACCTTTTCGGAGAGGGGGAAATAGCATTTCGGAGTGCCTGCCGGCACCGGCTCCGTCGTCAGGATCGTGATCTCATGCTCCGTGTGTGCTGCCAACCAGTTCACTTTCTGGGTCAGCACCCGCTCCATTCCGCCGGAGTTATAGAGCGCCGGAATACAATAAAGGATTCTCATTGTTGTACCTCCTTCTTTTTTCCGATGGAACCGAGCCAATTGACTATTTGGGTCTGATGGGTGGTAATGGTCATGACAATCGCCAGCAGCAACAGGCTCCAGGTCACCAACCGCGGATCGAAGAGCAGCGGAGCACGCGGATAGATGAGTGCATGCCCGACCAGCAGGAAAGACATCAGATACCAATAAACGCTGTCTTTCGCGCGGTAGAAACTCTCCTTCACCCACAGTCCGATCAGAAACATAGCTATCGCGGTACCTACCGCCCCGAACGAGCGGTATGCTTCGCCTACCATGTTGGTTCCTGTCCCCCATTCTGCGTCCGGTCCGAGGAAGAGATACGAAGGCAGATCACCGCCGTGCAGCATCTGAGGCGGCACGTCCGAATGGGCAATGATATAGCCTCCTAATCCCGGTATGGGCGAAGCGATGTCAAGCGTCATGCCCTGGAACCAGGTAAGGTCATTCTCCTGCGCCCAACCGAAGAGCCGGAAGAGGTTCACGTCATTGATGATCAGGTCTTCATATATATCCCAGAACTCATCCAATTTGGTATGCGCCAGTTTGGCTTGCCAGGCTCCGGGATCCAGTCCCTCCGTGCGAAGGGTCATGACGAGGAAGAGGGCTATGGAACCGCCTGCTACCAGCGTCAGCACCTGCCACCAACGGAAACGGTAGACATACATGCTGAATCCCACAATAAGGATCAACGCCAGACTGACTGCCAGCTGGCGGCTGCCGGTCGAGAGCAGAATAAGCATGAAAGCGGCTATCACCGCCAGGTAGAACCACCATTTCTGTTTCGGCAGGCGGAAAAGGAATATCGCCATCAGGTAACAACCGACGGTGAAGATATTGTTGAAATAGCTGTAGATACCTACGTCCCGGAGGTTGGCTCCATCGGCATAGACGCTCTGTAGCGCAGCCAGTCCGCCGGTAACGACAAAGAGCGCCCATGCTACCATGGTGATACCGAAGAACCAAAGATACTGGCGCATGGAGATGATGAAAGTAGGCTTGTCCGGCTCTTCGCGGTTCAGTTGCAGCAGCCGTGTTGCGCCCAGCATGTACCATGCGTAGCCGAAATAAGCCAAAGCGGTAGCCCGCGTGACGTAATTATCATTAAACGAGAAAGAGAAGAAGGACCAATAGATGCGCTCTGTCGGCGCATAGAAGACCGGATAGACGAAATTGACGAGGAAGAACGAGAGGGCAAAGAAGAACTCAAAACCCAGCCAGTTCTTGCGTTTGTTGGTAGCAAAGAAAAGCACGTTCTGCGCAATAAAACACGTCATCAGCGTCACGCAATAGTCGTAACTATATGTCCACGGCGCTTGGATATAGAGCACCGTAGCCACGATGGCAAAAGCAATATTGAGCAAGTAGGTCAGCATTTATTCTTTCTTCTTCCTTTCAAAACTTGTACTATCTCAATCAAAGCCCTGTAACAGGAGCTGTATAGCGAAAGAAGGAACCAATACCGTTTGGCGACTAAAGGCGCAGCTATACGTTGGGCACAGGTCATCGTGCCGGTGTTGACCGGCGCTATCGCAGGCATTTCGTCCACGAGCGGGTATTGACTTCTGCTTACACGCATCATCAGTTCCGTTTTCTTCAGCCATTGACCGGCGCGGAGAGCATCATTGTATTCCGGTTTGTCCGCATACAGATCGGTTAACTCCTCCATCACACGTACCAGACTGCGGATATTCTTCTCCGACAGCACATGCATGTATGAGGAAGTATTTGTCTGCATATAGTGGTACAAAGGGCGCTCCACGTGCGCTATAGAGCGTGCATACGGACATATCCTGGAAACGAACAAATAATCCTCCCCCGTGTCCAGTCCTTCTATAGGTAGGATGCCTGCTTGTTCTATTAATTGGCGTTTAGCCACATGCGCCCACATATTGGGCATAGTAGCTCCACTCAATACCAAGCGGGTGTAGTCCTGTGCATTCTCCGTCCAACGACCTTGATACACTTTCTTTCGTTCGCCCCAGTCGAAATAGAAATCCATCCCAATTATATCCGCCTCTGTTTCCTCCGCTTTCCTGGCGAGTAGCCTCAGCGCGTCCGGCTCCATGTAATCGTCTCCGTCCACGTGGATTATGTACTCTCCGGTAGCCGCCTTCATGCCTGTTCTCCGCGCCGCCGCCAACCCGCGGTTTTCGGAATGGCGGAGAATCGTGACCTGCCGGTCAGGATAGTGCGGGAGCAGTTCTTGCAGAATTGCTATGGAGCGATCCGGCGAAGCGTCGTCCACGAAGATGAGTTCCTTGTCTGCATAGTCCTGCCGGAGCAGCGACTCCGCGCAACGCGCTATGTATTTCTCCACGCCATAGACAGGCACTATCACACTCAGTTTCATCTCATCTTGTTTTTAATGACCACAAAACTGCAATAGGCTATTTCAATCAATCCCGCCACCGCCAAAGAGGCAGCCAGCACATAGACGCTGCGGAAGAAATACAATCCCGCTCCCGCGATAAGGAACGTAACCGACATAGCTATGATCTGGTTGACCGTGATATAATAGACCTTTCCAGACGGAATAATATAGAAATCTATCAGCGCTCCGGCGACCAACCAGGTAAGAATCGTGACACTCAAAATGACACTCACCGGATAGGAGGCGATCATGGCTTTTCCGCCCAAAATCAGCACCGCCCAATACCCGAAAGCGGCAATCAAAGCAATAGCACCTATTCCGACCGCAATCTCTCCTATCAGGATTTTCTTGCGCCTCGCCGGACTCGGCTGCGCCATCATCTTGGGATACAGCGCATCATTCAGTTTGCTGAAGATTGTCCGCGGGATAATAATGATCTTATTTGCCAAGTCATATACAGCCACTTCGCTCATTCCTAAGAACTGCCCTATCAGGAGAACGACGCCCTGTTCTTTCAATATGCTTGTAGCGTTGGTAAGGAAAAAAGGTGCCGTCTCGCGAATGGATCTCCAGACAACAGGCAGAGCGACATAGCGCATTTGCAGACCATCCTTGAAACGTACTATCAGCCAAGCTATCACTCCTCCCGCCACCGAAGACGCCGAGACTATCAAGGCATATATCCAACAGTCATCCGGCGAGCGGAGCAGCCAGAAGATAAAGGGCAGCGTTGCAAGTTTGAGCGCCACCTGGATATAGGTCACCACACGCATTCGCTGCACACCCTGGAAATACCACTGGGGGAAGACGATGTTCGTTATGGTCTGGGCAAAGACGATCGCGAAAAGCAGGGCGTTTTCACGCATTTTGGCGGAGACAAAAAACAAACAGGTATAAATAATCAAAGCGATTACCTCCAAGAAAATCTTGGTTGTTGTCACTTCAGACAGCACTTTGGACATCTCCTCTTTATTCTCTGCATTCTCCGCAATTTTTTTTGCCGCGGGAAGGTCGAAACCAAATGAGATAAAAGTAATGAAAAGCGTCACAATAGCCAAGACAAAGGCATATAGGCCGTAACTCTCTGCTCCCAATACACGGATTAAGAAAGGATATATCAATAGATAAAAGCAGATATTCAATACCTGCAAGATGGTCATAAACGCATAGTTCTCCACCACTTTGGTGTTATTATGCCATATGTTGCGTACTTTATGCCACATAAAAAGTTTGCAAATATACTGCTTTTTTTGCATATGTGCAATTTTTTTTGTGTAATTCAATTATTTTGTGTAATTTTGCAGCGAAATTGATATGTTTATGATTATCAGGATCCTGAATAATACGCACTTGGGAGCATGGTTCCGTTTCTTGCTGGTGGTCGGTCTGCTTGGTGCCAAATGCTTTTTGTTTGACGCAATAGTGGATACCGGCTTGTACGTCTCTCCTGCCCATACTTATTTCAAATGGGCTGCGGCGGTCATTCTTGCGCTTACTGTGATGGGGACACCCAAACGATGGCCCGTCTTTGTCCTGTTAGGTGTAACCGACCTATGGATCATAGCCCAGATCATCTACTACCGCGTCAACCATCTTTTTATGACCTGGCACCTCTTTACGCTGGCAGGCAACATGGAGGGGTTCTGGTCCAGCATCATCCCTTATTGCGACGCTTCATTGCTCTTGTTTCCGCTCATCACTTGCGTCGCAACTCTCTGTTTTCTATGGGAAGCCGCTCCTTTCCGGTGGTGGGAAACGCTCATTGCCCTCATTGCCGGCGTTATGTTAAGCTTCACCGGCTCGTTCCTCCGGTGGCACTATCACAAGCCTTATATCAATGGTGCTCCTTTCACATGGGAGTGGGTCAATCCGTGCAGGGTGCCGCAGGCGTTTTTCGTCGGTGTGAGTGAGAACGAGCGCAAAGCAACGCATTACATCCACCATCGTTCGATCCTTGCGTATCCGCTCTACATGGTGGCGGACTGTATCCGGTACTATGCTGAAAGAAGCAAACCGGCGGAGTTAAACGAGGCAGAGCAAGCCGAGTTGGCAAAGCTTGTCACGCCGCAGTTGCCTCCGGCAGAGCCGCAAGGACATCTGGTGATTCTGCTGTTGGAGAGTTTTGAGTCGTGGGTGTTGGATGCGGAGGATGCTTCCGGCAATCTGGTATGTCCAGCTATGAAGGCATATGTAGGCTCCCATCCTGTCCTTTACGCCCGCGATGCCACTACACAGATCGGATACGGCATGTCCGGCGACGGGCAGCTGATCGTCAATACCGGGCTTTACCCGACTTCGGAAGGGGTTGCCTGCATCGACTATGACTACTGCACGTACCCCAACCTCGCACATTTCTACCCTCGCAGCGCGATCGTCAATCCTTGCCGCAATGTCTGGAACCAACGTCGCATGACATCGGTCTATGGCTACCGGGAACTGATCGAGCCCGACACGGACTATCGTTTTGCTTGGACTGACAGCGTCGTCATGGACAGGATGATACAGACGCTGGACACGGCGAGCGCGCCCTGCTGCTTAATGGGTATTACCATCAACGGTCACCTGCCTTTCGACAGTTATCAGGATCCGATTGAGTTGCCCGACACTATACCCGCTATCATTCAGAGCTACCTCCGCACCGCGCATTTCACCGACCGTCAGGTGGGGCGTTTCTTAGCTTGGGCAGACACCGCCAAAGCGATGCAAAACAGCACAATCGCCATCACCGGCGACCACCGTATCTTCAGGTGTAGCATGAGCGATGAGGTGCGGGACTACGGTTTGCGCGCGAACCTGCCTTTCGGTACAGGCGAAGCAGGATGTCCCTTCATAATGACCGCTCCGTGTATAGACAGCACGATCTATATCCCACAAGCCAAACAGGGAGACATCTTTCCTACTATCCTGCACGCCGTCGGTCAGCAACATTATTTCTGGAAGGGCATGGGGCATGACTTGATAGACGGACCTTGCTACGCTGACGACAACTGCGCGCTCCGTAGCTCCCTCTCCGACAAACTGATCCGTTCCAACTGGTTCGAATCTCCCAATCTGCCGCATTATATCGCGCATGCCGGCGGAAGCGTCTATCGGTATATGTATTCGAACAGTCTCGAAGCCGTCCACAACACGCTGGCGCACGGGTTCGATTTCATGGAACTGGATCTGTGCATCACCTCGGATGGCGAGTTGGTGGCTTGGCACGACTGGAATTTCGAATGGACCGAAGCGCCTACTCATGACGAGTTTATGGCAAGAAAGATTTACGGACTGTTCACGCCAATTGATTTTCCACGGATGGACTCGATCTTGACGGCTAACCCGCAGCTAACATTAGTGACCGACAAGATCTCCGATCCAGCGGTCATAGACCGGTGGCTCAGCAAATACAAGGATCGGATGTGGGTGGAGTGTTTCTCCGACGAGGACTATTGGGCTTTGCTCAAAAAGGGCTATCATGTGATGGCAAGCCGGGTACCTCCCGTTAAAGCCGACCAGCCGGTAGCTATTCGTAACTATGCTTTTGACTACCGCCAATGTCCCGACTTCTCGAAATGCGACGGTGACTGTTTCGCCCTCTTCGGTGGTGAGATCAGTCGTCGGAAAGCGGACAGTCTCTTCGCCATTGACCCGCGTATAAAGTTGGTCTATGCCGATTTCTACGAATAAAAAAGTCCGGAAACTTTCGTTCCGGACTTCTTTTTGCTAAAATAAAGCGGCTTATTCTGCAGCACTTTCTTCTGCAGGAGCCTCGCCTTTAGCCTCTGCCTCAGCGGCAGCAGCCTCCTGTGCAGCCTCTTGAGCGGCAGCAGCGAGCGCAGCGTCAGCAGCAGCACGCTTCTCAGCGATAGCAGCAGCTTTAGCCTTGTTGGTCTCAATCTCCTGGTTGTGAAGAGCCTTTGCTGCAGCGGCTTTCTTGTCTGCCTCAGCCTGGCTGATCTTGCCATTCTTAGCATCTTTCTGCGCTTTCCAAGCCTCGAAGCGGCGTTGAGCCTCTTCCTCGCTGAAAGCACCTTTGGCAACACCGCCTTGCAAGTGTTTGCAGAGGAGTACACCCTCGTTAGAAAGGATCGTACGTACGGTGTCTGTCGGCTGTGCACCTACGCCTACCCAGTACAGTGCGCGCTCGAAGTTGAGCACTACGGTTGCAGGGTTGGTGTTCGGGTTGAACGAACCGAGACGTTCGATAAATTTGCCGTCACGCGGCGAGCGGCTGTCTGCTACTACGATGTGGTAGAAAGCATAGTCTTTGTGACCATAACGAGCCAAACGAATCTTTGTTGCCATTTGTTT
>OCTX012246976.1_pt1 | contig 10097 bp, 7 predicted proteins | sample 1539691 | NCBI WGS metagenome assembly OCTX01 (sample SAMN02144231, study PRJEB22623) | gut metagenome | biome: sheep rumen | host: Ovis aries | place: New Zealand | reverse complement strand
ACACTGATTATATCAGTGTTTCCCTCCCTTTTTCCAGTGTCGAACATTATCCCAGCTTAGCAGAGAAATCTGCCAGCACTTCGGAGATTTTGATCTGCTGCGGGCAGACCTGCTCACAGCTCCTGCACTGCAGACAGGCCTGCGGACGCTTTTCCTCCGGAAGCGCCGAGAGTGCCATCGGCGCTATGAATCCGCCGCCGGTGTAGGCATGTTCGTTGTAAAGAGCAAGCAAAGCGGGAATATCCAGCCCCTGCGGGCAGTGGCTCACACAGTAATGACAGGCGGTACAGGGTACCGTACCTTTGGAGAGCATCTTCTCCGCAATGCCGAGCAGGGCTTTCATTTCCTCTTCATTCAGCTTTTTATCTTCTGCGAAAGTTACCAGGTTTTTCTCAAGCTGCTCTTCACTGGACATACCGGACAGGATCATGGTCACCGAAGGGATGCTCTGCAGGAAGCGGAAAGCCCAGGCCGGAATCTCCTCGTCCGGTCTGAGCGCCTTCAGCTGCGCTTCATAGCCGGAATCCAGTCTGGCCAGTTTGCCGCCGCGGAGAGGCTCCATAACCCATACCGGAATGTTCTGCTGATCCAGCAGTGCCACCTTCTCCCTGCCATTCTGGAAGGTCCAGTCCAGATAGTTCAGCTGCAGCTGGCAGAACTCCATATCCCTGCCATAGGCATCCAGAAAGCGCTGAAGCACAGGCATGTTTCCGTGGCAGGAAAAGCCGAGATGCCTGATTCTTCCGTTCTGTTTCTGCTTCATGAGATAGCTGTAGATCCCATACTTTTCATCGTCCAGATAGGCGTCGATATTCATCTCGCATACATTATGGAAGAGATAAAAATCGAAATAGTCAACGCCCAGTTTCTTAAGCTGCCGCTCAAAGATCTCCTCCACTCTGCCCCAGTTGGAAGGGTCATAACCGGGAAACTTCGTGGCCACATAGAAACTGTCCCTCGGATAGCGTGACAGCGCTTTGCCCATAACCAGTTCTGAATTCTCTCCATGATATCCCCACGCTGTATCATAGTAGTTGATACCATTCTGCATGGCAGTATCGACCATACGAAGCGCCGCTGCTTCGTCGATTCTCCCGTCATCACCGTCAATTACAGGCAGACGCATAGCGCCGAAGCCAAGTGCGGATAACTTCATCCCCTGAAAATTTCTGTAAATCATATGCTGTGCCTCCTTTTACTCCTTCACTTTTCCTGCACGGGAATCAACTGATCATACGGCAACCCCGCGCCGGCTTTCGTACAGCTCGTCTGCAAACTCTCAGCGCGATTCAACTATCTGCTTTGCAGGCCTTGTTTGAAATCAGAACCTGTTTCTCCTGCAGGCACGACGAACCAGGACCCGATTTCAAACAGGCCGTGAATAGCAGCGCTGCTTCATCATCTTATTATAGCCATCCGGGCATTCTTTTGCTACACCCGGATGGCGGTTTTAACTGCATCAGTATGCAAATAATATTATAAAAAGCCGTCCCGCCTGTTGTTCAGGCAGAACGGCTGTAACAGCTCAGGGAATTCTTCACCGCAAGGCAGATGGATCAGTTCGGCGCAGATACCTTTGAGTCCACGTGCATGCCCATTCCTGCGGTATGTGAGGAAACCTCGGACGCAAGATACAGAACCGCATTCGCGACTTCTTCCGGCTTCGCATAACGCTTGTCCATCGCATAGGTGCCGGCAAGCATCTCCATCGCCTGCTCATGGGTCATGGAATCGCCAAAGAAATCACGCTCGATGCGGAGCATCATCGGTGTGTCAACCGGACCCGGGCACACATAGTTGACATGAACGCCTACCGGGCCGAGTTCCATGGCCACACACTTGGTGAGACCGGCAACGGCATACTTCGAGGACACATATGCGCTGTTCCCTGCTGTCGGCTCATATGCGGCTGCGGATGCAACGACAACGACGGATCCGGACTTCTTCTCGATCAGAGTCGGGGCTGCATACTTCATAAGCAGCATGACTGAAAATACATTCAGCATATAGGTCTGCTCAAACAGGTCCAGTGTCATATCCTGAACCGGATGCGCTTTTCCTTCGTATCCTGCGTTCGGCACAACGATATCGATCGTTCCGAATGCCGCCTTCGCATTTTCAACGTAGTTCTTAATGTCCTCTTCCCTGCTCATGTCCGCGACAAAGCCGGCAACCTGGCCCGGTGCCGCATCAAGCTGGGGCAGAAGTGCGTCGATCTTCTCCTGTCTTGTGGATGAGAATGCAACCTTTGCGCCTTCTGCAAGGAATCCCTTGACGATCGCAGTTCCGATTCCGCCGGTACCGCCTGTTACGAGAACTACTTTATCCTTAAGTTTTAAATCCATGCCGCTCTCCTTCCGTCACTGTCTGGAATAATAAATAAGCACCATCGTGAATATAATACTTTTGTTCTTCTTATGTCAAGCAGCAGCTTATATATGCTTCAGCCGCTCCAGAAGTCCCTCTGCCTCGGCAGCGACTTCATCATTCCCGCTGTATCTGACAAGAGCAGCCAGCATCTGCTCCAGTTCTCCCAGGTATACCGGCCCCTCATCATCTTCGTCCTCTTCTGCTTCCGGGATGCTTTTCCCGCTGCGCCATGGGGCCATACCGGGAACGGCTCTTTCTGCAAGCGACCGGAAATTGTCACTCATACACAGGAGCAGTCTGAGTATCTGATCATCATCTTCCGAATCAAATACTTCTTCGATCAGGTCGGTTCCCCACTCCAGACACTTTTTTTCCAGAAGACCGTACTTTTCAGAGTAATGTCCAAATGGGCCTTTCACATCTTCCAGATTGATGACATCTGCTATGTCATCTTTATAAAAAACAATCGGGGTAAGATGCAGCGCCTCCTGACTGCGGCCGTATTCATGCAGGGCGTATTCTTCACTATCATAAGATACGACCCCCTCATATACCTCCCCCGAAGCAGTAATAATCCTTACACACCTGCCGTCAAAACTTTTAAGATTCATATCCGTCTCCATAAAATGATGCGGCTGTAATCCCTTCCGCTTTCCCGCTGTGCCGGTCATATCTTCCGGCGGATCGCAGTCTCCTGCCTATCCCCTCTGCCGCTTCCGGTACTCTGTCGGCGCGCATCCCATATGCCTGCGGAAGTAGCGGGAAAAGCTGAGCTGGTCCTCAAAGCCAAGAGATGCGGATATGGCGGAAACCGGCAGAGCCGTGGAAGAAAGCATCCGGGCGGCTTTGGAAAGCTTCAGCTGCATCACATACTTTTTGGGTGAGATGCCGTATGCATCGTGAAAGATCTGCGAAAGATAGTTCGGGTGAATGCCCATCTCCCGGGCAATCTCCTGAATCTGCAGTTTCTCCGCATATTTCAGATCCAGCAGAAAGCGGGCATGTTCCGTAAGGCTGTTCATCTGCGGCCTTGCGGCAGGAAAGAGCTGTGAAAACATCGCGAACACTTCCAGCAGGATGCTGTTTGCATAATAATAGGATGCGGTGTCAGTGCCCTGCAGGTCCGCCGCTTTCTGTATGACTGCTGCAAAGCGGTCTGTATCGATGCCGCGAAGAATATATCTGTCCGGAGAGAGGGAAGAAAACTGATACTGAAAGTCAGCTGCCTTCCTGCCGCAGAAGGCACACCAGGAATAACTCCATGGAGTGACCCTGGAAGCGTAATAATAACAGATCTCATCTTCAGGCAGATAGAATACATCTCCTTTTCCCAGCCGGAAGCGCTTTCCGCCGATCTCCAGGCATCCTTCTCCGCCTGTGATAAAATGCATAATATGATAAGGGCGCATAACGGGACCGTAGCTGTGCCCCGGCGCATTTACGCTGATCCGGCCGCTTTCAGGCGGCAGATATGCCGTCGGCATTTTCAACTTCGGGGAAAAAGAACGGATGACGGGATTCCCCTTCTGGGATATGGGGCTTTCCATCTGTCAGGGACAGAAGCTGCGCTTTTACGACTGCCTGAAACACGAGACTGCCGGAATCTTTTCCGAATGTTTCTCGGCAGCGGTTCCGGCCCACGGCTGCAGGGTATACCTGTGCTCCGCTGTCTGAAGCGCCAAAGCTTTGCCTCATTTTCCCGTGACTTCCCGGATCTGACTATTAATTTACAGGCATCCTGCGCCGCAGGATGCCTGTTTTCTTCAGCTGAACCTTCTGACCAGCAGGCCTGTCGCCGTCCCGATTCTGCCGCCATCGAGCAGAAACGCTTTCGCATTGCGGCGCAGGCTGGTGTCTTCGGGCAGATCTTCCAGTCTGGCGGAGGCTTTCTGTGATTCAGCCAGGCCGAATACCCACTGCAGAACATCGTTCGCCTCCGGTTCTGTTTCCGTCAGGTCAAAAGCGGCCTGGAAGCGCAGGATCCGGGCCCCGGCGGGCAGAAGGCCTTTCAGCGCCGGGGAAAGCAGCCATGATTCGCACTTTATGGGTGCGTCTGCCCATTCCGGAAAATGCTTCTTCAGGAAACTCCGGGCCCTGTCCAGGGACTCGTTGATTCCTTCCGTTTCGATGCAGGCATCCGTTGGAATGTGAAGTGCGATCGAAGGTGCGCCGTCTTCCCCTCGCAGCAGTTCATATTCCAGCTGCCCCAGCCGGAACAGCTTCGCGTCCCGCTGCCGGATGGTCCAGTAGCCCCGGTCGAAACCGTAACAGCCGAAGGAGGAAAAGTGTTCGCGCACAAAGCGTGTATAGCACCCCATGGTATCGATCCAGACCTCTTCCTCCAGCCCCTGCCAGGGGCCGTTTTTCCGGTTTTGAACAGCCTCAAGAAGCTGGGCCGCCATCACATCCGCGCCGCGCAGATCCCCGGGCAGTGGTGCGGCTTCGCCATCCAGTTCTCCCAGAGCCAGGTCACGCACCACGGCGGCGAAGGGCAGGGGCATCCCGATTTTCTCCATCAGGCGTTCCATCGCTTCCTGCAGCTGCATGCGTCTTTCCCACTGAATGGCCGGCTTCGCGCAGGGCGCGTCTTTCAGTTCCCTGTCCCGGATCAGATCTGCCGCTGCTTCATCGGCTGTCATCCGCCAGAAAGCTTCCGGAGCGCCGGTCAGTCCCAGCGCGTCGATCTGCGCCTGTTTTTCCCGGAGCCCGGACACGAACTCTTCCCAGCCGGTCTTCTCCTGACTGTTCAGCCGCAGGCCGACAGCCGTCATGCGGGGAAACAGCATATATGCCGCCCGCGCGGTATTCGTGATGCGCTCGGTCCACAGCGGGCACTCCGCGCCCAGCAGCCCGTCTTCATATCCCTGCGCGTAGTCCGGAATCAGGGGATGTTCCCATACATGATAGACGTCCGTCTCCCCGTAGGCATAATCAAAGTAGTAGTTTTCCGTATCGGAGACGATAACCCGGCCTCCGGCTTTCAGGAAGGCCCGCGTCAGTTCATGATTTCCGAACCATTGCTGCACGATGAAGTGCTCCGGCAGCGGTCCGCCGTTCAGCACATCATTCCAGACGATGGTTTCCCGCCCTTTCCCGGCGAGGTAATCCCCGATTTGCAGTACCAGCCAGCGCTGCAGGCCGTCCTCGCTGTCCAGGCCTTCTGCGCGCATGCGCGCCTGACAGTCGGGGCAGCGCCTCCAGTGCAGCTTCGGAGCCTCATCGCCGCCGATGTGCACCATCGGGAACGGAAAGAGTTCCGTGATCTCATCCAGTACATCCTTAAGAAAGCGGATGGGCTCGTCACGGCCTGCGCAGACAAGGTCAGGAAAGATGCCTCCGGTATTGCGCACAGAGTGGGCATAGCCGGCCCGGGTCTCAACAGGTTCCCATGCCGGCCAGACCGTCCGGCGGCAGCCCAGATCGGGATAAGCCGCCAGCATGGCGCATGCATGGCCGGGGATTTCGATCTCGGGGATGATCTCAATCCCGAGACCGCGCGCATAAGCCACCAGATCCCTGACTTCTTCCTGGGTGTAGAAGCCGCAGTTGTTCTCGGTCTGTGATACGCCGCCAAAGAAGGATGCCCCGCGCTTTGCGCCGGTTCCGGTCAGCAGCGGGTATTTTTTTATCTCGATGCGCCAGCCCTGATCGTCCGTCAGGTGCCAGTGCATGCGGTTCATGCCGCAGATGGCGGCTGCCTTCAGAATTCTCTTAATATCCGGCACGGGCATATAATGCCGGCTTACGTCCAGCATGAAGCCCCTGTGGGAGAAAGTCCTTTTATTCATATGCAATGATTCCCTTTCCAGCCTGTCAGCTGCCCTCTTTACGTCTGCCTGTAATATCGTAATGGCATCCCCTATGCATTGAAACTCTCCACCAGTTCCTGCAGTTCTATAAAGCGCGCGATCTTCTCTTCCAGTTCATCGTCCGTCTTCTGCTTTTCCTCTGTCAGTTCCTGAAGCCTTACATAGTCCGTAGTGGCCTGCAGCATTTCCTCTGACAGCTTTTCCGACTTTGCCGTCAGTTCATCGATCACATCCTCGATGGTCTCATATTCCCGCTGCTGGGAAAAAGTCAGCTTCTTTCTGGGTTCGGAGCTTCTGCTCTTCCGGCCCTTTCTGTCCGGCCCGGCGTCCGCTTTCATACTGCCGGCTGTCTCCCCGGCGCTCAGCTCCTCTCTGCGCAGGAGGTAGTCCTCATATCCGCCCTCGCTCTGCCGCAGAAGGCCGTCAGGTTCAAAACTGAAGATGCGGTTCACGATCCGGTCCAGAAAATAGCGGTCATGCGATACGGTGATCACAATCCCGGAAAAATGGTCGAGATAGTCCTCCAGAATCTGCAGGGTCTGAATGTCCAGGTCGTTGGTGGGCTCATCCAGAATCAGGACATTCGGCGATTCCATCAGGACGCGCAGCAGCTGCAGACGCCTCTTTTCTCCGCCGGAAAGCTTCTCGACCGGAGTGTACTGCTTATTCCTGATGAAGAGGAAGCGCTCACACATGGCTGATGCGGTAACCAGCCCGTCGGCTGTGCGCACATATTCCCCGCGGCTGCGCACCGCCTCGAGAACGGTATCCGACAGGGGCAGCTGCTCATACTCCTGGCCAAAATAGCCGATTTTGACCGTCTGTCCCCTCTCAACCTCACCCGCATCCGGCTCGACTTCTCCCGTCAGGATTTTCAGCAGGGTCGATTTGCCGCAGCCGTTCGGGCCGATGATTCCGATCCGGTCATTTTTGAGAAAGGTGTAGCTGAAATCGTGAAAAAGGTGCTTTTCCCCGTAGCTTTTGGAGAGATTCTTCAGCTCGATGGTTTTGTTTCCCATCCTGGAAGGCAGGGATTCTATGATTACATTCCTCTCCTCAGCGATCTTCTCCCGGTCGCGGAGGGCCTCAAAACGCTGTATATGCGCTTTCTGCTTCGTCGATCTGGCCCTTGCCCCTCGCATCATCCAGGCAAGATCCTGCTTATAGAGGGCAGCCATCTTTCTCTCCGCCGCCAGCGTGAAGTCCATCCTGGCCTGCTTTGTCTGCAGATATTTCTCATAGTTTCCGGGATAGCTGTACACGCCGGCCCGGTCGATCTCCCAGATCGTTGTCGTCACTTCATCCAGGAAATACCTGTCATGCGTGACCATCAGCAGCGCGCCGCCGAAGCTCTCCAGCCTCTCCTGCAGCCACTCGATCATCTCGTGGTCCAGATGGTTGGTCGGCTCATCCAGGATCAGAAGATCACTCGGGGTAAGCAGCGCCGCAGCCAGCGCGGCCCTTTTCCGCTGCCCGCCGGACAGAGTGTCCGGTCTCACGGAAGGATCCTTTATGCCGAGTTTCAGCAGCATGGCCTCCGCCTCTCCCTGCACGTTCCAGAACTCCTTCTCCTGTTCGATATTCCGCACGACATTCTCCAGCACGGTTCTGTCAGGGTCGAAAGCCGGATTCTGCGGAAGATAGGAGATCCTGAGACCGTTCCGGCTTATGATCTGTCCCTCGTCCGCCTGGAGCGCGCCTGCCGCTATGGCAAGCAGGGTGGATTTTCCTGTCCCGTTTACGCCGATCACGCCGATCCGGTCATGGTCCTCTATTCCCTGTGTCACATCCTGAAGAAGCACTGTATCCCCGAAGGATATTCCGATCCCTTCCAGCGTCATAAGAATCATAAACTTTCTCCTTATCTGGTCCATTCCCCGGCCCGCCCGGATTCGTATCCGATGAACAGATTGTAACATAAATCACCGGATTTTAAAAAGATCAGCCAGATCCCTCATTTGCCGGATCTGGCTGATCTTTCTGTGACTTATATCAATTCCGCCCGGCGCACGGCAGCTTCAGCTGCCGGACTGCCTCTGTGCGCCCGTGGATCTGCACGCCGCTTCGGTCGCTGCCGGACGTATACCGCAGGCACGCAGCACCCTTCAGCGCCCGCCGGAGGCTGTATGTACCGGACTGTGTTTTTCAGACCGTGAAATTACATGCCCTTTTCCAGTGCCAGCGTCCTGGTGGTGATATCGCATACAGAAGACGGTCCGAAGTACTGGATGGCTCCGGGGAAGGTATAGCAGGTATTCTCTGCCCATTCCGCCCTGTGTGCTTCGAAATACCTGAACGGAGCGCCGTCAAGTTCTACCAGAGCCTTGCGGATAACCGGCTTGTCCTCGCCGTGTCTTCTCTCCATGTTCATCATCTTGGTGATCGGCATACCGCCGGCAACCCACTCATCAGCCGGTTTGGACAGATTGGAGACCTTGGAAAGATATCCGGTGTAGCCATACTGGATCAGCATGAATGCATTGTATCCAAGAGAATAGCAGTAGTCCGCGTCGAAGTTGGACGGGAATGCGCATCTTCCTTCATAACCGAAGAAATGATGAAGGGTGGAATACTTGCCGGAGTATGTGCCTGCTGCCTTTCTCTCTGCGAGCTTGGCGCCTACGAGAGCAGAGAACAGCTTCTCGGACTCGATCAGGGAAACCTGCACATTGCCATGCGGGTCTCTGTCGAGGAACAGCTGCTGCTGGATCGTCTGCGGAAGGATCGCGAAGACTGCCATGGACTCGGCCGTCAGACCTTTTTCGATGAAGGCATACTTTGCGTCCCAGTCCGGAAGCGCGTTGAATTCCGCGGCCTTGCTGCCGGCAAGGAGCTCATTGATCTCGCTGATCAGGACGGAGAATTCCGGAACGAATTCCACGACTCCCTCAGGGATGATGACGACGCCGAAGTTCATGCCTTTTTCTGCCCTCTTCGCGACAGAATCAGCGATCTGGTCAGCGATCTGAGACAGCGACATCTTCTTCTCGGCGACTTCTTCAGAGATCAGGCAGATATTCGGCTGTGTCTCAAGCGCGCACTCAAGAGCGACGTGGGAAGCGCTGCGGCCCATGACCTTGATGAAATGCCAGTACTTCTTCGCGGAGTTGCAGTCTCTCTCGATATTCCCGATCAGCTCACTGTAGGTCTTGGTAGCTGTATCGAATCCGAAGGAAGCCTCGATATCTTCATTCTTCAGGTCTCCGTCGATGGTCTTCGGGCAGCCGATGACCTGGACGCCTGTGTTGTGTGCAGCCATATACTCAGCAAGGACGGCCGCGTTGGTGTTGGAGTCGTCGCCGCCGATGATAACGATAGCGGTGATACCGTGCTTTTTGCAGACCTCAGCCGCGACTGCGAACTGCTCCTGGGTTTCCAGCTTCGTTCTGCCGGACCCGATGATATCGAAGCCGCCGGTATTCCTGTACTGATCGATATAAGCATCATCCATGATGATATAGTCATCTTCAAGAAGTCCGCTCGGGCCGCCCTTGAAACCATACAGGACGTTCTCCTTATTGGTTGCCTTCAGTGCGTCATACAGACCGCAGACTACGTTATGTCCGCCGGGCGCCTGTCCGCCGGACAGGATAACACCTACGACCTGCTTCTTGTCGGGGGAAGTATTCTGACCCTTCTGGAAGGTAATCTCCTTTTTCCCGTATGTATTCGGGAACAGCGCGCTGATCTTGTCCTGATCCGCCACACTCTGAGTCGCCTCGCCTTCCTTAACGCAGATATCCGCAATACCATGTCTGAGCATACCCGGAAGTTTCGGGCTGTACTCGTATCTTGCCTTCTGAAGAGGTGATAAATTCATAATCGTTAGCTCCTTTCATGCTGATGATAACATCTCTATCTTAAGTTATCTCATTTTCAAAAAAAGTAAACCCTTTTTTGGGAAATATTTCAGTTTCA
>OCTX012282098.1_pt1 | contig 10100 bp, 9 predicted proteins | sample 1539691 | NCBI WGS metagenome assembly OCTX01 (sample SAMN02144231, study PRJEB22623) | gut metagenome | biome: sheep rumen | host: Ovis aries | place: New Zealand | reverse complement strand
GGGGCCAGCGATGACCTGGCTACCGGGCAGAGCACGTTTATGGTGGAAATGAACGAAGTGGCCCAGATTTTAAAATACGCCACGAAGAACTCCCTGATCATCCTGGACGAAGTGGGCCGGGGTACCAGCACCTACGACGGCATGTCCATTGCCCGGGCGGTGATGGAATACATCCAGACAAAGATTAAAGCAAAAACGTTGTTTGCCACGCATTACCATGAACTGATCACCATGGAAGATGTGCTGGAAGGGATTAAAAATTATTCCGTTGCCATTAAGGAACGGGGAAACGATATCGTTTTCCTGCGGCGCATCATCCGGGGCGGCACGGACCGGAGCTACGGCGTGCACGTGGCCCGGCTGGCAGGACTGCCCAAAAAAGTTATTGAACGGGCGGATGAAATACTGGAAGAGTACGACCGGAACAAAGGTTTTATCTGCGACGGAACTGCAACCTGCAACAGTGGCGGCGCCGCGCAAAATTCTATAAAAGAAGAACCTGCCGATCTTGGCATGGGTTCCCTGTTTACAAGCGCCCTGCAGTCGGAACTGCTGCAACTGGACGTAATGAGCATGACGCCCATTGAAGCATTGAATGAGTTGTATAAACTGCAGCAGGAAGCGAAAAAGGAAAGCGGTGTGGTGTGACAGCAATTTCCTTTTGTGTTGCCGTCATAAGGTGGCATGAACCGTAATGTGTAGTTATGTATTTCATTGTTGATTTTGCCGTCTGCCGAGGACGGTGGAATGGAGTGAGGTATGCTTCAGGAACGAGAAGTCCGCTTGCTGGATACCAATACGTCGAACCAGATTGCGGCCGGCGAGGTGGTGGAAAAGCCTGCTTCGGTGGTAAAGGAACTGGTGGAGAACGCATTGGACGCCGGGGCGGACAGCATAGAAGTGACGATTTTTGAAGGCGGCACGGAATATATCCGTGTAGCCGATAACGGCTGCGGCATGACGGAGCAGAACGCCCGCATGGCGTTACAGCGTCATGCAACCAGCAAAATCCGTGAGGTGGACGACCTTCGCAGCCTCCACACCCTGGGGTTCCGGGGGGAAGCACTTCCCAGTATCGCGTCGGTGTCCCGGTTTGAACTGCTGACCAGACCGCAGCAGGAAGAACTGGCCACTTCTATTAAAGTGAATGGCGGTGAAGTGGAAGAATGCATTCAGACCGGCGGACCCGCAGGAACTACTGTCATCGTTAAAGATTTATTCTATAACGTACCGGCCCGCCGGAAGTTTTTGAAAACGGTATCTACGGAAGGCCGTTATATTACGGAAATGCTGACACGCATCGCCCTGGCCCGGCCGGATGTGCGGTTCAAACTGACCAGCAACGATAAAGAAGTGCTGGTGACGCCCGGACTGGGGAATCTGAAAGACACAATTACCGCGCTGTACGGGAAAAAAGTTTCGGAGGATCTGCTGCCGGTAAAACTGGATGGTGTGTTTGCCGGCATTCTGGTACAGGGATTTATCGGCAAGCCCACGCTGCTGAAAGGCACCCGGGGCTGGCAGACCATTCTGGTAAACGGTCGCAGCATCAGCAATCTGATGATCAGCAAGGCCATCGAGCATGCCTATCAGTCCCAGATACCCAAGCGGGGGTTTGCCTTTGCCGTGCTGGATATCCAGGTTGACCCGGCTACCATCGACGTGAATGTGCATCCCCAGAAAAGTGAAATTAAGTTCAGTGACGAAAGCGCTATATATAAAGCGGTCTTCCGTGCCCTGACCGATGCGCTGACAAAGCCGATGCATGCGGAACAGGAAAAGAGTTTGCAGGAACAGAACCGGCAGGCTTTGGCAGCGGTACTGGAACGGGCGGAAAATGATTCAGCTGCAGGACAGGAAACCGGCGCCGTACGCAATGAACCGGCCGGTCAGCAGACTATCTTCGGAGAGATAGCAGATACGGGGCGGCAGGGCCATCTGAACCGGGATTTCGGAGAAGACATAAATCGGTACGGTCATTACGAAAACAGGGAAACGCATTTCGGGAATCATCGGCAAAGCGGAGCCGCTTTTTCCCATCCCCGTCAGGAAATATGGAAACGACCGGACAAAGCATACGGGGAAGAGTCACCGAAAGAACCGGTGTACAGTTTAGGCGAGACCCGCCAGCTCCTGCAAGACCAGGCGCCGCTGCAGACAGACAATACGGTAGCGATGCAGCTTGCGGGTGAGGATACGCTGGAAACCATCTGGCCTATCGGGCAGGTGGACAAAACCTTTATCATCGCCCAGTCGGAAGACACGCTGTATTTAATCGACCAGCACGCGGCCCATGAGCGTATTCTATATGACCGTCTTGTGCTGACCCACAACGATATTCCGGCCCAGCAGTTGCTGATTCCGTTGTACGTCACGCTACAGCCGGAAGATGTGGAGCTGTTGGAGCAGCATCATGATGCGTTTTATAAATTAGGAGTGGACATTACCACAGCCGGGGAGAATTCTGTGCGGATTGCCAGCCTGCCCAGCGACATCAGAAATGAAGATGCGGAAGATTTTATCCGCGAAATCGCGCAGTATCTGCGGGACCACCGCACACCGGAAGCCAGCGAGCTGCGACAGGATGTGCTGCACATGACTGCCTGCCGGGCTGCCATTAAAGCAGGGGAAGTGTTGAATATGCGGCAGATGCGGCAGCTGATCATCGACCTGTGCAACACGACCCATCCCTTTACCTGTCCTCACGGCCGTCCCTGCATGATTGCCGTGACCAGCGATGAATTATATAAACTGTTTAAGCGCACCGGATTTGATCTGCCGGGGAAGAACGTACCCTATGACCGGTAAACAGAAAGGGTTGGCCGGCAAATCATACATAACGTATTTTGTGATGCAACGGTGAGGCAAAGAGAATTCGTTGTTCGGTTTTTGCAAAACCATCTAATAAATGGTACGATACCCTGCGACGTAAGGGAGACTGAGGTGGAAGCAGTAAAGTTTGCGGTAACCTGCAACAAAAACGATAACCGGATACTGAAAGAACAGGCCAGAGCCTGGGCGTTGCAGCTGCAGGTTCCGTATGTAAAACGTTATGATAACGGTTCCCTGGATGCGATGCTGGCGGACCATCATCTCGATGCGCTGCTGATTGCCGGAAAGAAAGGACCGCAGCTTTACTCACGGGAAGGCATGATGCTGTATCATCCGGGACTTGGCAAAGTCCGCTGGCAGCGTGTTGTACAGCGAAACGAAAACGATAATTTTCTAACCGCCATGCATCTTTCCCCGGGTCAGCGGGTGCTGGACTGCACCGTGGGACTGGCGGCAGATGCGCTGCTGGCTTCCCATGCGGTGGGAGAAACAGGAAAGGTTGTCGGGCTGGAAGCTTCGCTGCCGTTGTGGTTCCTTACCAGCCGGGGCGTAATTTCCTATAAAAGCCAAATCCCGGAACTGGTACAGGACCTGCAGCGCATTGAAATCATCCATGCAGAGGCATCCGCATTCTTGAAAACGCTGCCGGAAAACAGTTTTGACGCAGTGTATTTCGATCCCATGTTCCGTCAGCCTGTAAGGAAATCATCGGAGATGGTGCCCCTGCGTCCGTTGGCGTTTCCGGAACCATTAACGTTGGAAATGGTGGAACTGGCACTGAAGGCGGCGCCTCGTGTCGTAATCAAAGAGCGCAGCGTGGAAATCCTGCAGGAATACGGCTGTACAGAGTTTGTCGGCTCGAAATACAGCGCCGTCCGTTTTGGAATACGAAAGAGACAGTGATGGTGCATACAGGAAACTGCGGTATAGTATGCGGTATAATATAATGTGAGCTGTTTGCAAATCGCACCGCCCGGGTGCGGTAGTTTTTACAGAATATGTCTGACGACGAAAAGGGGAAACCGACTTTGCCAAAAGAAAGAATAGTGGTAATCCTGGGACCGACAGCAACCGGCAAAAGCAATTGCGGCATTGAACTGGCCAAACGGTTCCGCGGGGAAATCATTTCCGGAGACAGTATGCTGGTTTACCGGCAGATGAATATCGGGACGGCAAAACCTTCCGCGGAAGAATTACAGATGGCGCCGCATCACCTGGTGGACATTCTTCCGCCTGATGCGTCTTACAGCGTAGCTGATTTCCAGCAGCAGGCCGCGGAATTGATTTCGCAGATTACGTTACGGGGTAATCTGCCCATACTGGTGGGGGGAACCGGCTTATATATCAAAGCTCTGCTGGAAGATTATCAGTTCAGCAGTGTGGAAGAAAACCCGGAACTGCGCCGGCAATTGGAAACTTTTGCTTCCGAAAAGGGAACTGATAAACTGTATGCCCGGCTGAAAAAAGAAGATCCTGCCGCAGCGGAACGACTGCATCCCAATGATGTGCGCAGGGTGGTGCGCGCGCTGGAAACGGCATTATCCGGCGACCGGGTCTCCCAGGCAAAACAGAATGAGCTGAAATATGATGCTGCTGTGTTTGGTCTTTCCATGGACAGGGATTTTCTCTATGAACGAATCAATCAACGGGTTGACCGGATGCTGGAAGAAGGGCTGGAAGAAGAAGTCCGGGCCCTGCTGAAAGCCGGAGTTCCCACGGACTGCCTTTCCATGAAAAGTCTGGGATACCGGCAGATGGCGGAATACCTGACAGGCAAATGTGATTTCGCTGCCGCGGTTGACAACATTAAAAAAGGAACCCGTCATTTTGCCAAACGGCAGATCACCTGGTATAAAAAAATGCCGTATATTCATTGGTTTACGGTAGACAGAAACCTGAACTATGAAAAAATTGTAACAGAAATGGCAGATATACTTGAGAAAAAAGTCAAAAGGATGTAAAATTTAAGATACTAACTGAATAAAAAAGTTAGAAATCCGAATGGGATTCATGGAGATGGATTCCGAGAGGAATGAAACGTCAATACTGTGAATGAAAAAATTATATAATGAGAACGGTTAAAGAAAAGGAGTAAGAGCATGACAAATACAACTGGCAATAAAACCATGATGAACCTGCAGGACAGTTTCCTGAATCATGTGCGGAAAGAGAATCTTCCGGTGGTGATCTATCTGGTAAACGGATTCCAGATCCGGGGGATGGTCCGGGGTTTTGACAACTTTACGGTAATCATTGAGAATGACGGGAAACAGCAGCTGGTATATAAGCATGCGGTTTCCACCATTTCCCCGGTAGCCAATATTACGATCATGCAGCCGGAAAAGGCCGAAAAGAAAGAGTAATGCGGCTGCAGAAAAAGAAAAACGGCGCTCCGGCGTTGTTTTTCTTTTTACGACGGACGTAACGGAAAATCGGAGAAGGAGAAAAGGCATGGATTATCTTGCGTTATTTATGGAATATCTGCAGGTAGAGCTTGGCCTTTCGGACAATACCCGGATTTCCTATCAGCGGGATCTGCGGATCTTCTGCAAGGCGCTTTCCATTTCGGAAGACAAGCTGGCAGATGTGCAGCGTTCCCAGATTATCGGCTACATTACGAAACTGAAGCTGCAGGGCCGGGCGGCAGCAACCATCGCCCGGAAACTGGCAGCCATCAAAGCGTTTTACCGTTTTATGATCACGGAAAATTATCTGCAGACGGATCCGGCAGAAGCAGTGGAAGCGGGAACCAAAGGCGTGCATCTGCCAAAAGTTTTAACAGAGGCGGAAGTTCGCGCCCTGCTGGAAGCGCCGGACCTTTCCTCGGCGGAAGGACTGCGGGACCGGACCATGCTGGAAATGCTATATGCTACCGGCATGCGCGTTTCCGAGCTTGTGACGGTAAAAACCGCCAGTGTAAATCTTTCCATGCGTTATGTGATTGCGTTCGGCAAAGGTTCCAAAGAGCGGATCGTACCCCTGGGCAGCGTGGCGGCGGAATATCTGCAGCGATATCTTACGGAAGCCAGAAGCAAGTTCCTGATGGAAAATGAAACGGATCCGGAAACCTTGTTTCTGGGGCTGGGCGGTCAGGGCCTGACCCGGCAGCGCGTGTGGGAGATTATCAAACAGTACGGCAGGCAGGCCGGAATATCCAAAACCATTTCACCCCATGTGCTGCGCCATTCTTTTGCCACACATCTGCTGGATAATGGGGCTGACCTGCGAAGCGTGCAGGAAATGCTGGGGCATGCCGATATTTCAACAACACAGATATATACGCACCTGACAAATAAAAGGCTGCGTTCGGTTTATGAGAAAGCACATCCGCGCAAATAGGGATGTGAAGAAAAGAGGGGCTGCGTATGCAGGATCAAAACAATTCCCAGGAAAGCAACAGAATCGGCGTGGGAATTTTTATTGTAATTGTTATCATATTGCTTATACTGGCCGGAGCTGCCGGCGTGTATTATGCTTCCCTTAAACAGGAAAAACCAAAGGATTTATCGGATACGACAGTTAAATCTTTTGATTTGATGGAAGAATCGAAGATGGTCCACCGGACTGTGGACGACGTATTGCTTATGAAACGGGAAAACTGGCAGCTGCGGGACACTGGGCGCAGACAGCACAAGGATCTGTTGGAAGTGTCGGGAGCCGATGTGGTCTGGACCGACCGGGAAGTCGCCGTAGGCGTGCCGGTGACGACCGAGCTGGAAGGAGCATCCCGCTGGGTACAGGAACATCTGCGAACTACCGATGTAAAGACTATCCGCGAAGAAAAATCCAAATGGCATGGGATGGAAGCCTGGCGGCTGGATGTGGGAATTGCGGTGAAGTCAGGCAAAGATAACGAGAGAAACTTTACAACGGATACCATATTCTTTTTCCATCACGGGAACCTGACCAACCGGGACAGGGATATTCCCCGCATTCCTAAAGAAGAACGCCGAAATGATGAGAAAAGCCGGACCAATGATGACAGAAGCCGGAATGACGACAGAAGCCGGACCGATGAAGGAAAAAGATAGAAGGCTTTTTTACTGAACAACATGTATAGAAACAGAGAGATCCCTGGTTGGAGGAATTTATGAATCCTGAAGAAGTAATGCAGAAATATGAAAAATACATCAATCCGTCTTCTACAAGGCTGTTCCGTTTCATGGGACTGTCCAGCGTGGAAGCCCGGGCGGAAGGCTGGATCATCACCGATACGGAAGGTACCGAATTCATTGACTGCCTGGGCGGTTTCGGCATGTTTGCGGTGGGCCACAAACATCCGAAAGTTGTGGAGGCGGTGGAACGGGAACTGCACAACATGCCCATGTGCGGCAAAGTGCTGTTCAATGAACCTGCTGCCCAACTGGCGGAAAAACTGGCGGAAATCACCCCGGGCGGCCTGCAGTACAATTTTTTCTGCAACAGTGGGACGGAAGCAGTGGAAGGCTGCCTGAAGGTGGCGCGTCTGGCGACCGGCCGCAAAAAGTTCGTGGCGGCTCATAATGCATTCCACGGCAAGACCTTCGGTTCTTTGACCGCCACCGGACGGGATATGTATCGCGACCCGTTCAAACCGCTGCTGGAAGGGTTTACTCATGTTCCCTTTAATGATGTCACTGCGCTGGAAGCAGCTGTGGATGAAGAAACGGCAGCCGTGATCCTGGAACCGGTGCAGGGGGAAGGCGGCATCAATGTTCCCGCTGACGGCTACATGAAACAGGCGGAAGAGATTGCGCATAAAAAAGGCGCGCTGCTGATTGCGGATGAAGTACAGACCGGAATCGGGCGCACCGGAACCTGGTTCGGGGTAGAACACGACGGGGCGAAACCGGATCTGATGGCGGTGGCCAAAGCCCTGGGCGGCGGCATTATGCCCATTGGTTCTGTAATTGGAACGGAAGCTGCCTGGAAAGGATTGATTGAAGCACCGTTCCTGCACACGTCAACCTTTGGAGGCGGGCAGATGGCCTGCGCCGCCGGGGTGGCGACCCTGCAGGTGATTGAAGAAGAAAATCTGCTGCAACGCAGCGCGGAGACCGGCGCGTATTTTAAAAAGGGTATTGAAGCCATTGCGAAAGAATTTCCCCAGGTTATTAAAGAAGTCCGCGGCCGCGGCATGATGATCGGTATGGATCTGACAAAAGAAGGCGCCGGAGGCATGCTGATGGCGCTGATGATCGACCAGCACATCATTGTTGCGTATACGCTGAACAACCCCAAGGTGATCCGCATCGAACCGCCGCTGACCATGCCGAAATCCGTAGTGGACCATGTGCTGGAAGTATTGCGCAACTGCATTAAGCAGGTGGCGGAAGCGATTAATGATTTGTAAGGACGTAAGGAAACGCTGATTCATCAAGCGATTCTCTGGCGGTTTTTTCTCTGACGCGTGTGTACAGGAAAACATACAGCCGTTCAGGCAGATTAGAAAAGGAGTTTATATGCCGTTTGTAAAATCTGAGATTGTGATTAAAGGCGAAAAACAGAAAATTTTTGATGTGATACAGGATATGGCTTCTTATCCGAAATTCATGAAAAACCTTGTGAGCGTGGAAGTGCTGGAAAAAGGGGAGAATTATGACATTTCCCACTGGGTATCCAACGTGGACGGCCGGAAGATCGTCTGGACCGAGCGGGACGATTTTTATCCTGAAACGTTTAGGATTACCTATAAACAGACAGCAGGGGATTTAAAGAAGATGGAAGGCGCCTGGGAACTCGTTGACACGGAGGACGGAGTTAATGTTTCCCTGGCGGTGGATTTCGAGTTTGGTATTCCCATGATCGCCGGGCTGTTAAACCCCATCCTGATCCGCAAGGTGCGGGAGAACAGTGAAGATATGCTACAGGCGATAAAAGGAGAAATTGAAAAATAAGATAAAGTCTGTTATAATAATTTAGCTATGTATTACCATAAAATCAAAAATACTTTTTGCCGTAGCTGAATCAAACAAAGCATTGGTATCAGAGATGGTGCAACGGCGTATATTGATGTGAGGAGTGTGTTTGTAACTATGAAGACCGCGTTATTAATGACATTAATGACTCTGCTTCTGGTCATGGTAGGCGATTTTGCCGGCGGCCAGCAAGGCATGGTAATTATGTTGATATTTTCCCTGGGCATGAACTTTTTTACGTATTGGAACAGCGACAAAATGGTGTTGGCCCAGTACAAGGCCCATCAGGTGGACGAGCATTCCGCCCCGGCCCTGTACGGGATCGTAAAACGCCTGGCAGAAAGGGCCAATCTGCCCATGCCCAAGGTGTATATCATCGACGACCAGGTTCCCAATGCGTTTGCTACCGGACGTAATCCGGAGCATGCGGCTGTTGCCGTTACCACTGCGCTGATGAATTATCTTTCCCCGAAAGAAATTGAAGGCGTGCTGGGCCACGAACTGACCCACGTCAGGAACCGGGATATTCTGATCAGTACCGTGGCGGCCAGTCTGGCCGGCGTGATTACGACGGTCTCCCGCTTTGCCTTATGGTTTGGCGGCGGCCGCGACCGGAATAACAGCAATCCCATCGCGTCCATCCTGTTACTGATTCTGGCGCCGATTGCAGCCGCCCTGATCCAGATGGCGGTTTCCCGCAGCCGGGAATACAAAGCCGACGAAGGCGGCGGCGAATTATGCGGTAACCCGAACTACCTGGCGGATGCCCTGGAAAAAATTTCCCAGTACTCCACCCGCCGTACCATGCAGAATGCCACGGAAGCTACGGCCCACATGTTCATTATGTGCCCCTTCAGCGCCAAGGACATGCAGAAGCTGTTCAGCACCCATCCGTCCACCCAGGAACGTGTTTCCCTGCTGCGCCGGCAGGCGGAAGAAATGAAACGGCAGGGCAAACTGGAAAAATAAGTTCGGCAGATAACGTCTTTCGGCTTTCGGTTTGGCGGCAGTTGTTGTTATTTAATTTAACGATGTTTTGTTATGATTCATACCGGACTGAATATCCGGATTGATACAAATTTGCAAAGTATAAATTTTTAAAGGAGAGAAAAACATGGATCAGAAATCATTAGTATTAGTTAAACCCGACGGAGTACGCAAACATTTAATCGGCGAGATCATTGCCCGCTTTGAACGCCGCGGCCTGAAAATCTGCGCGCTGAAAATGCTGGTTATGACCAAAGACCAGGCTAAATATCATTATGCGGAACATGTTGACAAACCGTTCTTCCCGGAACTGGAAGCTTTCATTACCGGCGGTCCGCTGGTTGCCATGATTGTGGAAGGCCCCAACGCCATTAAAGCCATCCG
>OCTX012004765.1_pt1 | contig 10102 bp, 4 predicted proteins | sample 1539691 | NCBI WGS metagenome assembly OCTX01 (sample SAMN02144231, study PRJEB22623) | gut metagenome | biome: sheep rumen | host: Ovis aries | place: New Zealand | reverse complement strand
GGGCGCGCGGGCCGATCTGCCGCACCGCCAGATCGTCAACGAGCTCGGCTGGGTGGAGCATGATCCGGAGGAGATCTACCGGAACGTGATTCAGGTTGTGAAGGACGTGGTGGAGAAAGCCGGAATCGACAAAAATGAGATTACCGGCGTCGGCATCAGCAATCAGCGGGAGACTTCCGTTGTCTTTGACGAGAAGGGGGCACCGGCCTGCAACGCAATTGTCTGGCAGGACTCGCGGGCAGCAGGGCTGTGCGAGGAACTGGAGAAGCAGGGCGCCGCGGAACTGATTCTGCAGCGGACCGGCATACGGCTTTCGCCGTATTTTCCGGCAGCAAAGCTCTCCTGGATCCTGAAGGAGTGTGAGACGGCGAAAGAGCTGGCAGCTTCCGGAAAGCTGCATCTCGGGACGGTCGACACCTATCTGGTGTACCGGCTGACCGGCGGTGCGGAGTACCGCACCGATTATTCCAATGCGTCGCGCACGCAGCTTTTTGACATCGAAAAGCTGGCCTGGGATCCGGAGATCTGTGCGCTGTTCGGCATTCCCGTGCAGTGTCTTGCAGAAGTGACGGATTCGGACGGCTTCTACGGAGAGACCACCTTCGAGGGCTATCTGGACCGGCCGGTACCGATTCACGGCGTGATGGGCGACTCGCACGGCGCACTGTACGGACAGGGCTGTGTGCGCACCGGCATGCTCAAGGCAACCTATGGGACGGGTTCCTCTGTCATGATGAACGCGGGTACGAAGCCGATCCGCTCCGCCCACGGCCTGGTCACATCGCTGGCCTTCCGGATCGACGGGCAGACGGTCTACTGCCTGGAAGGAAACATCAATTACACCGGTGCGGTCATCACCTGGCTCAAGGATGATCTGGGCCTGATCGCGAGCGCGAAAGAGACACAGGAACTGGCTCAGTCTGCATCCCCGCTGGACACGAGTTATCTGGTTCCGGCTTTCTCGGGACTGGGTGCGCCTTACTGGAACAGTGAGGCAAAAGGAATCCTGTGCGGCATGACCCGCACGACCGGAAAGGCGGAGATCGTGCGCGCCGCGCTCGACTGCATCGCTTATCAGATCACGGATATCCTGAAGGCCATGAACGAAGACACGGACGGCGCGGTCACAGAGCTGCGCACGGACGGCGGGCCGACCGGGAACGCCTATCTGATGCAGTTCCAGAGTGATATTGCGGGCATGCCGGTCTGGGTTGCGGCGACGCAGGAGCTCTCCGGCATGGGCGCGGCCTATGCGGCGGGCAAGAGCCTCGGAATCTATGACATGGACCGGATCTTCGCCGAGTATAAAGGCAGCTGCTACAGACCGCAGATGCCGGAGGAAGAGGCAGCGGAGCGTTATGCCGGCTGGAAGCAGGCCGTAGAGATGATCTGCGGAAAATAAGCTGCAGGGGAAGCAGAAACTGAACGCACAGGGGGAAATTATGAATAAGATTTTTGCACCGACACAGGAAAGCATCATGCAGGATGAAAAAGAGCACATGGAACTCTCCAGGCGCCTCGCGGGAGAGTGCGTGGTCCTTCTGGAAAATGACGGCACACTGCCGTTTAAAGATGTCCGGAAGATCGCACTGTTCGGCACCGGTGCCCGTCAGACCGTCAAGGGCGGAACCGGCTCGGGCGATGTCAATTCCCGCATGATCATCAATATCGAAGAGGGTCTGAAGCAGGCCGGATTCGAAATCACCTCCGAAGACTGGCTGGACAGCAGAGAACAGCTGATTACAGAGGCCAAAATCCGGCACAGAGAAGAAATAGACCGGATGGCGAAGGAAACGGGCACGAACGAAATTCTGCTCGAGTTTGCAAATCCCTACCGTGAGCCGGAGATGCTGCCGCTCACGGAGAAGGATCTGGATCCGACGGCGGACGCTGCTGTCTACGTGATCTCCCGGAATTCCGGAGAAGGTCTGGACCGGTTTAACCGCGAGGGCGATTATCTGCTGACCGGAACAGAGAGGGCACACATCACCACGTTGGCCGGTTTCTATAAGAAGGTCGTGCTGATTCTGAATATCGGCGGTGTGATGGATCTGTCCGAGGTCCGGGAAATTGAAGGAATCGGCGCGATCGTACTGATGTCGCAGCTGGGCAATATCGGCGGGCTTGCGATCGCGGATATTCTGACCGGTGCGGCGGTTCCGTCCGGAAAGCTCGCGGATACCTGGGCGGCATCCTATGAGGATTATCCTTCCAGTGCGACGTTCTCACACAACAACGGGGACGTCTCGGATGACAATTACACGGAAGGCATCTATGTCGGCTACCGTTATTTTGAGGCCGCGGGAATCAGGCCGCTCTACGGCTTCGGCTACGGTCTTTCCTATACGACGTTCTCACTGAAGCCGGTTGAGACACTGGTCCGGGACGGACGCGTCATTGTGCGGACCGAGGTGACCAATACCGGCAGCACTTATGCGGGCAAAGAGGTGGTACAGGTTTATATCAGCGCACCGGTGACAGAGCTCGACAAGCCGGTCAGAGAGCTGAAGGGCTATGCGAAAAGCGAAGAGCTCGCGCCCGGTCAGAGTGCGTGCGTCGAAGTGGATTTCCCGCTGGATGTGATGGCTTCCTTCAGTGAGAAGGACGCAGCCTGGGAACTGGAGGCGGGCGACTATATTGTCAGCGTCGGCGCTTCCCTCGAAGGCGCGGAGCCTGCGGCGGTCCTGCGCGTCGGACAGACCGCGAAGCTGTTAAAGGTCCGGAATGCTTTTAAGAAGGATGTGGAATTTGAGGACTGGAAGCCGGCACAGAATGTGCGGCCGGCAGCGGGAAATGTGCCGGTAATCGGGATTCCGGCGTCGGAGTTAAAGGAAGAGACGGCGCAGTATTCCGTCCGGAAAGAGATGCATACTGACCGCACTGAGACGCTCACACTGCAGGATGTTCTCGATGGAAAATGTACGGTGGAAGAGCTGACCGCACAGCTGAGCGTCCGGGAGATGGCGAGTCTGTGCTGCGGAACGCAGCGGCTCGGTATGGATTCCTCCATTGTCGGAAACGCTTCCAATTCCGTGCCGGGTGCCGCGGGCGATACCTCCCGGATCTGCGAGGAGTCAAGAGGCATCCGCTCCCTGATTATGGCGGACGGTCCTGCGGGTCTCAGACTGCAGCCGCATTTCAAGGCCAGACACGACGGAACCCTCCTGCCGGGCGGTGCTGTGTTCGGTGATGCGGTTCTGCCGTTCCCGGAATATGATCATCCGGAGGATGTAGTGGACCATTACCAGTACTGTACGGCAATTCCGATCGGCTGGGCGCTGGCGCAGAGCTGGAATACGGACATCGTGGAACAGGCAGCGGACATGGTCGGTGCCGAGATGGAGAAGTTCGGTGTGGATATCTGGCTGGCTCCGGCCATGAATATTCACCGCAATCCGCTGTGCGGAAGAAACTTTGAGTACTATTCGGAGGATCCGGTCCTGACCGGGCGGACGGCTGCCGCCATTACCCGCGGTGTGCAGGCACACCCGGGCCGGGGCGTTTCCGTCAAGCATTTTGCAGCCAACAACCAGGAGGATGACCGCTACCATACCAACGCACACGTCAGTGAGCGGGCGATGCGGGAAATCTATCTGCGCGGATTTGAAATCTGTATCCGCGAGACACAGCCGATGACTATCATGAGTTCTTACAACCTGATCAACGGGATTCACACCGCCAACAACTATGAACTGCTGCAGCAGATCGCGAGAGATGAGTGGGGATTTGAAGGATCTGTCATGACGGACTGGTATTCCACAACCGGTCTGGAAGGCCTGACCGGTGATGAAGGCGCGAAATATCCGGTCGGCTCCATTGTCGGCTCCATTTATGCAGGCAATGACATTCAGATGCCCGGTGATCAGAGAGTGGAAGATACGATCGCTGCCTCCGTGGAAGAGGGGATCTCTGATCAGGGCTTCACCGCGACACTGGCCGACCTGCAGTTCTGCACTGCCAATGTCATCCGCAGCGTGATTTTTGCCGCGGCTCAGTCGCCCTGCTGCTTACGGTAGGCGTTCGGCGTCATGCCGGTACTCTTCTTGAACTGTTTGTGGAAATACGGCACACCTGAAAAACCGACTTTTTCGGCAATCTCCTGCGCACCCGCATCTGTGGTGAGCAGGAGTTTTTTTGCGGCCGCAATGCGCTCCGCATTGAGAAAGGCGGAGAGGGTGGTGTCCGCCTCCTTGTGGAACAGATAGGAGAGGTAGTCCGGGGACATGTGAACGGCTTCTGCGATCTGTGTGCGGTCCAGAGCGGGGTCGGCATAATGGCTCCGGATATAAGCCTTGACCTGCTCCGTGACAGAGGAAGCGTCGTCAGGGCGGGAGAGGATCCGGGCCGCCTCATCGAGGATCCGGCCTGCCCAGGTCAGCAGCTGGTCAGGGGACGAGAGGATCGAGCTGAGATCGCCGGCGTGTGCCATGCTGCCTGACAGCTCCGTGAGGGCTTCTTCCCGGTCGGTAAAGGCGGAGAAGACCGCGTGAAGCAGCCCGTAGTAGACGATCGAAAGATCGCGCGAGGAAAACAGCGTGTCCTGCTGCTGGAACTGCGAGCGGAGGAGCAGGAGAATATCCTGTCCCCGGTGCTGGGTGATCCACTCCGCCCAGCGCGGAACCTGCAGGCACTCCGCAAGCTGCCGGTCCGGGCTTGAGAAAGAGCTGATCCCGGAAGAGGACAGCACGTTAACTACTGTGCCGGAGGAAGCATAGATCCGGGATGAGTACTGCTGCAGGAGTTCGCACGCGTAAGGAGCGGCAGCAAGCGGCGCCGCGTCAAAAAGATACAGTACCATCCGGTAGTCGGGCCATGTCCGTGTCAGGAGTTCCATAAAGTCTTCGAATCTGTGCCGGACCTGCTCTGTCTCCGAGGCGGGATCCGCCTCTTCCGGAAGGCCGAAACTCACCATATAGCCTTTGGAATCCACCGAGGCAGCCCAGGCATCCGAGCCCATCTCGATCTTCAGGCAGCGCACCAGGGCCGGGAAGCTGAGGCCTCCTTTCCCGTCATCGACTGCAGACAGGGGAGCGGCTTCCGCCGCAGAAGAATAGCTGTGCGGATCGGCAGCGCCGGGTTCCTCTTTCCGTGAAACAGTCAGATACGCATAGATATACTGATCAGAGAGCGCGATGCCTCCGAGGTCATAGCGGCTTAAAAACAGGGCGATGGAATCCGGATCCGGGGTGAGAGAGCCGTTGTAGAGACTGCGCCAGAACAGAGCCATATTTGTCTGCTGACGGATCAGTTCTTCTTCCTCGCGGCGGCGGATTCCCGTAACGGCACGGGAGAGCACAGCCGAGAGATTCTCCGCCGTGGCGGGCTTGACCAGATATTCCAGAACGCCGAGTTCGATGGCGGTCCGGGCATACTGAAAACTCTCGTGGCCGGTCAGAAGAATGTTGACGGATTCATAGCCGTTCTCACGGACCCAGCGAACGAGAGAGAGACCGTCCTCTTTGGGCATCTCCACATCTGCCAGCAGGATATCGATATCCTGTGTTTCATAGACTTCCCGCGCCTGCTGGGCGCTGTAGGCTGTCAGGATCGTGTCGATCCCGAACGAATTCTGTTCGATCAGAGACTTTACACCCTGTACCAGATAATACTCATCATCCACCAGCAGAATTGTCATGAAATGATTGCCTCCTTGTTTGCGTCCTGGTTTTCTGACAGTGATCCGTCACATGACTGAAGCGGAAAATCGATGTCCACGCGGGCACCCATCCCCGGCTCATTGGAAAAATGAATGGAAGCTGTTTCGCCGAAGTACAGCTTCAGCCGCTGGATATTGTTCTGAATTCCGACGTGCCGTCCGTCCGGTGCATTCAGCTGGTCGGGACTGCCGTCCGCAAAGCGCTCCAGGAATTCCTGAGGATAACCCTCACCGGAATCGATATGGATCAGGTGGACGCGGTCCGCACTGTCATTGACGCTGACGCGGACGATCAGAGTCAGCGGCTCGCCCATCACAAGGTTGTGCTTAAAGGTATTTTCCGTGAGCATAATCAGCAGCAGCGGGAACGCCTTCGCGTTCAGTGCGCGCTCGTCGACTTCCTTCTCATAAGTAATACATCCGGGGAATCGAAGTTCAGACAGGGCCACATAGTTATCGTGATAGAGAAGTTCCTCGGAGAGGGGGACGCTGTCCCTCGTGCTGAGTGTGTAGCGCAGATGCTTCGAGAGTGTCTCGATCATCTGACGGATCAGCAACGTGTGTTCCTGAGCGCCGTCCGCAAGATAAGAGATCATGTTCAGGCAATTAATCAGGAAATGCGGCGCAATCTGGGAGCGCAGGGCATAGAGCTGGAAGGTCCGTTTGTTGAGCTGCTCTTCGTAAACATTGATCTTCAGGGACTGGATACTGTCCAGCATGTGATTGTATGCACCTGCGACCTGGCGGATTTCCTCACAGTTCTGATCCGTCAGATCGATACGCCTGTCAGATTCACCGCGCACAATCGCGTCGGTAACATTCCCCATCATAACGAGCGTACGCGACATAAACCTGCTCATGATCCGCGCCGCGAGCAGCAGAGCTATCGCAGTAATCAGCAGGGAAAGAATCAGATAGGTGGCGCTTCTGTGCCAGGTCTTATCGATGTTTGCGAGCGGCACCAGTGCGGCCAGATAAAACCGGCAGTATGGCATCTTATCGGTCAGTGCCAGATACCGCTCCCCGTCGATTTTCAGGATCCGGTAGTCATCCGGCGTGGAGCTGACAGGAACCTGGAGATCCGGATGTTCCGGAAACGGAGAAGCCTCGCCCATCGGCAAAATATGCCCGGAGTCATCGATAAAGCAGATCCGGGTATTCAGGTCCCGCAGTTCGGTCAGAGAGGCTGTCAGCCTGTCGATGTCGGTCCAGGCACCCAGGATCGCTCCGTTATTGTCAAAGGTCTTGACGAAGCAGGTGCTGTCCTCAAACTCATACGGCACCCAGTAGAGGCCGTTGACCTCCTGCAGTCGGGAGCGGTCGGCTTCATTGCGGAACTGATCCCGCAGAAACGGCTGAAGTGTCTGTCTGGTCTGAAGGTCGGAGGTGCTGCAGACCCAGGTGTCACTTTTCGGGAAATAGGCATAGAGCCCGATGATATTCGGAAAGGAACGGATATTGAAATCAAACTGATTGTTGATCCGGACGATGTCTCCGTAATGATTTGCAGGATCAGACAGTGTCGCCACAAGACTGATCTCGGGATCGTAATTGAACAGCTCCGTCAGATAATAGTCGACGCTCTGCAGATTTTGCCCGATCTGAGCATTATAAAGTGCAAGTGTGTCCCGGGATTCGCGGAAGATACTGCGCCGCTGCGAATAGGAAAACACGGAGGCGTAGAACGCAAATCCGATCATCTGAATGCCCAGAAGCACATAGAAGATGGTATAGAGCCTTTTACGAAAAGAATAGGTTTTACCGGGCACTTTTCCCTCCCGCGCAAGCCGATTATTACGCAAACGTTTCAGTAAAAATACCTCTAAGAAAACTGCAAAACTCGCTAAGGAAAGTTCAACTTTTCACAGTACATATTATTTTATAATCCGATTGGATGAATGACAAGGGACAGCCTTGTCTGCAAACTGCCCGGACAGGAAAGCGGGCAGACAATATTTCAAGGGAGGTAACACATGAAGAGAAAACTGGCATTATTGCTCGCTGGCATGATGGTCGTCGGAACCCTCGCGGGCTGCGGCTCCAAGGGCGAAGAGGCAGCGGCTCCGGCAGCGGAACCGGCGGAGCAGGCTGAGGTCGTGGACGCGGAAGCAGCGGACGACGGAACTGCGGCAGCAGAGGCAGCTGAGGAGAGAAAGGCTTCCGGCAACTATCCGAAGGTTGTTATTGCGTACATGAACTTCGCCGGCACACCGAAGGGAATCGAGCGTATTTCCCAGAAGATGAGCGAGATCACGGAAGAGAAGATCGGCGTCGACGTAGAACTGCAGATCATGGACGCTGCTTCCTATGCTCAGAACATGAACCTGATGCTGGCTTCCGGCGAGCAGGTCGACCTGTTCAACACCGTTTCCGTAGGCTTCATGCCCTGCGTTAACAAGGGCTATCTGATGGATCTGGAAGAGGATGATCTGCTTCAGACCTATGGTCAGGACATCATCGCTGCTTTCAAGCCCCTCGAGCTGAACGCAAACCGCGTCAACGGCACGCTGTACGGCATCCCGGTCAAGAAGGATGATGCTGCAGGACAGTTCGGTATTTCCATCCCTGCATCTCTCCTGGATGAGATCGGCTATGACTACGCTTCTATGTACAAGAGTGAAGATGATGAGATCATCTACACTGACCTCGATGAGATCGAAGGCATCCTGTCTCAGCTGCATGAAGCACATCCTGAGAAGACCACCTTCTACATGGACGTGAGCTCTGTCGTTACACAGTGCCTGCTGATCGACATGGTCGGCGGTGATCCGTTCGGCGTTCTGAACGATCCCATCAACAGCCTGGAAGTCACAGACCTGTTCACGGGCGATCAGTACATGGATCTGTGCAGAAGAATGTACAAGTGGAATCAGATGGGCTTCTTCTCCAAGGACGCTCTGACCGAGACCCTGGCAACCACTGTCCAGGTTAAGGCCGGCAGCCTCTGCGCATACAAGACCGCTACGAAGCCGGGCATCCGTCAGCAGGAGTCCAACCTCTGCGGCGAGCCTGTAATCATCTTCCAGTGCGGACCTGACTTCAAGAAGTCCAATACTTACAACACAATGCCCTGGGCAATCAACCAGAACTGTGAGGATCCGGTTGCCGCAATGCAGGTCCTGAACCTTCTGTATTCCGATCCTGATCTTGCCACCATCTTCTGCTGGGGCGAAGAAGGAAAAGAGTGGGTTGAGACCGGAGACGGCCACATCACATTCCCTGAAGGCGTAGATGCTCAGAATTCCGAGTACTTCAACAACGTTAACTGGGAGCTCTGCAACCAGTTCATCGCGAAGATCTGGGAAGGCGAGAAGCTTGACATCTGGGAGAAGATGCAGAAGTTCAACGATGAGGCACAGGCTTCCAAGGCTATGGGCTTCACATGGGACAACAGCGATGTTTCCGCAGAGTACACTGCACTTGCAAACGTCTATGCAGAGTACCAGGCACAGCTTGAGCTCGGATTCGTCGATCCTGACGTCGTAGTTCCGGAGATGGAAGAGAGACTGAAGGCAGCAGGCCTTGACGATTACATCGCAGCGAAGCAGGCAGCTCTGGACGCATGGGCTGAGGCAAACGGAATTGAGTAATTGCACGCCTTCGCAGAAGGCGTGCAGCCTGAGCGGCGCCTGAGCGGACTGCCGGAGTGAATACATTCCAGCCTGAGTGTAAAAATCTGACAAGCATCAAAAGGAGGCAGAGATGTAAGTGTCTCTGCCTCCTGTTAAAAAGGGGGATCTATGGCAAAGAAAGTCTATAAGGAGCAGATGTCTCCGGCAAAGAAGAAATCCCTGATGAAGCGGTCGATCCCGATCTACATCATGGCACTTCCGGGTCTGATCTATCTGTTCATCAATAACTACATGCCGATGCCCGGTATCGTTCTCGCATTCAAGAACTATAAGGCAAAAGACGGCATCTACGGATCGGCCTGGGCCGGTTTCAAGAACTTCAAGTACCTGTTTTCCACACAGGACGCATTTGTCATCACCAGAAACACAATCTGCTACAATCTCGTTTTCATTGTTGTCAACCTGATCTTCGCGGTCGGTGTTGCAATTATTCTTTCCGAGCTGACCAGCAAGGCGAAGAAGCTGTACCAGTCGGTCATCCTTCTGCCGTACCTGCTTTCCGCCGTCATTGTCAGTTACCTGGTGTTCGCATTCCTCTCTCCTGAGAACGGTTTTGTCAACAATACCATTCTGCGGGGGCGTGATCCGATCAGCTGGTATCAGGAAAAGAAATACTGGCCTTTCATCCTGGTCTTCGTCAACCTTTGGAAGGGCATCGGATACAACTGTATTATTTATCTCTCGACTATTATCGGTTTCGACCGCGGACTCTATGAAGCAGCCGCGATCGACGGCGCGACCAAATGGCAGCAAATCACGAAGATCACTCTTCCTCTGCTGCGGCCTACCGTTATCATGCTGACCCTGATGGCTG
>OCTX012102239.1_pt1 | contig 10103 bp, 7 predicted proteins | sample 1539691 | NCBI WGS metagenome assembly OCTX01 (sample SAMN02144231, study PRJEB22623) | gut metagenome | biome: sheep rumen | host: Ovis aries | place: New Zealand | reverse complement strand
CACGGTCGGCCGCGCTGGCGAGAGAGGTCAGGGGACTGATCATCGCGTGGACAAGCACGGAAGCCACACCGCTGATCAGGGCAAATACAATCAGAATCAGAATCAGGCTGAATATTTCCATCTGGCTGAAGGCATTGAGCATCAGACTGTAGTTTTCTGAATTCTGTCTGAAACGCAGACTGTTGAGCTCATAGATATAGGTGCTGAGATAGCCGTAGATCCGCTCTGTCTCCTCATAGAAGGTCCGGTACTCCTCAACATTCCTGCCGCGCTTGGCCTGGACCGCGTCCTCCGCGCGTGCGACATAATCCCTGCTCATCAGGCGGATATTGCGCTCCAGCATCATGGTTTCATCCTTTACGATGCTGTCGCTCAGTTCCTCCGTCAGTTCCAGATATTCCTGCTCGAAGCGGTAGAAATCCTCCAGGGCACCGCTGGACCGGGTACTCAGATATTCATAAACGCTCGACTCGACTGCGTTCAGCTTGTCCGTGAGTTCGATAATGGATACATTCGAAACAAATGCCTGGTCAATCCTGCGGAGCATGTCACGGCTCTGGGAAAAAATAAAGATATTCACACCCAGAATCAGCGTGAGCATGACGCCAAGCAGAAAAAGCAGCTTTGACTGGATCGAATGAAGGAAAAAGCGGGTTCTGTCCGCGCGCGCAGCTCTGTTCATGCCTTCTCCTCCTCTGTCCGCTGCCTCTCCGCCTTCCTGCTGGTGTACAGAAGAAGATTCCCGGACGTGACCGTCTCGAGGGAGAGGTTGAAATAATCCGATACATTTCCATAGCTGATATACTCATCCAGAGCCCTGACAGCTGTTTCCCCGGCACTGGCCGGATCGATGGTCATGGTGACCGGGATCAGCTGCCTCCGGATGGCGGAGAGGGTCTCGTCGGAAGCATAGTAGCCTATGATCTGTACCTGGGAGACCAGATTATAGTCTATCACCGCGTTCAGGACGCATTCTGTCTGGACCGGGCTAGTGCAGATCAGGATATCCGGGCGCATGTCCTCCACCAGAATATTCCGGATGGATTCCTCCGCCTCGAAATCACTGGCTGAGTCAATCTCCTCCACGGAGACGGTGACATTTTCCCCGTAGGGACTCCTGTTCAGGGCTGCCACGATCTGGGCATAGATCAGGTTGGCCGCCACCTCCTCCTCATCCAGATCCGTAAGGAGGCAGACCCTGCGGCTGTTCTCCGTCAGAAGCGCTGCCGCCTGCTTTCCGTACAGTTCTCCCATCTGGTAGCTGGATACGCCGACATAGCTGATCCGGTCGGAACCGGAAGCGTCCTTCAGGAGCGTTACGACCGGAATACCCGCCCCCGAGGCGTCCCCGATCGCTTCCACCATCTCCTTCGTTCCGTCCGGGCAGACGATCAGCCCGTCCACATGGGACGCGATCCCGATCTCCATACACTGGGTGAGGCTGTAGGAAACAGGCGCGTTCTGGCCTGCCCACTCAAGGACGGCATCCTTCCCGCCGCATGCTTTTGAGGCAGAATCATATATCTTCTGCCACATCTCCGAATTATTGCCGCAGACAAAAAGAAAATGCCTGCTGTAGCTCCTGGTCTGGTCCGGAGTCTCCCCGAAAAGGGTCATGCTCTTCTGATAATAGAGCCTCATGGCGATCATCAGGGCCGCTGTCACAGCCAGTATCGCCAGGGCATATCTGAATATTCTTTCTCTCATGGCGCCACGCTGAATAATAAAATGTATGATCTGACGGAAGCACTCAGAAGGGGGTGGACCCCGTCTGAGAAAGGTTCTGTTTCTCCTCCTGTACACCTTCCGGGTATATATGAAAGAAAGGCCTGCCGCAGACGGCAGGCCCCTGTCGGGCGGATTTACGGCTGAGAACCGGCCTGCATCCGCTCTATAAGGGAAACACTGATACAATCAGTGTTTCCTTAGTTTACGCACAGCTGTTATTTTGCAGATTTTTTGGAAAGAATGTCAAATGCCACGGCGCCGAGAAGGACGACGCCCTTGACCACCTTCTGATAATTCGCGTCAATTCCCATAAGGCTCATGCCGAGGTTGATCACGCCGACCAGTGTGGCACCGACAACCATGCCGAAGACAGAACCGGCTCCGCCGTAAGCGGAGACGCCGCCGACGACGCAGGCGGAGATGGCGTCCATCTCATAGTTGGTTCCCGCTGTCGAGTTGGCTGCCTGGAACCTGGCCACAACCGCCCAGGTCGTAATCACGGTCAGGACTGCCATATTCAGATAGGCAAGGAACATGATTCTTCTTGTATTGACACCGGACAGGCGCGCCGCCTCCCGGTTGCCGCCGACCACATAGAAATGACGGCCGATCGTTGTTTTGTCCGTGACGAAGCTGTAGAGCAGAACAATCACAACCACCCAGACCAGGACGGTCGGAATGCCGCCGGCCATACTCAGCTTGTAGGCAAAGAGCAGAATCACCGCGCTCAGGAGGACGCATTTGATCAGAACTGCCTGCATGCTCTCCGCTTCATATCCCTTTTTCACCTTCATGGCCCGCGAGCGGACATTCAGAAGGATCACCAGGCAGGCTGCCACGATGCCCGCGATCATGCAGGGCATATTCATGTGATTGAGCTTGGTCGGGAAAAGCTTTCCGGAAAAAATGCTCAGGAAACTGTCAGGGAACGGCGCAATCGAACCGGTCGAACTGTTTCCGCTCAGGATCGCGGTTCCGAGTCCGCGGAAAGCGAGATAGCCGGCAAGAGTGGCAATCCACGGCGGGATATTGACATAGGCAATCAGGTAGCCGAGAACGCAGCCGTAGCCAACACCGATCGCGAGAGTCAAAAACACCGACAGTCCGATGTTCATTCCCCGGATGACCATAAAGTAACCGGCGATCGCGCCGAGAAGGCAGACGACGGATCCGCAGGACAGGTCGATGTTGCCTCCTGTAAGCATGCACATCAGCATGCCGCAGGCCAGGATGTAGACATAGGCATTCTGCGTAATCAGCGCGTTGAAATTCAGCGGAAAGAATATGGAACCCTTCGTCGTGACCATGAAGAACAGATAGACAAGGACCAGCACGATGATCATCGTATTCTTTTTCAATACAGCTTTAATATCCATAACCATCCTCCTCCCTTATCATTTCTCTCTCTTTGACAGTACGTCAAACATGACAGCGACAAGAAGAACGATTCCCTTGACGACTCTCTGATAGTTTGCCGCGATTCCCATGATACTCATGCCCTGGTTGATGACGCCCATCAGGACGGCACCGATGATGACACCTGCCATGGACCCGACTCCGCCGTAAGCGGAGGCGCCGCCGACGAAGCAGGCCGCGATCGCGTCCATCTCATAGCCCTGCCCGTATGTGGGCTGCGCGGAACTTGCCCTGGCCACAGTCAGGATGCCCGCAAGGCCCGCGAGAAATCCCATGTTGGCATACGCGAAGAAATATACCATCTTTGTATTGATGCCGGAGAGCCTCGTCGCTTTCTCATTGCCGCCGACCGCGTAGAGATAACGGCCGATGGCGGTATTCTGGGTGATATAGCTGTAGATCAGAAGGACTGCCGCCACCCAGACCAGCACGGTCGGAATTCCCTTGTAGGAGGCAAGCTTGTAGCCGAGCCAGAGGATCAGGACCGTCAGCACCAGCAGCGTAACCATCTTTCCGGCCGGGGAGCCGTGTGCGATTCCCTTCTTTCTGCGGGCCGCTTCCTTGCAGAGGGTCATGACAACATAGATGGCTGCGATCAGAACCGCCGCTGCCATACAGGTCATGTTCAGTCCCCCGCCCTTTCCGATAAAGTCCGGGACATAGCAGTCAGCACCGCCGCCGAATACATTCAGGAAACCCGTATCTTCGATGGCCACAGCATAGCCCTGCAGAACCACGTTGGACAGACCGCGGAAAGCATACATTCCGGCCAGAGTGGCGATAAAGGGCGGCACGGAAATCCATGCGATCCAGAAGCCCTGGAAGGCGCCGATCGCAAGGCCGACCAGCAGCATGACGATAACTGCAAAAATGAAGCTCATATGCTTCTGCATGATCACCGCGCCGAGCGCGCCGGTGAAGCAGACGACGGAGCCGACCGCAAGGTCGATGTTTCCTCCGGTCAGGATGCAGAGCAGCATGCCGGAAGCGAGGACAAATACATAGCCGTTCTGAGAAATCAGGTTATTGATATTCTGCGCATACAGGATCTTGCCCTGTGTGCTGACCGAGAAGAAGATAACAACCAGGACCAGCGCAAGGACCATGGTATACTTCTTCAGAAAATTGCCGATACTGCCTTCTTTCATCGTCAGTCCCCCCTCCCCAGAATCGTGGCCATGATGCTCTCCTGGGTCGCCTCGGCGGCGTTCATCTCGCCGACGATCCTGGATGCGTTCATGATATAGATACGGTCACTCATGCCGAGTACTTCCGGAAGCTCCGAAGAGATCATGAGAACGGACTTTCCGGCCCGGGCGAGATCATTGATGATGCAGTAGATCTCATACTTGGCGCCGACGTCTATACCTCTGGTCGGCTCGTCAAGAATCAGAACGTCGGGTTCCGCATACATCCACTTGGCCAGAAGCACTTTCTGCTGGTTTCCGCCGGACAGATTGCCGACCAGCTGCTCCACGGTAGGCGTCTTGATTTTCAGTTTATCCTTGTATTCAACCGCCACATTGTATTCCTTATCCTTGTCAATCACCGATCCGCTGGCCAGGCTGTCAAGATTGGCCAGGGAAGTATTGACCTTGATCGACTGGGACAGGACCAGGCCGTTGCCCTTCCGGTCCTCCGTCACGTAGGCAAGCTTGTGGGCAATGGCGTCACCCGGGCTGTGCAGATTCACCTGCTGACCGTTGATCTTCAGGGTGCCGCTGATCTGGGTCCCGTAAGAGCGGCCGAAGATGCTCATGGCAAGCTCCGTACGCCCCGCGCCCATCAGACCGTAGATCCCTACGACCTCGCCTTTGCGTACATAGAGGGAGACATCATTCACAACCTTGCGTTCCGGATAGAGCGGGTGGTGAACCGTCCAGTTCTGCACCTCCATATTGATCTCACCGATCCGCACGCCCTCTCTCTTCGGGAAGCGGTTGGTAAGCTCACGTCCGACCATTCCCTTGATGATCCGGTCCTCAGATACCGGCTCGGCTCCGTGGCAGTCAATGGTCTCGATGGTGGAACCGTCACGCACGACCGTTATCTTATCGGATACATACGCAACCTCGTTGAGTTTGTGGGAAATGATGATCATGGTCATTCCCTGCTTCTTGAAGCCCAGCATCAGGTCCAGGAGCGCCTTGGAATCTTCCTCATTCAGGGAGGAAGTCGGCTCGTCCAGGATCAGCAGCTTCGCGTGCTTGGCCAGCGCTTTCGCGATCTCAACCAGCTGCTGCTTGCCGGTTCCGATTTCTTTGACCAGGACCCTGGAATTCTCCGTAAGGCCGACCATCTTCAGGTACTTGTCCGCCTCCGCGTAGGTTTCATCCCAGTCAATTCTGGATTTTCTTCCTCTTTCATTGCCGAGATACATATTCTCGCCGATCGTCATCTCCGGAACCAGCGCCAGTTCCTGATGAATGATAACGATTCCTCGGCTCTCGGAGTCTTTAATGGTATTAAAGCGGCAGACCTCTCCTTTGTAGACGATGTCCCCCTCATAGGTTCCGTACGGATAGATGCCGCTCAGAACATTCATCAGTGTAGACTTTCCGGCGCCGTTCTCCCCTACGAGAGCATGGATCTCGCCTTCCTCAACCTGAAGATTGACGTTGTCGAGAGCTTTTACGCCCGGAAAGGTTTTCGTAATGCTCTTCATCTCCAATAATATATTAGCCACTGGTTCCCCTCCAAAGATCTTTTCCACGAAGTTTTGATTGCTTCGGTTCTCAGACAGCAGCCTGTCTGAGAACCGCAACTATCAAGATACAGGCGGGCTTAGCCCGCCTGTATCAGCTTAAACCTGCATATCAGTGATTACTGAAGCTGATCCTCGGTGTAGTATCCGGAATCAATCAGCAGCTCTTTGTAGTTGTTCGCATCTGCGAATACCGGCTCGCACAGGAAGGACGGAACAACCAGAACGCCGTTGTCATAAGTCTCGGTATCGTTGACATCAACTTCCTCGCCGTTGAGGATCTGGCCAACCATCTTGACAACCTGGCTTGCAAGCGTACGGGTATCCTTAAATACGGACATGGACTGCTTTCCGGCAATCATGTTCTTTGTATTGTTGATATCGCAGTCCTGACCGGTGATGATCGGATATTCGCCGCTGTAGTTTGCAGCAAGAGCATTCTCAACACCGAGAGCGGTGGAGTCGTTGGAGCAGAGCCATACGTCAACGTTGGTTCCGTCCGCATAGTTGGAGGAAAGGATGTTCTCTGCTCTGGACTGAGCAACTTCAGTAGCCCAGGTCGGGGTAGCGACATCATCAAATTCAATCTGGCCGGACTTCACAACCAGTTTGCCCTCTTCGATGTAAGGTTTCAGCAGATCCATGGCGCCGTTGTAGAAATAGCCGGCATTGTTGTCGCCCGGGTCGCCTGCGGTAATCTCAAGGTTGAAGGGTCCGTCCGCGTTCTCAAGATCCAGGGTATCGATGATGTACTGGCCCTGAACGGTACCGACCATGTAGTTATCGAATGTTGCATAATAGGAAACCGCGTCGGACTCCATCAGCAGACGGTCATAAGCGATAACCGGAATATCGTTTTCCTTTGCCATGTCAAGAGCTTCGCCAAGGGAAGAGCCCTCGATTGCAGCGATAACCAGAACTTCCGCTCCGGAGGAGATCATGTTCTCGATCTGGGACAGCTGGGTCTGAACATCGTTTGACGCATACTGAAGGTCAACTTCGAATCCGGCGTCTTCCAGCTCAGCCTGCATATTCGCACCGTCCTGATTCCATCTCTGGAGATCCTTGGTCGGCATGGAAACACCAACTTTTTCACCCTCTGCAAATGCTGCAGGAGCCATAAGGCTTGCTGCAAGAACAGTTGCCAGTGACACTGCCATAAGCTTCTTCATATCAAAACCTCCATTTGATTGAATAATATTTGTGGGACATTTTGCATATATCCCCGTTGCTGAAGACAATATAACACTTCTGTTTTGACTATAAAATAGATAAATTTATGAGTTTTTAGTCTTTTTTTAAGACTTTTCCTCTCTGTCGCCGGCAGAAACTGGACATTTTTGCCAGCAAAGTGAAAAAAGATAATTTTGTGCTATTGGCAGGGTCTCAAAATTTCGCGGCGCGGATTCCCGTGACTCCGGCTTCGGATGGGAAGCGTAACGAAATCAAAGGTTTCTGTGCTTCTCCAAATCACGGGAGGATCGCAGAACAACAAATCCACTGAATCGTAAGCCAGACTCACGGCAAACCGGAAACTGATTTCAGAACGGCCCTGAATAGCAGCAAAGGATTTGCTCGAGATTATCTGCCGTAACCGTCAGAGGGCTCAGGAAGAGAGTATCATTCTTTAGATCCCCGGACACGAAACGGCTGCCCAGGCTGCATTCAAATGAAAAGCCGGCATGCTCCACCCAGTCCTGGCTGACCGTCTCGCCGTCCAGCAGCGCCAGGGCCAGGTCCACTGCGACGGCAGCTTCATACTCCCAGGGGCAGAAGGCGGTCATTGTCAGCGCCCCGCTTCTCAGAGCTCCGGCGGTCTCTTCATTCAAACCCACCGTGCAGATAATAACTGCTTTCTTCCCTGCGCATTTTTCCTGCAGCCGGTCCGCCGCCCTGAGGGCAGTCTCAGCGTCCGCGCTCAGAAGAAGATCAGGCAGAACAGGATCCGTCTCCGCTTCGGAAGAGGGCCGCGCCAGGATTGTCAGGAGTCCTTCATCTATATAAGGCTGGAGACTGTCCATGGCTCCCTCCAGAACCGGATCCGTTTCCTGCAGATCCGCTCCTCCTTCTCCTCTCACGGGGTCCGGATCCGCCCCCTGCAGATCTGCGCCCCCTTCTCCTCTTCCGGGCCCCGGATCCGCCTCCTGCGGATCCTCGTCCCCTTCTCCTCTTCCGGACTCCGGATCCGCCTCCGCTCCCCCGCTTTTGAGAAATTCTACGATCCAGCTGCTGTCCCGTGCATGATCCAGATCCAGAAGCTCACTGAGAAAGGCACCCTGCGCCTCCCCGGCCTGCCTGCTGTCGAATGCAATGCACCAGGGAATGCGCCTGCTTAAGATCATCCTGTCATAGGCAATCACGATAATACCGGCTTGTGCAGCCTCTTCCGCCGTCTTCTCCAGATCTGCCGGATCCACCGCCGCAAGCAGCAGAAGGTCCGGTTTTTTTAAGATCATCCGCTTAAGCTCTGCCTTCTGCTTCCCGGCGTCATTGTCACAGAAAACCAGTTCCGCGGCCACGCCGGCAGCATTGAGCTGCTCCTGCAGAAAGAGGCCGTTTTTTTCCCAGTCTCCGTCTTTTTCCGGCAGCAGAAGTCCCACCTTTTCCGCACCGCATCTTCCCGGAAAAAAGATCAGAATAATAAGAATAATAAAGATTTGCTTATAAATCGCCGTTCTGCCGCCCCGGTCCGCTTTTGCAGACAGAAATAAATGACTTGTTCTCACGCTGCTCCTCACTTTCTGCCCGCTGTACGGGCTGAAACAGGCGATAAGCACTGCGTCTCACCGCCGGACAAGGACTCTGCAGACTTTGGCAGAATCGGCAGAGCCCCGCTCAGATTTGTGTTCTGCCCTCCTCCCGCAGCCAAAGACGCCGGAAGAGCGCGGAAAAACTTTAATCGGATACAGATTCAGGGAAGTTCAGAAGAAGACGGAATCATCTTTGCCTGACCGGGCTGTCTGCCCTGCCCCATAGAATGGAAAACAGCAAAAGAATAGATTATGAAATGAAAAAACGGAAGAAGAGAGGACAGTAACAGAAAAAAGATAAATAAAGAGAACAGAAAAAAGATACTCTGTTTACGGCCCTCCGCACATCAGGCCGGCAGGGGGAACCCCGCCGGCCCTTTGCCCGTACGGGCCGGTACAGTTTTTATTTTACAGTGAATCTGTAAGTTGTGGTAGAGGCAAATCTGCTGCCTGCTTTCAGGATGGGCTTCGCGAAACCTTCCTGATTGATGGAGTTCGGATAGAACTGGGTCTCCAGGCAGAAACCGCAGCGCTTTGTATACCGGGCTCCCTTCTTGCCCATCTCATCGTTCATGAAGTTTCCGGAATAGAACTGGAAGCCCGGCAGATCCGAGAACGCCTCCAGGCAGATCCCTGTCTCCGGATTGTAAGCTTCCGCAAAGCGCTGGTCGATCCCCTGCTCTCTCTGAACCACGAAATTGTGGTCATAGCCGCCCACATACTTCAGCTGGGGATCATCGGCGTCGATGTCACGTCCGATGGTCTTGGGCGTCGTGAAATCGAAGACCGTTCCGGCAACCGGGGCATATTCTCCTGTCGGGATCGCCTGGCCGTCGATCACGGGGGTATACTCCCTGGCCGCAAGCCAGAGCTGCGTATTCAGGATCGAACCGGATTCCTGTCCGCCAAGGTTGAAATATGTGTGATTGGTCAGATTGCAGACCGTATCCTGATCGCACTCAGCCTCATAGTGAAGCTTCAGCTCATTTTCCTCATTCAGGATATAAGTGACCGAGCAGCAGAAATTGCCCGGATAGCCCTGCTCCAGATCCTTATCGTGCACCGTAAGGGTGATCCTGTCTTCCTGCTCTCCGGTCAGTTCGAAAAGGCGCTTGTCAAAGCCGTTGGGGCCGGAATGAAGATTGTTTTCATTGTCATTGACCGCGAGGCTGTAGCTCTTTCCGTTCAGGCTGAATCTTGCCTTGTCGATCCGGTTGCCGGACCGGCCGATCAGGGCCCCGTAGTAACAGCCGCCTTTGTAATAATCTTCCACGCAGTCATAGCCCAGGACGACGTCGCGGAAAGTTTCATTTTTATCCTGGAACAGAACGCTCACGATGGTCGCTCCGAGGTTCATGATCTTTACTTCCGTACCCATGCTGTTCTTCAGGGTATAGAGGATGATCTCCTCCCCTGCCGGGGATTTTCCGAAAAGTTCTTTACTGACTGCCAAAGAGGACACCTCCTTTATTTATACTGTAGTCATGGAGATCTGCGCCGCAAAA
>OCTX014564668.1_pt1 | contig 10104 bp, 7 predicted proteins | sample 1539691 | NCBI WGS metagenome assembly OCTX01 (sample SAMN02144231, study PRJEB22623) | gut metagenome | biome: sheep rumen | host: Ovis aries | place: New Zealand | reverse complement strand
AGTTCCCTTTCATCAGCACGCAATTGGATTACCGCTTCATAATAACCTGAACTTTTTTTACTGCAATCAGGACATACTGTGTGGTTTATCCTAACATTCGGGGTGTGGGCTTCACTCATCAGTTCTCCAAGCACGGTAGCTGTGGCTTCAACATAACATTCAGCTATTGTTCCCCTCATCTGGTCGATTTCCAGCTCGATTTCCTCATCTTGTGCCAGTTCATCCACTTCGATGTTGTTCTCCAAGGCCCTGTATATGATTTCTTCTTCAGGGATTTCTTCTTCCTGCCATTTTCCGCCTTCTAATTTGGCATTGCAATGCTTGCAGACAGTTACAGTAATATTTTCAGGAATCTTGAGAAACTGGTAGCCCTTCAAATAGCAATCCTTGCATACTCCTTCAAATAATTCAACATCTGTTCTTCCGCACTCTGGACAAAACATAAAAACACTCTTTAAAAATAATGGTTAAAAATCAAAATCTGGTTTAATTTAAGAATTTATAAGTAAAGGCTATGCTTAGCCTTTGTTTTTAGAAAATTTAAAAATAAAAATAAAATAAAAGAAGATTATAAGGATTTAAGTGGAGCTCTTGCACCACATGCTGCGCATTTCAATATGAATATCCTGTCTTCTCTTACGATTTTTGTATCCGGCCTGTTGCATTCGTGGCAGATAACGAATTTTTCAATGTACTCGTCAATTCTCTCATTTATGAGGAAGTGATTGAATTTACCTTGCAGGATTGCTCTTACTCCCTCAAGGTTTCCAGCAGTACCTAATTCCCTGAGCAGGAATTTGAGTATGTGCTGAGGGTCTCTGTTTAAAGAGTCTGCAACATCCTTGAAGTTTTGAATAAATGTTCTGTTACCTTGAATTACTGAATATGCCTTTACCGGTTCGAATCTTTTGCTTTCAAAAACTTCCGGAGGCAATTGGTCAATAGCTCTGTTTAATAAGTTTTCATAATCATCCATGATTTCACCTTTGTGATTTATATTTTTTAAACTCTCTAATTAGTAAAATGTAGTTTTCTATTAGTAAAAATTAAGTGTGAATTTTTCATCTTCAACTTTTTATCATTATATAATTTACATTAATATAAGTTATGTATTTTATTATTTATTAATGTAATGTATATGCCAGTTTATATTTAATAACTTTTTTTTAATATGGATTAATTTCAAAATCATTGGAAAATTTTAATATTTTTAACAGGCCACTCGAAAGTTAAACATTCATTCAATTGTAATTACAATGTTATTCAAGCCCAATATCTGGGAATAATCTATTTTCTGGGAAATGTTATTCAGGATTGCAATATTTGATTCAATGCTTTCATCCTCCATCACATTAATGCCCTTGCCTGAATACTTGATGGATATTAGAATATAATCCTCATTATCCCGGATAATCACATCAATCAAGTCTATGCTCTCGTTTATATCGATGATATGGACAATCATGTCCTCAATCGCCATGCTCACCAATACTGACAACCTTGCATCATCAAATGACTCCTGAATATTTTCAGAAATGTTGACCGCATCATCAACATTTCCTGTGATTGTGAATTCAAACACGGATTTTGCATCATGTTTCCTATTGAGGAAAAATCCGCAGTACTCCCCATTGCTTCTTTTAGCCTTAGCTTTAGAGTATATGGCAATAAAAAGCACGGTTGCAAATTCAGATGCAACAAGTGAAATCCAAAATCCATCAGCTCCAAAGAAGTGAGTTAAAAGGTATGCAAATGCAACAGGGAACAATAATCCCTGAAATAGAGTGATAAGATTAGCGAATTTATCATACTGGACAGATTCTGCATAAAAGCTGTAGAGGCTATTTATTGCAAATGCAATGAAGCTTACTGAAAATATTCTAATGATATTCATTATCATAGGAATATCTGCAGGATTGTTTACATTAAACATGAAAAGCACAATTTGCGGGAACAATATGAGCAATACTGAGAAGAACAATGCAAATCCAATAACTATCTTAAGGGATCTTCTTGTCACATAATCCACGCCGGTGAAGTCCTCTTCTTTATAATAGACTGCAGAAATAGGCAGGATTGATTGAACAGTGCCTAAAATGAAAATGTCAACTAGATACAATGCGTTATAACACATATCATATGCTGACAGACCCAAATCTCCTAAAAGTCCAGCAATCAAAGCATTCAATATAATCAATCTTATTGTGGTGTAAAGTGGAATTGAAGCGCCTGCAAAACCGGATTTGCATATGTCTGCAAGATAGCCAATGATCTTTGATGTTTTAACTTTAATTACCCTTAATGTTCTATCCGCCTTGAAGAAGTAAAGTGTAATGTAAATTGCAGAGACTATATGGCCCACGGTGGTTGCCATTGCAGCACCTGAAATCCCAAAGTTCATGAATTTCATAAAAACAATATCGAATATTATGTTTATAACATTACAAATCATAAATGCCTTGAACTGCATGTTAATGAATCCGTCAGTCTTGATGAAATATGCCAGACTAGTCATGTAACATTCAAACACAATTCCAAGAGCATAGTAATAGAAGTATTGGGTAACAAATTGCTTAAATTGGGGAGAATGACATAATAGATTAACGTATTCATTCTGGAACACGATTGTTGATAATGTAATGAGCAGACCAATTATTATAATCCCGATGATTGCAATCGTGAAATATGAGTTGCTGCGCTCCTCATCAAATTCCGCCCGGGCCATTGTACAAACTATACTTCCTCCCAGACCTATAAGCCAGTAAACGACATTGATAAATGCAACGAAAGGTTCAATACTTTGAACAACAGACAAATACACTGAACCCATGAACATGCTGATGAAGAATGCATCAACCAGAACTGCGAAATTGCCTGCAATTGAAGTTATCAATGTCGGAAAAAACAGTTCCCTGAACTTGCTGTTCAATAAATTAAAATTACGCTCATATGTCATGATATCCAACTATCTTTTTGATGCAATAACCATTCTGTTCAATTTATGTATCGGCAACTCTATTTTAAAGTTCAATATTCTTAGAAGCGCTTCGGCACCCAGTCTTGAATTAGGCATGAATGCATAGGTTGTTTTTGGAATGAAAATCAATCCTCCAAACTTGACCTTGTCGAATATATTCAGGAAGAGTTTGGCAATCTCATCATCCTTCATATCTCTAAGACTTTTATTTAGATTAATGACTACACAGTCAAAAGTTCCCTTGATTTCATTCAAATCATCGATTGAAACCTGAAATATATCCAAATCATCAAAATGAGTTTCAGTGACTAAAAGAGAAGTGCCATATGCCTTGATTTCATTCATCAGATATTCAATTTCCTTGAAAATCTCATCATCATTAATCTCCACATCGTCATGCAATTCCTCACTGAAAACCAATTGGAAAGCACGTTTTTCAAGGTCTCTTAAAAAGTCAATATCCCTTTGAAGTTGATTAGGATCTTTATGAGCCAGATATATAGTTCCTCCAGAAGTTTCTAAATCTTGAGTTTTAGAGAATGCTTCAGGTTTTTCAATTGAGTGGAGGTCTGTTTTGAAGAAGCTTTTCAAGTTAACTCCAATTGAATTCATCGGAGAAGACCTGGCAATCAAGTCTTTTGGGATAATGAAATTTTTTACAACTCCCCGTGCAAATAAATGATACCCTTTCATGCGCTCCAGATTGAATTTTTCAGGATTCAAATAGGAATCAAGAGCACTGTCTGTTTCGTGCTGGCCTGAAATGAAATCCATGAATTTTCTATCCAAACTGTCTCCATGAGGACGGCAATTAACTTCAATTAAAACAGGTCCTTTTTCATCTATCATATATTCCCCATGAACAGGGCCGTACTTGACTCCCAATGCATCTGCAACATCATAAGCATATTCAACAAGCTCAGATTCGCCTATCCCCAATTCGGTAACAGTTTCATCATAGTCGTAGATGTTGCCTCCCTCATCAGTCATGATCTTGTTGTATTTCCATATTGTGGTTACACGGTGAATTCCATTGCAGGAAACTGTGTCTACGACATATTCCTGGCCCATGATACGTTCCTGAATTACCAGTTCCTTCAACTCATTTCCGTAAACCCCAGTCAAGTTAAACACTTCCTTGACCGCTTCAATCATTTCCTGTCTGTCTGAGCATAACCTAACCCCAACTGATGCGGCACTGTATACAGGCTTCACTACAACCCCCTCAAGGCCGTCCTCATCATAATACTCAATAGCTTCTTCCAGGGATCTGACAACCTTACCTTTTATTGAGCGAAGGCCATTTTCTGCCAACCTGTTCTGCATTTCATTCTTCAAGGTCAATGCATCTATGTTTTCAATAGGGTTGCATAAAAGGTCCAAGTCATTTGCAAGCCTTGTAGCCAGTATAACACCATCTTCAGTACCTGGAACGATGACTAATGGATTATATTCCCTCACCATTTCAAGTGTTTCTTCATAAGTGTCCTTTTCATAAATCAAATCAAAATCATTTTCGATTAATTCATATTCCTCTTTTACCTCTTCTTGATATGCCATTGCATCTTCAGAATCACCGAATGGCTTCATTTCCAAAACTATTGGATTGCAATTTCTGTCTATAATGTCCTGAACATAATTCTTCCCTGTTGACATGCACTGTACAATAATAATATTTCTCATGAAAAAACACCGTTTCTATACTTTATCTAATTATTTATCTTTACTACATTAAAAATTTATTTTTTGTTATAAATTCACATGCTATCACAATAATATTAATAAAAATATTGGGATATTTTAAATAAAAAATAAATAAAATAAGATAAATCATGAAAAAAATACAAAATAGAATCACTTAAACAATTATCGAGTTGCTCTTAAAAAAAATAAAAAAAGAAATTTAAATCAGTGAATGATTTAAATTTGAAAATACAATTTGGTTAGAAAAGAAAGAAATATCAGTCAACTCTTCTAAGGTAGCCATTGGTTGGCTCATAAATGATTCCCTTGCTTTTGAGTTGTCTAACGCTGCTTTCGACTTTTTCTTCACTCATATCATATTCATCAACCATGATGTTCTTGAGGGTTTCCATAGGAGCATTTCCATTATACTCCTCCTGAAGATTGACAATCACTTCAACAATCTTGTTGATCTTGTCCCTGTCGGATTTAGGAGTTCTTCCTTCCACTCTGTCAATATCGATTGTGTCTGTGTCAGGGTCGTAACCAACTTGTCTGAGACATGTCTGCTGTAATCTGATGGCTCTATGAGCATCTTCAGCTTCCACCTTGTCCTTCAGCTGGAGCTTTGCGCTGGCTTCAGCCAGACGGATAATAGCCTCCAATTGCCTTGCAGTAATTGGAACAGGAGCTTCATCCTCGATTCCTCCGCTTCTAACAGATACATAAAATTCTTCAAGAACCTTGTTGGCCTCGTCAGTTAGAACAGGCTGTACGTTACGTCTTGCATAAGCAATGTATTTTCTTAAAAGTTCCGGTTCGATTTCATAGTTTACAGTATTGTTCTGGTGTATTTTCAGAATGTGCTGGGCCAGTTTTCTATCGTTTTCAACATTTGGCTTGTCCTCAATGACGAATGTCAGGTCGAAACGGGACAGAATAGGTGCAGGCAGGTCGATCTGTTCGGCTATGGCCTTGTATCTGTCAAACCTTCCGAATTTAGGGTTTGCCGCTGCAAGCACTGCGCAACGGGTATTCAATGTCGCCATGATTCCCGCCTTGGCTATGCTGACTGTCTGTTGTTCCAAAGCCTCGTGCAAAGCGGAACGATCTTCTGAACGCATTTTGTCCAATTCGTCGACACATACGTTTCCCTGGTCACCAAGTACCAGAGCACCTGCTTCAAGGGACCAGCCACCAAGCTCGTCTCTTACGGCAGCAGCTGTCAATCCCGCTCCTGAAGTACCTTTACCACTGGTATAAACACTTCTTGGAGCAAGTTTTGATACATATTTAAGAATCTGGGACTTACCGATACCAGGGTCTCCGACAATCAGAATGTGGATATCTCCTCTTAAACGTGTTCCGTCTTCCAATTCCTTTACAGCTCCTCCAAAGAGCTGCAATGCAATAGCTTCCTTGACTTCACGGTATCCTCTGATTGAAGGCGCGGTTGAATTGATGATCTTGTCATGGATGTGAGGGTCTTTGGAGAGTTCTATGATTTTCTCCTCATCCTCTTCAGAGAGCTTAAGCTCTTCGAATTCCTGTACAAGATGTTCTATGTGATTTACGTAAAGATAATTCTTGAACCTTCCAGTTCTTTCTTCCCTAAAGGTTTTAAGTGTTCCGGTTATCCTGACCTTGTCTCCAGGATTGAGGCAGTCCACAAGGTCGTCTTCTAAAACTAGCAGCATCTGTTTTGGCTCTGTACCCCCAGAGAGGTTTTCCAATGGCTCCTGCATTCTAGCGCTTTGGGTGTCAATGTATTTGGAATCATCAAGCAATGGCTTGAATGATCTTCCTCCGCATTCCGGACATAGAGATGGAGATACAATATTGCCTGTAGCAGGCTGTTCCTGTTCCCATTGTCTAGCACATCCTCTGCATTCGAACATTCCTACTTCAATGCGGGGGCGGATCTCATCGGTTTTACGCACGATTCCATCGGCTGCTACAAATTTGCCAATGTATTTGCTTAGCAAGTCGCTTAATGGAATCACATTGGTGAGATTTTTGAACCTGATGTTTAATACAGCATCTTTCATAAGCGGGTCAATGTTTTTAACAGCTTTTTGTGATGCGGTTATTACTTCCTCAGGCTTGTCGATTAATAAATCCGCCAAATCAGGATCGAACATCTCCAGATTATTGTAATCGATGACGAGTGACTTTTCATCAGGATATTTTTCCAGAACTTCAAATACATCGTCCTTGTAAGTTGTTGAGAAGAATTCTTCAAACTTATCAAGTGATGTTTTTGGTTTATCATTAGAACTCATAGTATACTATTTTATAGTTTTACTCTTATAAAAACTTAATTAATTTGGCATGTTAAATGTTTATCAAGCCATATTTTTGTTAATTAATAGCTATTTTCTGTCTTTTTAACTTTTTATTTAATATTTTGCTTTTATTTTGTATTTGCTTCATTCATATTAGACAGTTATTGGAAATTTTATGAAATTTAAAACCATATTGATTTTTAGGAATTTTTAATTTTCATTGGATAATTATTTTTTATAATTTAAAGCGGTTAACTTGCTTATGAAAATTTTTAAATAGATAAAACAACAAAATTTATTTAATAATCCTATTTGAGGGGTTTAGTTAATTTTTTATTTTTGGTGAATGTATGAAGAAATCAAGATTGAATTTATTTAAATCAACTTCCATGCTGATTTCAGTTCTAGGGGTTATAATGATTATCTTAATGATTGTTCTTGTAGCTTATGTGGGCTTCAATGTAGTTTCATCCAGTTTGACTGGAGGTATTTCATCCGGAACCCAGTATGACCAGCTAGCTGATTTGAATGCGAATTACACCCAGCTGGAATCTCAGTTCAATGCTACTGCTTCGAAGATTTATGCCATGGATGACATTGCCAAGGAACAGGAACTGGTTAATGCCCAAGTGGAATTGGTCCGTGCGCAAAATGACTTGGAAAGTGTTCAAAGCGCATTGGATGCGCATCAGTCATCTTCCGAAGTTGATTCACGTTTAGAAATAGCTAAGAATGACTTGAAAGTTGCATGGGATGCTTATAACAGTCTTTCAGTTAAATAATCAGGATAATTTTATCCTTTTCTTTTTTTATTTTTATTTTTTTTAAATCATCTTTTTTTCAATTTAAATAATCTATTTTCAGTTCAATGGTGATGTACATTCTAACTAATTTATTCTAAATCTTTATTTTCTCTTTTTGCCTGATTTTTAGGCCTTTTAAAACCTAATGCGACAATATACATTTCAGAACTTCTATTTCTGGAGGAAGGTGGTTTTGTTGATTTGACTTTTCTAAATCTCTTTTTAATATCATCTAAAACAGTTTTATACTCAGGGCCCTGGAATGCTTTGATGACAAGGTTTCCATCATTCTTTAAGATATTGTCAGCTATGTCCAATACAGCATTGATCAAATCGATTGATCTAAGATGGTCTATTGATTTGACACCGCTTAATGAAGGTGAGGCGTCAGACATTAAGACATCCACTTTTCCATTTGTAAGCTCCATTACCTTCTCTTGAACGATATCCTTTGTAAAGTCTCCTCTAATTCCGTAGAAGTTTCCTTCAGGGAATGGCTTGATTCTGTTCAAGTCAACTCCAACGACGACTCCCTCTTCGCCTATTTTTTCCAGAGCCACTTGAGACCAGCCTCCAGGAGCAGCACCCAAGTCAACTACGGTGTTTCCTTCTTTTATTATTTTAAACCTTTTATTTAACTGTTTAAGTTTATATGATGCTCTTGAACGGTAATCTTCACTTTTTGCTCTTCTATAATAGGGATCTTTCTTTCTCTCCATTTCCCATCTGCTTCCCATAGTATGGCTCCTTATTTAAATGATTTTTAATTGATAAGTTTATTATATTTTTTTTATATTGCTTTATTTTACTTTTTTTTAAAATTTAATGTTTTAATTGTTTTTTTTTAAAACTATTTTTTCAGACTTTAACAAATTCAATTTCAACTTTATCGCTGTTTATTTCTAAAGTAGCTACGGTTCTTTCACCTGATCTTGGAACGGTCGGACTTCCAGGATTTATTAAAATGATGTCTTTAATCTTCTCGGCATGAGGAATGTGTGTATGGCCGCTTATAAGAATATTAACTCCCATTTCCATTGCCTTATATGCCAATTGCTCCATATCTCCCCTGAGCAGGCGGTCTCCATGTAAAATGCCTATCTTTTGATTTTCCGCTTTGATTATTCTTGATTTCGGCAAATCAACTCTGCCAAATCTTCTGTCCATATTCCCTTCTACAGCAAGGACAGGAGCTATTTTTTCCAACTTTTCAATAACCTCATAATCCGTAACATCCCCGGCATGCAATATCAAATCAACTCCTTCAAATGCTTTTATGACATTTTCCGGAAGGAGGGATAATCTGTCTGGAATGTGGGTGTCTGAAATAAGTCCGATTTTCATATTTTCACGCAAGTTTTTAATAGCTGATGCTATTTTAATAAATAATCTAACAATAAAGTATATGTTTTATCTAAATAATATATCTTCGTGTTTTTTAGCTTCAAATTTTAATTTTTACATCTTCTTTTAAAATTAGTTGATTTTTATTTAATAAAACAGCTTAGAATTATTTTATCATTTTTAAAAATCTGTATTTTTTAATCGATTTTATAAAACTTTATAAGTTTGTGCATACATAATATTATTATCTATTATTGATTATTTAGTGGAGATTAAAAATGGGAGAAGTTAAAAAAGAAAGAATCCTTGAGATTTTAGATGGGTATGATAAAGAAAACATCACTATCGCAACTTTAGGTAGTCACACATCTTTACATATTTTAAATGGTGCGAAAGAAGAAGGCTTCAGAACTGCAATTGTTTGTGAAAAAGGTCGGGAAGTTCCTTATGAACGTTTTGGAGTAGCTGATGAATTCATCATGGTCGATCAATTCAAAGACATAGTTAATGAAGAAGTGCAGGAAAAGCTCAGAGCAATGAATGCGATTGTTGTTCCTCACGGATCTTTTGTTGCTTATGCAGGTCTTGACAATGTTGAAGATAAATTCAATGTTCCTATGTTCGGAAATCGTGACATCCTTAGATGGGAGGCTGAGCGTGACCTTGAGAGAAAACTTCTTGTAAACGGAAATGTCAGGATTCCTAAGAAATATGACAAGCCTGAAGACATAGACCGTGCTGTAATGGTCAAGTTCCCAGGTGCAAGAGGTGGAAGAGGATACTTTGTAGCATCATCATTCGAGGAATTCAACAGCAAAATCGAAGCAATGAAAGCTCGTGGCTGGATTGAAGATGAAGATGTGGAACAAGCACATATTGAAGAATATGTATCCGGATGTAACTACTGCATACACTACTTCTACTCCGCTTTGGATGATGAAGTGGAACTCATGGGTATGGACAGCCGTTATGAATCAAGCATTGATGGTTTTGTAAGAATGCCTGCAAAAGA
>OCTX012242711.1_pt1 | contig 10105 bp, 6 predicted proteins | sample 1539691 | NCBI WGS metagenome assembly OCTX01 (sample SAMN02144231, study PRJEB22623) | gut metagenome | biome: sheep rumen | host: Ovis aries | place: New Zealand | reverse complement strand
AAGAATTCTGAAACTCACTCGCGGTTACTTTGGTGCCCGCAAGAATGTTTGGACAGTAGCCAAGAACACTTGGGAGAAAGGTCTTACCTACGCTTATCGCGATCGTAAGAACAAGAAGCGCACTTTCCGTGCACTGTGGATTCAGCGTATCAACGCTGCCGCACGTCTGGAGGGTATGAGCTATTCAGTTCTGATGGGTAAACTGGCTAAGGCTGGTATCGAGATCAACCGCAAGGTGCTCGCCGACCTGGCTATGAACAACCCTGAGGCTTTCAAGGCTATCGTAGCCAAAGTGAAGTAAATCTCCGCATGGAATGAGAAAGAAAAAGTCGCGACTCCTTGTGAGTTGCGATTTTTTTTTGTACCTTAGCACCATGAAACGATTCGTAACCATATTGCTGATGCTGCTGACCATGATGCCGATGATGGCGCAATGGTTGCATGAGGGTGATACGATAGCCATCATATCGCCTTCGAGTGCTACCGATACGGCTACTGTCAACGGGGGCATCCGTACATTGGAGCGTTGGGGCTTCCACACCGTAGTGAGTCGCTGTGCACTACGCGATTATCGTGGTTTCGCAGGCACTATCGAAGAGCGTCGCAACGACTTGATATGGGCACTGCAGAATCCCAGCGTGAAGGCTGTTATGTGTTCGCGTGGTGGCGATGGGGCAGTTCATCTGCTGTGCGAACTATCTCCTGACTTCTTCAGAAAATATCCTAAATTACTGATAGGTTTCAGCGATATCACTGCATTGTTGAGTGCTGAGGCATGTGTGGGCAACGTGGGCATCCACGGTTCGATGTGTCATGCTATTGCCACCTACGAAGGCAACGACACAGTCAGTCAGGCATTGCGGCGCATGCTGTTGGGACAATTGCACGAATATCATGTAGAGGCGCATCCTCTTAATCAGAAAGGCAAAGCCAGTGGCATTCTGGTGGGAGGTAATATGTCCGTCTTACACGGATTGGCAGGTTCCGCCTACGACCCATTGACATTGCCGGAAATCATCCTTTTCGTGGAGGATACTGGTGAGAGTATGACCAAGGTTGACCGTATGCTTCATAATATCGAGGTGCGCGGATTGATGTCGCACGTGAAAGGTGTCATCATCGGGCAGTTTACCAACTATAAGCGTATTCCCAATACCTTCGAAGACATGAACCACATGTTTCATGAATACTTGCGGCGCTACAACATCCCCGTTTGCTACGACTTCCCAGTAGGGCATCGTCACATGCGCAATTTCCCATTGCCAGTAGGGAGTAGGGTAGAAATGGAAGTAACGGGTGAGGGTACTACCTTGCGGTTCTAAGGCAACAAAAACATCGAATAGAAATGAAAGAGATATTCCAACGGGCAGAATTGTTATTAGGTGCTGAGGCAATGGCGCGGCTCAGTGAGAAACGGGTCATCCTCTTTGGTGTCGGGGGCGTGGGCTCCTGGTGTGCTGAGGCTTTGGTGCGTACCGGACTGAAGCATCTGACGATCGTAGATTTCGACTGCGTAGATGTAACCAATGTCAACCGCCAGTTGATGGCGACCACGAAGACGGTAGGGCAGGTGAAGGTAGAGGCATTGAAAGAACGCCTGCTTGCCATCAACCCCGATGCGGAGGTCACAGCACTGCAAAAGACTTTCACGGAAGAGTCGGCAGAGACGTTCCAGCTCGATGGCTATGACTATATCATCGATGCCATCGATTCATTGAAAGACAAAGCGCTGCTGATAGAATTAGCTTGCCAGACGAAGGCGAAATTCTTCTCATCCATGGGAGCCGCGTTGAAGATGGACCCTACACGCATCCAGGTAGCTGAGTTTTGGAAAGTGAAAGGCGACCCCTTGGCGCGGGCATTGAGAAACCGCTTCAAGAAGCAGCAGCGCTTCCCGAAACGGAAGTTCCAGTGTGTCTTCTCTGATGAACTCTGTCAGCCACAAGGTGGAGAAGGCAAAGGTTCCATTGTCCATATCACCGCCATCTTCGGTATGACCCTTGCAGGCCTTGTCATCCAAGATGTTGTGAAATAAAAATGTATTTTGGACAACCTTTAAAAAGAGTCAACCGTATTCAGGAAAAGACAGTTCGTTTTTCGTGAAAAAAGTTGGAACTTTCCCGTTTATTTACTATATTTGCCCCATATTACTCAATGAAATAAGCTAAAAACGAGAAAATATGAAAAGACTAAGAATCCAGATGATCCTTGCAGCTACCCTTCTTGGTGGTGCCATAAGCCTTTTCACGGCATGTGCAGAGACAGACAAAGCTGGTTCTCCTACTACAGAGCCTTCGGCTGATTGGGAGAAGGCTGACCAACTACAAGTAAAGGTGACAGCCGACGTGCCCACAGCCGTGATGAGCCAGTTTGACCAGACCTCGATGGGGGCCGCCCTGGTTCGCCGCCTGTCACAGACCACGAGTGAGATTACACCCGAGACGAAGATGATTCTCATCAAGGGCGAGGACATCCTGAACCGTCCGTTTACAGAGTGGCTGCAGGCAGCAAAGATTTACCTGCGTGGCGGATATATCGCCATAGAGAAGCCTCGCGATGCCCACCTGGTGAACGTGATGGAGCAACTTGCCAATAAGATGGTGCAGGCAGAGGATGAGCTGCTGGCCGAAGACAACGGCAATGGCATCACCATTACCATCACCCCTTATAACGGAGCAGCAGCACCCAGCAATGTAAGTTCAGCCCAAGTAGCGCGCTTCAAAAGCAGGATAGCGAACATCCAGGCTAAGGCAGGCCACCGTGCTGCCGACGACCAGCAGCCCGTAGCCGAGATGGTCATCTTTGCCCGCGACGGCTATTACCATGGTGCGCCCTTCCAGTATTCCACTACCTACTCGAGCTATAAGGATGAAAACGGCAAAAGACAGAAGGGCAAGCGTGAAACCATCATTAAAGAATACAGTTGCTACGCCAGTGGCTTGAAAGCCGACGGAGCCGCCGAGTGGATTAACAGCCGTCAGGAGTCGCTTGCAGAGCGTAGGGCACAGAGCCGTCAAATGGCCAACAGAGCCAACGGAAGTGATGCCATCAACGACCTGATGAGCGCCAGCGAGGAATATACCTATGAGAACTGTATAACTGCCTCACTTATATGGTTGTTTAATAATGAAGAACCCATATATGTTGGTAGTAGTGATAGGAGTTCCAAAGAAAAGGCCTATAAGGAGACCGTGCGTATATGGGCTGCTCACAACATGGACACCAATAAAGACTATTATTTCGCCCAACAGAAGATAGTAGCCTCAATAGGTGGTAAAGACGAGAGCGGTGAGGATAAGAGCCATTGGACCTACGACCCCAACAAGACACTATTTGCAGGGTCTTATACGGATAAATGGATTCGTCAAAAGGACATGAATGTGGGAGGAGAGATAGAAGGCTATGATGGTTATTTAAATATTAACACGTACTATGGTGCATGGTTCGAATTTGGTGATTTCTCCATGAACCTGACAGGAACAGGCGACGTTAAGGTAGAAGAAGCCGTTCCCACCACCGACAACAACGATGCCAGCGCTACGGTAACCATAGGCGAGTATAAGGAGGAAACGACCAACATCGGCGGCTCTGTGACGCCTGTCATCACCACGAAAGAAGCAGGCGTAAGACCCAGCGTCAGCTATTCGCACGGATATACCAACGGCACCATCTACACGATGGGCTACACCTCGAATGCTAAAGAATTGAAGGTGCAGAAGAACACGGAGGGCTCGAAGGTGACGTGGAACTACGACAACGGGGTGGATATGATGACAGGTGAAGGGAACGACCATCCGCTGGCTCCTGATGCATTGACAGGCGATGTGGACATCATGAACCAGGCATGCTGGTCGATAGCCAACCCAGAAGGAAATTATACGCTGAGCATTAACAGGTCCATTGGAATGGCTAATTTGGCAGGCCTCGATGACTGGCTTGACTGGGATGAAGTTAAATATTACGTTTCGATAACAAATCAATATGATGACGGCAAGGACTGGACACAGGTTCTTATAATTCCCAACCGCTCTCAGCAGACGTGGCGCATGGATGTGGACTTCCCAGAGATTGGTCAGCCTGGTCACGAGGGACAGAAGGGGCAGCTCACCAACTACTTGAAGGAGCAGTTCCCCGACCTCTACCAGCCCACCATCGTGCTGGCCGACCAGACGCCTGACAGCGAAAACACCATCAAGAATCTGGTGAACACATCGAAAGATATGCTCTCCGACGAGAATGCCCTGCAGACGCTGAAGGGATACGCCTTGGACCTTGGCATCTCGCAGTTCACCATCAAGTGGTACTGCACCGAGGGTAAGCACAATACCTACGATATGACCGTCAAGGCGAAGTAAAAAGAGCGTGAGCACACGGGGTTCCCGTTATGCACTCAATGTAAAAAAATACGAGCCGTAATCTCGTCGCCTATGAGGTTACGGCTCGTTGGTCGTGAGGTTACGGCTCGCTAATTGTTGCCTTGCTTCACCTTGACATAGTTGCCTTGTGAGATTCTTTTAATCAGCTGATAGCGAGAAATCAGGTTTCCCAGATAGCGCTGGGCTGTTTTAAGCGGGATACCAAGTGCTTTAGCCGTCTGTTCAAACTGTTTGGTCGTGAACTCGTCGCCCAATGCCTGATAGAGTTGCTGTTCGCGCGGTTTCAGTGCCTGAGCGGTATCTTGATGTTCGTCATTGGGTCGCAATAAGGTGTTATACACGTAGGCGGTGTGTGCCACCAGACAGTCGATGATGGTCATTGCCGTCTCAAAATCGTCATCAGAACATACGAAGGCTTGTTGCTGCGTATCAGCCAATTGACCGTGTTCAAAGTTACGGAGGGTAGTTAATATCATCATCATACGGAAAGCCACGAGTGCGATACGCACAATGAAGGCGGCAAACTCAATGCCATAAAGCCCAACCTGTTCGGGCAGAAGCGGCTGAAAGTGAGTATTGAAGGTCTGCTGCTGTTCTTCGGTAAGCAGAATCTGAATACGGTTTTTCTGACGTTTGACCAGCAGATCGTACATCTGTTTAACGCTTTGACCTATTTCGCGATAACGATCGGCTATGGGCTCTTTGCTTTCGAACGGATTTATCCAACCGAGATTTCCCTTGGTACAGTAAAAGAGGTCGCGCGATGAAGATCCGTTCTCGTTCTGTTTGGGCGACAGAAGCGAGGTGATTTGCTGTGGTGTGCATGTGACGAGCATGCCCAATTGTGGTTCTTCAATGACGATGTGCTGTTTGTCCTTAGTGCGCGTACTGGTAATACTCTCGTGGTGGAAAGCCATACGCAGTACATCGGTAAACTGGCCCCACTCCTGGCTCAGTGCCTGTGTCAGCGTGTCAGCCTCTGTAGAGAAGACCATCGCACGGCCGCCAAAGGAGTACAGGTCCGACTTGAATGCTGCCGCTGACGAGTCGGCTGACACAAAAAGGCTGCTATAAACTGGCTCTTCGGGTTCTGGTCCGGCACTTTCTGCGCCTCTTCCACGTTGAGACTTTCGAGCCTCCCACTGGGCATGCTGTTCTTTGTATTCGGCTAATTGAGCATGATATTGTGCCGACAAATAGCGTTCGATAGGCATCAGCAGTTCTTTCATGTCGTCGATGGAACCCTTATGACTGATGCCTGCTGGTCCGAGGATGAAGAGATAGAAAGGGGTATAGACGCGTTTCCCGCCATAGATTCCATAAACATTGGGCTCAGCCATTGCCAGCAGGTCGAGGGCAGACAGGATGGTTTTGTCCTGTTCAACAGCTGTGTTTTGGCATCCAAGTGTGCGCTGAATTGTGACAGGCAACTTGCCTTTGTCCAGATTCTGGCTGAAGGTCAGATTAAACGAAAACCCCAAAACCTCAGTTTCCTCACCGCTGTGAGAAATTGGTGTATTGGTTGCTGTGGTAGCAATTTTTTTACTATTAATATTCTGATTATTAATAATTTGACTATTACCTGCTCCCCCTCCTTGCTGCTGATCTCCACTTTCCTTACAGCCGTGAGGTTTTTGAGGATTTGAGGAAAAATCAGCAGAAGGATAGCTGCGGGTGATGGCCGACAGGTCAACTCCAGCTTTCTTTGCCATATCGTAGAAAGTAGCGATGGTAGTGCGCCCGTCGTGTTTCGACATACATTCGTGCCACTTCTTCTCGCAGTCGCCCTCACGATATTTTGTACTCTGGGCGCAAAGGGCATGGTAGATGTCGTGACCTGCGTCGCCCAGGCCATGAGCCAGTGCAAAGCCCAATTTCAGATAGTCATCGTACGAGTCGGCAATGTTGGCACCACGCTGTATAAGTTCGTCACATACGGCTTGAGCCTTGGCCAGTTCTCCCTCAGGAGGAAGGCTGGCATCGGGGTTGGCAACTGGAGCGCTCATTGTTGGAGTCTCGTTACTGGTCTCATGATTGGCGTTATTATCCTGAGAAGCCCACGCCAGAGGGTCGAAAACATTTGTCTTTTCCATGTTATTCTTAAACTTTAGACATAAAACTCATAAAGATCATGACGTAAATATGCATCTGGGTCGTAACTGATGAAACAAGCATGACTGATATTGGCCACCGACGAGTCAACCTGCTTTTCGCCCAGTCCGTATATCTGCATCAGATAGTTGCGAACGGCATTGAACCATGTGGTATAATCACACTTCGAGAGGTCGATTTCGATAAGCCATTTTACGCCGTGACCACGGGGTGATGTAAACATCAGCAATGTCTTGTCACCCCAATAAGGATCGGCCAAGAGCAGCTGTTTCATTTCGACGGGACTCAACTTGCGCTTCATTGCCTGAGAATCATCGTCCAGATGATCCAGGTCGATACAGAGTACGTCCGACGGTTCTACCATAGACTTATCATCACAATAGGTAAAAATACCTGCGGGCGTGATGTAGTCGAAGTTCTTGCCCTTAAACTGGCGTTGCGCCTCGTCACTCGTCAAGCTGCGCAGTTGCTCCGTCTTGCTTGACAGTGAAACATTGCGGTCAGGGTCAACACACAGTTGCATCCACTTCATCGTGACGTACAACCATACCCAAAACAAGCTCACAACCTTCAGTGGCTGTTTGTTCCAAATGGGAGCTTTGAAAAAGCTCAATTTATAACCTTCCATATAGTTCTAATAATTTAATGATGGAGGTTTACTCGCTTGCACTACGGACTTCGATATAGCATTTCAAATTTCATCTTGTCCGTCGCCTTGGCCCGTGCTCAGTTAAGATGCCTTGGCTGTAGAATTCTGAGTGCGAAGGTATGGAAAACCAGCTTACTTTGCAAAAAAACAAAAGCCAACTTAATTTTCAGAGGATTAAGTTAGCTGAATTATAATGGATAATTGTAATCGGCAAGTGACTAAATGATTTTTTTATTGTCTAGTTTATTGGGATCAATAAGCTTCCCCATTTCCAGAAGTTTTATTTTTATGGCTGCACTGGAAACACCCAAGTGACGCGCTATGGGATCTACTACATTTTGAAAATCCTTATCCCAATACATGGGCTCCTTAATGTACATAGGCTTGACTATGTCACATTTAAACCATTTGCGCCAGTAAAGATTATACAAAAGTTCAACAAGTCGCCGTGGCATTAACATACAAGACGCGAAATAATTAGCCTGTACTTCCAGCCAGTGTTTTTCCCACATATCGCTTGCTGCCTGACCCTCAAGTTCTGCATCGCGCTCAAGAAACTCACGAAACATCGGATGGGTATGGAGCACATAGTGTCCGTCTTCGTGGGCCATTGAGAATCGGTCTCGAGGATCACCATCTTTAAGGCTATCAGTCAGTCTAACCACTTTGTTCTTCATGTCAATATGTCCCAGATGTTTTTGTTGCGACAAGTCGGTACGAACAATCTGCAAGCCATATCGTCTAGCATAATGATAAGGATCAATACAACAATATGGCACTTTATCCGTCAAACTACATTTTTTCAACATCTCAGCATAATGCTGAACGTCTTCCTCTATCAGTTGGGAAACCACTTTCTCTATAAATTCTGATGTCAAATACGGTGCGCGAACAACGCCAGGATCTCTGACAGGTATATTGTTACGTTTGAGAAAATCCGTCAAAGATGTTGTGATATAACGTCCATCTTGTATGACCAAAGGAACCGTCATCGGTACCATGTCACTCAACATTTGGTGCTCATATTTGGACACAGAAGAATTACCGTCTAATCTGGGCGTGAGAATGTTATCGTCGGTCACTTCATAATTTGGGTTTACACGTACCAGACACACACCACGGTCTTCTGCAGTCTTTTGTACATGCTTATCAAAACCAGAAGAAGCTGCAATTACCAGTTGAATTTTCTTATCGCCCCCGTATCGCCCAACCAGCAATGAAATCGTATCGTCCGAAACTTTTTCGTCGGTACATTCTATTATCTTAATAGATGATGGCTTCTTTTGGTCCTTAAACTTTTCTGAAGCATACGTCTCAATCGACATGACCGTTGGATATCCGCAATAGGTTTCACCATAACAAATGCTTGCATACTTATCTGTGGCTATTCGTTCCTTTATAAATTCAATCATACGCGATTCTACTGTGTCCGCCGTTTTTTCCTGCTTGTCTCTTTGAACAGGCATATCAAACAACTCCTTCAGTTCGCTGACAATTTTTCCACGCTCATTACTGGGAGAATATGACTCAATTTGCTTCAATTTGATTGAATGTTGGTATTGATCCATACTCCCTTTGAGTTGTTTATACGTTTTCCCTTCTTTCAATCCCTTAGGTTGGAGCCACACTATCAATTTCGCAAAATCTATCCTGCTAAGGTCTGTCTTTAGGATTCCAAGATACTGACTGTAAACATTCACACAAACCCATAACCCGCTGTTACCTTTTTGGGAAACCCAAGGACCCGCTAGGTTTTTCATTCTCCAAACCCAGTCTTCATCTATCTGTCCCGAAACGAAATACTTTTCTATTTCTCGTTTGTCCATCTCCTTTCTTTATTTTCGTGTTTTTCTAGCATCCTGAAGCATGCTTTCCAAACATATTAGGCTGCAAAGTTACTAATTTTGGGAAACATTTCCAAATAATTAATTGAGAAAGTTAACCTATTCGGAAAATTTTGGAAGACGACTATACTTTTGATGTTTCTAAATCGGGTGACATCTATGTCCTATAGAATGTCACTCAGATAGTCATTTCAGACGCCACACCCGCCTCAGTGTATGAGCCTACACTGAGTTTTATTCTTTGAATGCGACAGGGGACTGGTACCTGTCGCACACGGAAAACAACTGCAATTATCTTCATCTTTTTAACAAAAATGATGGCGTCGCGAAATGCGACACCATTAGGAAACAAAGGGAGTGTTCCTGAAATGAAGTGGCAGCATGTAGGCACGCTGTTTCTCGGTGTTAAGATGTATTATCCCTCTGCAAGTTCGAGGGCCATGAGGTTCATTTGCTGGCAGTCGGAGGCGGTGAGCGACAGGCGTTCGTTGGAGTGCTCCCAAGCGGAGAGTATCAGTAGGCGCCCATCGGCACAGGCATCGAACTGCTCTCCCTTGGGTTTGGACAACGGGGTGAAGCCGTTGCGGGCTACAACAACGATGGGAAGATGCTGGTTGAAAGCCTGAAACATGACTTCTTTTTCACCTGGGGATATGGCTGGGGATATGAGCACTGCACCATTGTGCGCAGCATGGATGTATCGGGCAGCTTCGGCTTGTAACTGCTGGCCAGTTATGCGTCGCGATATGCGGACGGCCATGCGACATGGAACGGAGAGTAGGGCACGGTTGCCGATGCCGTTGTAGGTATAAGAGCCATGCTTCAAATCAAAGAAAGGTTTTAATAGTTCTGGGCGCTCGCGTTTCATGAGCAAGCGCCGGGGATTGTCTCGCAGGTAGTGTTTCCAGCGCTGATACTCGTCATTGTCGCGTAGAACCAGATCGTTGAAGCCTGGCTCAAAGAGTAGTCCGTGCTTAGGATGGCTCCCCTTCATGGTCCGTTGCGACTCAGTCGCAGCAGACAGTGGAGCAATTAATTGACGGTAATACCGCCCGCAGCCGGTCTTGAAGCCCCTGATGATACCACTTAGTCCGCAGCTTAGAGGCTCGCTGATGTAAAGGATG
>OCTX012193618.1_pt1 | contig 10107 bp, 10 predicted proteins | sample 1539691 | NCBI WGS metagenome assembly OCTX01 (sample SAMN02144231, study PRJEB22623) | gut metagenome | biome: sheep rumen | host: Ovis aries | place: New Zealand | reverse complement strand
ATTATTAATACTCTTTTTTGAAAAGAAACCATAATTTAATAATTCAATCATTAATTTCTTAGTTTCAATATCAATTTGATTTATTTCTTTTATTAAACTAATTATAGTTTTTAAACTATACATATCATTTGTTTTAACAATATTACATTTTTCTACTGCACTAAATAATGCGTTTATCATTTTTTCTTTTTCTTTATCAGAATGTCTTTCTGTCCAATCTAATATTCTAGCTTCTAAATTTTTACTTTTCTCTGATAACTCAGTTAATGTAAAATGATCATCATCAACTTGCCATGTTAATATTGAATGAGCCATTATGTTTTTTCTATTTGATTTAACTACTTTATATTTATCATTTTTAAGTAGTACTCCAATAATACTATAGTTAGGAACCAAGTGAATTAGTTTCTTACGAACTTTTCTATACTTTTTAGTATAAAATTCATCAGGTCTAAGACCAGGTCCATCATTATTATATATTTTTTTTACTTTAAGAAATTTCCATTTGTTTAAAAACATACAGGATACTAAAGCAAGATTACCACCTTTTGAGTGACCTCCTATAATAACTTTTGGCCCTTTTATATGTATATGTTTACTAACATATTTAATAGCTTCAATTTGGGATAAAATAGGAAATTTACATGACATCCATGCATCTTCTTTCCAACCACTAATTAATTCATCTGTTCCTTCAAATGATATATATTTCAATTTTTTTGAAATGTTAAATGTAACTGCACTAAATTGAATATCCCTACCTACTTTATAAACATAGTCAGTTAAAAGAATATTCTTATATCTATCTTTAGTAATAACAGTTTCTAACAATTTATATGCTTCTTTTTGAGCAATACCCATTTTAGAAACATCTCTATATTTATTTTTGCTTAAATAATCTTTTCCTATAAATTCTAATGTGTTAATTTCATATTTATCATTAAAATTTAAATAAGATAAACTAGAGAATAATATATTATCTATTTCATTAAATTTCTTTTCTTTAAAACTACAGTTGCCATATTTTTCTATATAATTATAAATGTTTTCCATAATCTTATTTGTTTAAGAATATCCTAACGAATAGGAATATCCCACCTATTAAAATTGCTATTCTAAATGGTATAGAAAATGAATCTGATTCGTTAAAATCAATAAAATTAATTTGATTATAGAATAATGAATAAACAACTAACATAACAGCAATAGCTATTATTATATATTGCCAATGTTCTTGTAAAAAGAAATTTATATCTCCCATATTATCCTCCTACTTATTCTCTTGTTCTACTTGATGTGAATCTTCATATTTTTTAATCATATCATATATAATGATATCATTTGAAACTGAAATAAGTTTATCTGCATATTTTGTATGTTCATCTATATAGTTCTTTGATAGTGTTTCTGATTCTTGTAATAATTTACCTTCACCCTTACTTTGACTGTAATACATTTTATCTGTAAGCCAGTTTCCAGTTGGGAATACTACAGTATTTTCTTCAATACTAAATATATCATTACCTAAAGCATATTTATTTTTAAATCCCATCATATTTCCTAAAGTTGGTTGAACATCTATCATACCCATTACTTTAGTTACTTCTTTTTTCATTTTTTTATCTTTTGACCAAATTATAAATGGAACTTTTCTATTTAACTCATAGTAATAATAATCAACATCAGTGTATCCTTCATCATCACTATCAAGTGTTGTATCATTTTCTGCATCATAATTTAAAAATTTATTATATTCTGATTTTTTTAATTTATTGTCATGATCACCATAAATAACTACGATTGTATTATCAAGAAGTCCTTCTTCATCTAAATCATTCATAAGTTGACCTAATGCTTCATCAGCATAATGAACTGATTTAAAATAACTTCCTATTGTAGTTCCTTCTAAATAAGGAGCTTCTTTTGTTTCAGTTTTTCCTGTTTTTTCATTTACTACTTCATAAGTTTTAGTTACTTTATAATCACTATGCTTATCAATATCAGTAAATGGTGTATGGTTAGTAAGCATTATTAAAGTACCATACCAATTTTTATGTTTCTTATCAATTTCTTTTATTATAGGAACTGATTGTCTAAAGAATGATTTATCAGATAATCCAAGTCCTATTGTTTCATCTATTTTATAATCTTTTTTATGACAATAGAAATCATCATAACCTAAACTTTTATGAGCATTTGCTCTATTCCAGAATGAGCAGTTATTTCCATGCATACTAAATGTATAATAACCTTGTTCTTTTAACATTTTTTGTGTAGTAACATATGATCTATCTGAATAATTCATAAATACAGTACCACTTTTAGCTGGCATTAATGATGATGAGAAAGTAAATTCTGTATCACTACTTGTTCCTACACTTTCTTCTGAATAGAAGTTAGAAAAATATAATCCTTCACTTGCCATTTTCTTTAAATTAGGGGCAACGTCTTCACCATTGAAACTTGTATTTAAAACAAAATTTTGAATACTTTCAGCATGTATAACTAATACATTTTTACCTTTAAATTTATTAGTATATTTATTAACTGTTGATTTATCTTCTCTATTTTCATAGAATGCAGCAAACTCTTTTGAACTATCTTCGTATCCAAATAAAGGATTAAGAGAAGTTTTTAAAGTTGTAAGTGCATCATTTGCTTGATATGTATAAATACCAAATTCCATTACAATAGATTCTTTATTCCATTGTTTACCTAATCTACTAAGATCTTTAGCAGTAAGCATTGAAATAAATAGTCCTAAAAAAATTACTCCAACTACTAATGTATTAATAGCTCTTACTTTACCTTTTTCAATTTTAGAAACTTTTTGATAGTATTTTTTTCTTTTTAAAAAATTATGTACAAAGATCATTGCGACTAATTGGTATAAGAAGCAAAAATCCTTTAACTCCATTATATTTTGAATAATTGCATCACTAACACCTACTGCTTGTGTTGATGATTTAAGTAAAGATAATGAAGCAAATGATATATAATTTGTATAATATACTGAGTTAACTATACAAATAAGTGTAAAAATAATTGACCATGTAAAAAAGTATTTAAATTGATGTTTTGGTTTAAACAAATAACCAGCAGCACCTATTATTAAAATTATTGAAAAGTCTGCCACTATTGGTTTTATATTAAAATAGTTTTTTACAGTGAAATATCTAAGTACATAACCATTTATTAATGATGTTATTACAAATGTCATAAATAAAATATTTGTACTCATATATTTCTTTGACCAAGATTTTGTTGATTTAACAAAATCAGTAATATTCTCTTTTATTTCAGATTTATTTATATGATTTTTAATATCTTCTTTGATTTTCAAAATAATCACCTCAATATTCACTTAATAAGTATACCACTTTTTAAGTGTTTTTTCAATTATATATAATTACTTATTAACGTCATCATAATTAGATAAAACAACTTTTATTTCTTTATCCTTGTAGCCATTATTTTCCTTACTTTTAACAACTAAAGATATTTTTTCTCCAGCTTTTTTATCTATTAATTTTTCACTTAATACAGAAAAACTTGTCACTTTAGTTCCTTCTACACTAGTAATAATATCTCCTACTTTTAATCCAGCACTTTCTGCATTACTATTAGAAGATATTTCTCTAATATATATTCCCATAGGTATTCCATAATAATTACTATATTCTTTAGTAATCATATAACCACTAATTCCTAAATATCCTCTTTCTTTTTCACTTAATGTTTCACCATTTAATATTTTATTTATTAATTCTTCAACATCAGAAATAGGAATAGCAAATCCCATACCTTCTATACTTGATCCACTTGAAGAATTATTAGAATATTTAGCTGAATTAATACCTATTACTTCTCCTTTACTATTAAGTAGAGCTCCTCCACTATTTCCTCCATTTATAGCAGCATCTATTTGAATCATATTATTTGTTGTTTTATCTATTGTAACTTCACGATTTAATGCGCTTATTACTCCAGTTGTAACAGATTGTCCATAACCTAATGCATTACCTATTGCGATTATTCCTTCTCCTACTTTTAGTTTTGTACTATCACCTAGTGTAGCTATTCTAATTTTTTTAATTGTATCACTATCTAAATCAGATAATTTTACACTTATAACAGCAATGTCACGTGTTTCATAAGATCCTATTACACTAGCATCAACACTTTTATTATTTATAAATTGAACAGTTAGTTTTTCTGCATCTTCTATAACATGATAATTAGTTAAAATCATTAACTCTTTATCTGTTTTATTAATAATTATTCCAGAACCCGCACCTGTTGAATACTGTTCTTTATTATAACCAAAGTAATAAGGCCCATATGGACTAGTTACTTTAGTTTTAGATGTAATTGCCACTATGCAAGGCATCGCATTAGAAACGACATCTGATACATCTATAATTTTTGTTTCTCCATCAGAAGATACAGTTGTTGTTTTTTGAATTTCTATTTTATTTGTAGATTTTGGCTTATTATAAAATTTGTCATAACAAAGCCATATAACTATACCTATTATAATTACAAATACTACCCCAAGTAAAACAGACAATCTTTTAATTAATATATTTTGTTTTTCATTTATATCCATATAAACCTCCTTATTTAGTATATTACAATTTTTTAATAATTTTGTAGAAATTTAATGTTCCTATTATCTAAAATTATAGCAGATTTTTTTATTTTTTTCTAGAATATTTCATTTATAAAAAAAATATGATAATATTATACTAGGTGATAATATGATAGGAAGTTTCAGTACTAAAATAGATGGTGAAATTATAAGCTGTGATATACTTCATACATTTAATTTAGGTGATAATAAATATATTATTTATACAACAGGTAAAAAAACTGATGACAATAAACTAGAAGTAAACGCTAGTAAATATACTATAAATAATAGTAATGAAATCACCTTAATCCCTCTAGAACAAAAAGAATGGGATTTAATTGATAAAGAATGGATGAATTTTTATGGATAAATACATAATTAAAATGATTGTCACAGATGGTAAAATTAAATTCTATAAAATATATCACAATAATAAATTAATTAAAACAACCAGCAAACAAGAAACTCATCTTATCACAAAACAATATCGATTAAATAATATACAAATTAAAAAAGTAGGAAATGATAAAATTATTGATGATCAAACTTTCATTAAAAATTATGCCCCTATTCCTAATTCTACTATAACTCATAATAATAAATTTAAAGGGGTTGCCGTATTAAGTGGTGCGGCATTTATATATGTTATTTCTTCTTTTATTAATCCTAAATCAGAAATAAAAGTTGTTCAAAATGTTAATGTTGAAGCAGAAAATAGTCTAGATGATTTTACTTATGATGAAAGTAATGATTCAAATGAAATAGAAAATATTGAACAAACAATTGATGAAGATACAACTTATTTTCTTGACTATGAAGATCGTTCAAATAACGATTATCAAATATATGAAAAATATGGATTATATATTGACAAGTATTCTAAAATGTATGGACTTGATCCCAATTTAGTTATGGCTATTATAACTCAAGAAAATAAAAATAATTTAAAAAATTATAGTAATATTGGTGGACATGGATTAATGCAAGTGGAATCAATATGGAACAATTGTGAAGTAACCGCATATAACTTTGATACAAATAATTTTGAAAAACAAATTATTAATATAAATGAAATTAATAATAATGATGAATATGGAATTAAAATAGGATGTATGATATTCAACAATTATTATAATTATATATGTAATAATTTTTCTAACAAGCTTAATAAAAAAGAATGCTTGATTGCAACAATATTTGGATACAATAAAGGTATTGGAATCATAAGTAAATGCATTCAAAATAGTTCTAATTTTAATGAATGCATTGATTTAATAAAAAGTAGTAATGGCGGAGATAATGAATATATAGAACATGTACTTAGTTATTTAAAAGATGATACTACATTATGTGTTAGAAGTTTAAATGATACTTCAAAAACAACTATAAAAAACACATCATATTTAAGCACAAAAAAAAGATAAGTTTTACTTATCTTTTATTTTAATGCATCTAATAATTCTGCTTTTTTCATAGAAGATATACCAGCTATTCCTTTAGCTTTAGCCATTTCACGAAGTTCAGCAACTGTTAATTTAGATAAATCTTTATCTTCTTTTTTTTCTGCTTTTTTTGTTTCAGCTTTAACAGTTTCTTTCTTTACAGTTTTTTTAGTTTCTGCTTTAGCTTCTTTTAAGTTACCATTTAAAGCATCTTTTGCTAAATCAACTAATGATTTAAAGTTTTCTGGTGAATCAATAGCTATTTCTGATAACATTTTTCTGTTAACAGTAACTCCTGCTATAGATAAACCGTTGATGAATTTAGAATAACTTATATCATTTTGTCTACAAGCAGCATTGATTCTTGTAATCCATAATTTTCTGAAATCTCTTTTCTTTTGTCTTCTATCTCTATATGCATATTTTAATGAATGCATAACTTGTTCTTTAGCTGTTCTATATAATCTATGTTTTGAACCAAAATAACCTTTGGCTCTTTTCATTACTTTTTTTCTTCTAGCGCGATGAATTGTTCCGCCTTTAACTCTTGTCATATTATTCCTCCTACTATATTAAATCTTTTAATCTTTTATAATCTGAATTAGTTAATAATGAACCTGCTCTACTTTTTCTATTTGAAGCAGCATTCTTTTTACCTGTATTATGTCTTGAACCAGGTGTTCCTATTTTAATTGTTCCACCAGGTCTTACTTTACAAACTTTAGCAATACCTTTATGTGTTCTTTGTGTTTTCTTTGCCATAATAATCCTCCTATTTTTCCTTGTTTGGTATAAGCATCATAGTCATAAATCTACCTTCTAATTTAGGTTTTTGATCAATGTTAGCTATTTCTTTTACTTCTTCAGCAAAACGAAGTAAAACATCTTTACCTAATTCTGGATGCGCTAATTCTCTACCCTTAAATCTTACAGACACTTTAACTTTATGACCTTTTTCTAAATATTTAGATGAATTGCGTACTTTAGTATCAAAATCATGTTTATCGATAGTAACAGAAAGTCTATATTCTTTTACTTCTAAATTAGATTCTCTTTGCTTTTTAATATTTTCTTTTTGTTTCTTTTTTGATTCATATTTAAATTTATTATAATCCATTATTTTACAAACTTGTGGATTTGCATTTGGACTAATTAAAACTAAATCGAAACCTGCATAAGACGCCAAAGTAAGAGCATCCTTAATATTTTTAATACCTAATTGTTCTCCATTAGGTCCAATAACCATTACCTCTTTAGCACGAATTTGTTCATTAATATACAATTCCTTATTTTTATTTGCGATATCTCACACCTCCATAAAAAAGTGAATACATAATGTATCCACTTAAAAGCATATTAAATATTAGATTTAATGGCTTCTTACCTAAAGCTTTGCGCAATCAGGTGGATGTGGATACATCGCTTTCCTCTTTTTTGACTTCGCTATAAATTATACACAATAATTATATTCATGTCAATATTTTTTATTCATTTTACAATAAAAAAACATACTTAATAGTATGTTTATTTATTCTTTATTATTTTTATTTTAACGTTTTGAGTTTTTGATTCATACATAGCACGTACATCTGAACCCTCTACGTTAACTTTAACAACATATTCTCCTGCTGTATAACCACTTAAGTCTATGTAAGCTGTTATATCTTCTTCTTTTATAGTCTTTATTACTGATTGAACACCTTTTACAGTTACAGCTACTTTTGTTGATTTTTCATCAACTCCCTGTACACTATATCCATCAGCTAGATTTCTTGATTCAATATTTATATTATTAAAGTCTTTATTTGCTACATCACCTAATGATACTTTTACTGTTATATTGCTTGTTGATAATGATCTTGCACCAACTGGTTTGCTTAATTCAACTTTATATTCTTTATCTGTTTTTAAACCATCAACATTTATACTAACAGGGATAGACGAAATTGAATTTAATACTTTTTCAGGTCCATATACTGTTACTTTAGTTGAACTTTGTGAAATAGCATTTATAGCTTTACCAAAAGCAACATTTCCTTCTGGAATTACTTTTATTGGTACTTCTTTACTTGGAGATGATAGTTTTAAATCAACATCTATAGTAGAAGGTACTATTTCAACATCTACTACTTCTCCTTTTGAATTATAAGCTTTTAATGGTACTTTTTCTACTGTTATATTTCCAGCTTTTTGTTCTGGGAATTCATTAACATCTAGAATTGCTTTTACTGATGATACTTCAGATAATTGATGTTCAGCGCCTTTTATAACCACTTTATCATTATCATATGACATATCATCTATTGTTAACTTCTTATCTAATTTATCTTGATTAACCATATCTACATCTAATGTCATTGTTTTTGAAACTTTTTGATATATTACTACTGTAACAGTAGATGGATTAACCATATAATGTATATTTCCTACATTTTGATTATAATTAATATTTACTTTATGTGTTCCTGGCTTTAGTCCTGTTAAATCAACTGTAACATCATGTGTAGATGATTGTTTTGCTATATAAAGATCTGTTTTACTACCAATTAATGTTACATCTACAGTCTCAGGTAATCCTTCAACGACATATGCTTCTTCATTATAAGTTGCTATTAACTCTTGATCTTTTAATACTTCTGCATTTGTATCAGTAAATGTTATTTTTTTAACATCTATTGCAATAAAGGCAATAACTGCTAATACCAATGATATAAATAATAATGAGTTAGCATTTGATAACCAATTTTCTATTTTTTTACTTGAATCACTTAATCTTGAAGTCAATTTATAAATAAGTTTAGTTATTGGCATAACAATAATCTTATCTATAACACTCCATATTGATAGGAAAAATTGCTTAATTGCTTTCAACATCTTCATTAATTAATTCCTCCTCTTCTTCTTCATCCATAATAATAGATTTTTTAGGTCTTAACTCTTCAAGTAAAGTTAATTTTACATCATCTAAAGTAAGATTATAATGTAATTCTCCATTCATAGCTATAGAAAGTCTACCTGTTTCTTCAGATACTACTAAAGCTAAACAATCTCCTTTCTCAGATATACCTAAAGCTGCTCTATGTCTTGTTCCTAAACGTTTGCTTATTTTCATACTTTCACTAGTAGGGAAAACAGCACCCGCACTTGTTATTTTATCTCCTTGAATAATTGCTCCACCATCATGAAGTGGATTATTTGGGAAAAAGATTGCAATAAGTAAATCTGATGAAATATCCGCATAAAGCTTTTTAGATTTTTCAATATAGTCACTTAAACTGTTATCTCTTTCGATAACAATAAGCGCACCAATCCTAGCTTTCTTTAGATAATCCATAGCGTTAGTTATTTCATAAACCACTTTTTCTCTTTCATCAACAGATAAAACTTTATGTCTACCTAATAATTGACTTCTTCCTAAATACTCTAAAACATTTCTAATTTCAGGTTGGAAAATGACAATTAAAGCCAATGGTCCCCATGTAATAACATAATCTAATATATATCCAATAGTTACTAAATTTAGCTTATCACTAACAATTTTCATAACTATAATTATTAGCATTCCTTTAAATAGTAAAACCATTTTTACATTTTTTCTTAAATTCTTTAATATGTAATAAAAAGCTGCCCAAACCAATAAAACATCTAGTAGTTTAGTGATTAGACTTGTTATACTTGCAAAAGTCATAATATCGCCCCTATTCTTTTTAAAATTATATCACAATAATTTTAGAAATTAAACACATTTGAAAATTTTTTGTAAACAAATAGTAAAAGTGTGTAAACCTATACACACTTGACATTTTAGAATTTCCAGATATCTTCTAGTTCTTCTTCTGGTTGTTCTTCTTCTTTTTTATTATTTAATATGTTTTCCATATCATTATTATCATCGAAATCAAAAGCAGATTCAATATCATTATTATTTTCTTCAGTTGATTCTACATTTGTAGTTGGAACATCATCAACTGCTGGCATATCATCAGTTGCTGCTTGTTCTGTTACTTCTTGTTGTATATCAAAAGGATTAGT
>OCTX012290195.1_pt1 | contig 10108 bp, 8 predicted proteins | sample 1539691 | NCBI WGS metagenome assembly OCTX01 (sample SAMN02144231, study PRJEB22623) | gut metagenome | biome: sheep rumen | host: Ovis aries | place: New Zealand | reverse complement strand
ATGATGTCGGCACCCACCGCCAGGTATTTGCGGTGGATGTCGGCTATGACGTCGGGACGTGTCAGACAGAGCATATCGTTATTGCCCTTCATCTGTCCCGCTATGTTTTTGAATCGCTCGCCGCGGAAGTCCGATTCAGAAAGGTTATACTTCTGAATCATCGTCCCCATCGCGCCGTCAAGCACCAGTATGCGTTGTTTTGTTAAGTCTTCCAGTCTGTTCATTTAATAATGTTTCATGGCGCGGTCCATCTCGCGCTTGTCTTCTTTTTCCTTCAGAGTCTGACGCTTGTCAAACTCCTTTTTACCCTTACAGAGTGCGATGTCCATCTTGGCACGCCCGTGTTCGTCGATAAACACCAACAGCGGCACGATGGTATAGCCCGTCTGCTTGGTGGCAGCATGCAGTTTCTGTATCTCCTTCTTCGTGAGCAGCAGTTTCCTGTCGCGCTTCATTTCATGGTTATTGTACGAACCATAGAAATACGGCGATATACTCATGCCCTTCACCCATATTTCACCGTTGTTGATGAAACAGTAGGTATCCACCAGACTGGCTTTGCCCAGACGGATAGACTTAATCTCCGTACCCGTCAGCACAATACCGGCTGTCAGCGTCTCGATAAAGAAATATTCGAACGACGCCTTTTTGTTTCGTATCTGCACAGGACTTTTCTTCCTGATTTTCTCTTCGTCCTTATTCATTGTTATTCTTCTATTTGAGCAAATTGCTCGATGTGTTCATCCACATATCGGGCTATCTGCTCGGTCCATTCCTCTTCGTTCTCCACGAAGGCATCGTCCATGTCGTCGAAGGCAGGATATTGTTCGAAGAGTGCCATGAACTCATCTTCCGTGCAATCCTGCTCTATCTGCGTGTGATATTGCGTGTAGAGCGTGTGCGCCTCGTAAATCAGTTTCGAGAGGTCGCGCAGCCCCCACAGCTTGACAGCCTTGGCAAACGGATTCTTGAAGATGAACGGTCCGTAACCGTTGTGTATCAACTGGATGAATCCTCCATCCATCACCTCCTCATGCAGCGTGTCCCAAGCCAGCAGCGTAATCTGGTTGGCGTTCAGCTCCATCATCGTCTCGGCATTCAAATCGCCGTGAATAGCGTCACGTATAGCGTCAACGAATGTCTTGACGAAGGCATCCATCCCTTCCTGGGCTGCTTGGCGCAACTGGGCGTCCCTGACGGTTACTTCTATCATAGTTCAATGATTACTTCTTCAAAATTACCTTCTTTGTTTATCTTATAGCGGCGAGCCCACTCCTCCTGGTCGGATTCCTCTTCCTCGCTGCGGTAGATGCAGACAAGGGTGATCTCGTAGTCGCTCGTGATGTAGTACTCCTGGCGCAGCAGTCCCAGTTTGCCGTCCTTCTCCGTCACTTTCTGCTCGTAGATGCAGAGGCGGTCCACCAGCACATACGACTGGTTCATCGTGCAGAGATACAGCGAGGTAGAGACGGAGTCGAGTTTCTCCGCCATCAGCATCACGTGGAAATTGCCGTACGACGGCAGCTTCACCGTCAGCAGTTCCACGTTACTCTCGTAGTCGAAACGACCGTTGAACACGGCTGGCACCTTTTTCATTTGCGGCAGATATGCCACGAACTCCGGAGAATACTTCATCGGCAAAGCCTTCATGGTCAGCGAATCGAAGAATGCCAGCACGGGGTCTTTTTCGCCCTGCGAGCCCATCAACTGCTGCTCCGTTTCAGCCTTGCGAATACTGTCTATCATGCCCTGATAGTCGGCTGCCGTCTTCCTGTTACCGCACGAAACAACCAGCAAACCGATACCTATCAGCAGGAGTATCAACACATTTTTTCTCATATTGATTGCAAAGTTACGAAATTAATTTGTATTTTTGCACGCAATGAGACATTTATTTTTCTTATTACTGTTCTTCGCAACATGGGTCAAGGCCGACAATAAAATCTTTTCGCCTGCCATCAAGACGCTGACTGCTATTGTCAACGACAACTGGCTGGACCGCCCCGTCATGCAACTGGGAACGGGCGACGTGCTCGCCGTCGGCTTCGACGAGCTGTCGCACGATGCACGCCGCTATACGTGCCATCTGGAGCGCTGCGAGGCTGATTGGACACCGTCAACCGACGTTTTCGAGAGCGACTGGCTGCAAGGCTTCAACGACTACCCTATCGACGACTATCAGCACTCGCTCAACACCACCGTCAGCTATACCCACTACGCTTTCCGTATTCCCAACGAGCAATGCCGCATCCGCATGAGCGGCAACTATCGCCTCACCATCTACGACGAGGATGCCGGCCATGAACCCGTGGCTGAAGTGGATTTCTATGTGGTGGAGCCCGTGGTGAACATCGGTCTCGCCATGACCACCAACACCGACATCGACGTGAACCGCCGTCACCAACAGCTCTCCATGAAGGTCGAATATAAGGAGTTGAAGATAATACGCCCCGAGGAGGAAATCTACACCGTCGTGATGCAGAACTGGGACGAGCAGACGGCACGCCTGAACCCGCAGCCCAATTACGTCTATCAGCAGGGCTTGAAATGGGAACACCAACGCCAGCTCATTTTCGAGGCGGGCAACGAATACCATAAGTTCGAAGTGCTGGATGTCAGTCACCCCACGATGGGCATCGACCACATCGCATGGGACGGAGAGCGCTATCAGGCCTACCCCTTTGCCTCTGCCGTCCGCCGCAACTACCTGACCGACGAATCAGCCTGCGGTGCCTTCTATATCCGCAATAGCGACCGCACGGAGATTGACTATACCTGCGATTATGTCTGGGTGAACTATCAGCTGGATGCCCCCTACAGCGGCGACATCTTCATTCAGGGACAGTGGACCACCAATGCCGACCGCACGGCTTACCGTATGATGTACGACGGCACCCAGGCGTGCTATCGGGCACAGATCATGCAGAAACAAGGCTACTACTCCTATCATTACGTGGATGCCAAGGGCGCAACGGCTGTTACCGAAGGTAATTTCTTCCAGACGCGCAACCGCTATCAGGCTCTTATATATTATAAAGGTATAGGCGACCGCACCTGGCGGTTGGTAGGCTATCGGGGATTGGACGTGCGATAGGCTTCCGGCGTCATGCGGTACTGATGATAGAAACTGGCTATCATGAAGTTAGGCGAGTCGAAACGCAGTTCCTCGGCTATCTCGTCAATACTCTTCTCGCTGTTGCGCAACAGTTCTGCCACGCTTTGCAGGCGCACCCTCAGTGTGACCAGACGCGGCGACTTATACAGATAGACTGACATCATGTCGTGGAACTGCTGGATATCCAGTTGCGCCACTTCCGCCAGTTTCACCATCGACAGCTCACCTTGCTTCTGCCCTTTCACCACGGGTATCAACCGCATCATGACATCGGCAAACCGGTCTTCAGCCTGCTCGTCTTCCTCGGTTTCGAGTTCCGCGACGACAGGAGCCAGCACCTCACCCTCCATATTCGTACAGATATCGGCAAACGTACGGATGCGATGGATGATGCCGCCCTCGATGTTGCTGCGGCGCAGCTTCAGTCGGGTATTGCGGTTATAATACACGAAGTTGGTTATCAGCAGTACCAGCACCAGCAGTCCCAGTGCCGCATATACAATGGTCATACGCCACCAGGGCTCGTTCACCACGATGGTCCACACGTAGGGCTCCACCTCCCAAACGTCGGGCGACATCGATGCCTGCACCTCCACTTCGTAGCGCCCCGGTTTGATACCGATAATCGGATAGTTCAGCATACCCTGTGCGTTCACCCTGTTATTCTCGTCGTTCAGCGAGAAGGTCTGCCATTCATCCTTGAATCCCTTCACGCGCACCCTGTAGTAGGTCTGCACCGGACGGAAGTAGTTCAGTCCGCTGAACCGCATATAGAGGGTATTCTGGTCGTAGTTGACGTTGATTTCCTTGACGCGCGTGATGGCACGGTCCAGTATCACCCTTCCGTCCACTTCCATACCCGGCTGCATGTTCTGTCCGTTCACCGTCAGGCTGATCAGTTTCGGATACAGCTTGATGTCGTTATGCGTCACGGTGTGGAACTTCTTCGGGTCGAACTCCACGACGTAGTCGAGCGACTGCATGATGATGCGGCCGTCGGCGAGTTTCATGGCATATCCGTTGACGAAGGTTCCCTTGGGTATATTGTCTTCCTCGCTGAAGCTCACTATCTTATGTAGCTTGTTGCCCTCCATCTGCAGCACGCAGATGCCGCTGCTGGTGCTTACCCAGATGTTATGGTCGTTGTCTTCCACGATGGAGTGTATCACATTGTTATTCAGTCCGTGGTCCACGCTATAGGCAATGGGTTCCGCATTCTTCGACTGAAAGACTTTCAGCCCCGTGTATGCTCCCAACCACCGCCATCCGCGACTGTCGCGGAAGCTGCAATTGGTGCGCCGCGGCATCGTGTCCTTATGCGCCTGTGCATATTTACTGAGCATATCGCCGTACTGCCTGGCTTTGGGGTGGCTCCACGGATAGATGATGAAGGGCGACTCATAGGGTTTCGCATACAGCAATCCACGCTTCTCGGTGCCTACCCACATACCGCCTTGCAGGTCGAAGGCTATATCGTTGATGTCGGTTTCTATGGTCTGATAGTCGTTGCGTGTCAGCGTCGGGTAGTGCTGCTGCTCGCCCGTCTTGACGTTAAACGTCCAGTAGCCTTTCTCGGCGGCTATATACAGCAGGCTGTCGCGCATCGTCATATTATTCAGGTGGTAGGGCTGCTGCATGATGACGTTCGTCTGCCCCGACATGGCGTCGATGTGCATCAGCATGGATTCCGTCTCGCCGTTCAGTATCCGGTAGAAGCCCATCGGACTCTCGCAGAACACCGACGACCGGTTGTAGCGCTTCGCCGTCTGTGCGTCGAGGGCGGTCTTGATATAGACTACGATTCCTTTATCGTGGTCGTAGGCTTCCACGCTGGTGTCGTCGTAGAAGAGCAGCATCATTTTGCCGTCCACCGACGCCACGTCCTGCAGGTTCTTGCCGTTGCGCACGGGTAACGACTGTTTGGTCTTGCAGTTATACAGCTTGTTGCCCGAGAGTATCAGCACGCAACCGTCGTGATCCACAAACAGGTCCTCGGCTTTGCCCTTGAATCCCATTTTCGCCAGCTCGCCCTTCACGTCGTGAATGAACTGCTCGGTCATCAGGTTGACACACGTCACCTGGTATTTATCCTTCACCCACAGATGGTGCTGCTTGTCGAAATACAAATGATAGTGACCCAGGTATTTGGGCAGTTCCATGGCGTCCCTTGACAGCGGGTCGATATGGTTGAACGACGAACCGTTGTAGAAGTTGATATGGCCTATCGAACTGATGACCATACGCCCCGTCTTCGTGCAGATAATGACCTGCGCACCGTTGTCGGCGAGCCCGTCCGTCGAGTCGTATTGGCGGAACAGCCGTTCTGACTCACCGGCTATGGCCATCGAAGTAGTCATCAGCAGTAAAACCGATAACACCCATCTCCTACTTTTATGCCATATTTCCTGCATAACTATCAATTTGTTGGCAAAGTTACTAAAAATATAAAAAAAACATGGCAGTTTTCCCGACTTTTTTGTAATTTTGCGCGAAAATGGAAAAGTAAGTACAACAATAATACACAACACTCGTATGGTTAAAATTTCAAAAGAGGCCGCTCTGGAGTATCACGAGGCGGGCCGTCCTGGTAAAATCGAAGTAAAGCCGACCAAGGCTTATCGTACACAAACAGACCTTTCTTTAGCGTATTCCCCCGGTGTCGCCTACCCCTGTCTGGAAATCCAGCAGAACCCTGACGACGCCTATAAATATACGGACAAGGGCAATCTCGTGGCTGTTATCTCCAACGGCACGGCAGTGCTCGGTCTGGGCGACATCGGTGCCATGAGTGGCAAACCGGTGATGGAGGGCAAGGGCTTGCTCTTCAAGATTTACGGCGGTATCGACGTGTTCGACATCGAGGTCAACGAGAAAGACCCTGAGAAGTTCTGCGAGGCTGTGGAGAAGATTGCTCCTACCTTCGGCGGTATCAACCTCGAGGACATCAAGGCTCCTGAGTGCTTCTACATCGAAGAACGTCTGAAGCGCACGCTCGACATCCCCGTCATGCACGACGACCAGCACGGCACAGCCATCATCTCGGCTGCCGGTCTGAAGAATGCCCTGGAGGTGAACGGCAAGGACATTGCCAAGGTGAAAATCGTGGTGAACGGTGCCGGTGCCGCTGCCATCTCGTGCACCAAGCTCTATATGGCCATCGGTGCACAGAAGGAGAACATCGTGATGCTCGACTCAAAGGGCGTCATCAGCCAGGACCGTCAGGACCTCAACGAGCAGAAGCGCTTCTTCGCTACCAGCCGTACCGACATCCACACACTGGCAGAGGCTGTCAACGGGGCTGACGTCTTCGTAGGTCTCTCGAAGGGCAACGTGCTCAGCAAGGAGATGGTGAAGACCATGGCGAAGGACCCCGTCATCTTCGCACTGGCTAACCCCGTGCCCGAAATCAGCTACGAGGACGCCATGGAGGCTCGCCCTGACACGCTGATGTCAACCGGTCGTACCGACTATCCCAACCAGATTAACAACGTCATCGGATTCCCCTACATCTTCCGCGGTGCGCTCGACGTTCACGCCACAGCCATCAACGAGGAGATGAAGCTGGCTGCCGTCCACGCCATTGCCGATTTGGCAAAGCAGCCCGTGCCCGATGTGGTGAACGATGTATATAAGGTGAACAACCTGAGCTTTGGTCGCCAATACTTCATTCCGAAACCTGTTGACCCACGTCTCATCACCGAGGTGAGCGCCGCCGTGGCTAAGGCTGCCATCGACAGCGGAGTCGCCCGCAAGAAGATTGAGAACTGGGACGAGTATAAGAATTCGCTCAGCGTACTGCTGGGACAGGAGACGAAACTCACGCAGAAACTCTATGCTACGGCTGCTGCCCATCCGCAGCGCGTGGTCTTTGCCGAGGCGGTGCACCCCACCATGCTGAAGGCTGCCGCACAGGCAAAGGCTGAAGGCATCTGCCACCCCATTCTGCTGGGCAACGACGAGGTGATCAACAAAATGGCTAAACAGCTCGACCTGAACATCGAGGGCATCGAGATTGTGAATCTGCGCCATCCCGACGAGCGCGAGCGCCGTGAGCGTTACGCCCAGATACTGACCAACAAGCGTCAGCGCGAGGGCTACACCTTCCAGGAGGCCAACGACAAGATGTTCGAGCGCAACTACTTCGGTATGATGATGGTCGAGACGGGCGACGCCGACGCCTTCATCACGGGTCTCTACACCAAGTATTCGAATACCGTCAAGGTAGTCAAGGAGGTGATTGGCATCCGTCCTGAATACAAGCACTTCGGAGCCATGCACATCATCAATTCGCAGAAGGGCACCCTCTATATCGCCGACACACTGGTCAACGAGAATCCCGATACCGACACGCTGGTGGATATTGCCAAACTGGCTGCCACGAGCGTACGCTTCTTCAACGAGAAGCCCGTCATCTCCATGATATCGCACTCCAACTTCGGCAGCTCCACCAGCGACGGAGCCCAGAAGGTGCGCCGTGCCAACGAAATCATGCAGGCACAGTATCCGGATCTCGCCATCGACGGTGAAATGCAGCTGGGCTTTGCCCTCGACCGTGAACTGCGCGACGAGCAGTACTCCTTCACCCGACTGAAGGGCAAGGACGTCAACACGCTGGTGTTCCCCAACCTCACGTCCGCGCGTTCCTCTTATAAAATGTTGCAGATGCTCGATGCCGATGTCGAAATCATCGGCCCGATTCAGATGGGTCTCAACAAGCCTATCCACTTCATCGACTTCGGTGCCTCCGTGCGCGACGTGCTGAACATCGTTGCCGTAGCCACCATCGATGCTTATGTCGATAAGGTGAAGAGCCGCATCAACGCCAACAAGTAAGCACACAACGAACACAATACAACTTACAACCAAGAAGAAGCCCTGCTGCCATTCCATTGTGCAGCAGGGCTTTCCATTAATATTGGCGGATAAGGCAGGGTTATTGCTGAATAAGCGGGGGTTATCGGACAGAGAGATAGTAATCGCTGAAGTCCTTGCAACTGGTCTTTACCGATGCCGGAAGGACCTATCAGGTGCCCCATCTGGCCGCAAAGCTCATGGTATTTGTTGTCCGAATACATGAACTCCACATCCGACACATGGGCTGCCAGAGCAGGAATGGCCATCGGAAGAAGCGGTTCGCGCATCTCACGTGAGACCTGTGAAAGAAGTAATTTCACGATTTCTGTGCCTTTTGCAGGCTTGGGCATCGCCGGAGCGGTGCTGCTGAAAATGTTGTAAGTCATTGCTTTCTAATGAATTAAGTTAAACTTTTAATGTCACTCGATGTGGCTTGCAGTCTCAGTCTCAGAGTCTCAGTTGTTTTTCAGGGTACCCCATCTTTCCTTATTTATATTATATATATTATATATATATTTAATAATCAATAAGTTACAAACAAAGAAAGAGACATTTTCCGATATGGAGAGCATCCTTTTTTTGAATTGAGATTTGAGACTGAGACTCCTTGCCCCTTTTACTTCACTTCCTCTATCCTGAATAATATACTAATAATCACACCAAAAATCTTCACATTTTTCATTCTTTTCAATTATTATTAGTAACTTTGCCTGGCAAATGCCGTCATAACGTAATAACGTAATAACGTAATAACGAAAAAAAAGAAAAAAAATCATGAAAATATCTCGTTTTGGTTACTTCTGGCTGGACACATGGATACTGGCCAACGTGATACAATTGGCAACACAGGATTTCTGCGCTCGCTTCCTGAATCACAACAACGACCCAGGCGGACGACAATATGACCAAATGATGCAAGCTGCGCGTTCAGCACCAGCTAACATCGCTGAAGGCAACTCACGACACTCAACATCAAAAGAAACTGAAATGAAACTGACTGACGTAGCAAGGGCTACACTGGCAGAACTGGGCAACACCAAAGCAGTATACACATCCTGACACAGAAGCACCGGTTCGACCAATGGCTTAAAAGCGACGATTCTACCGTCGTAGCCAACTGCCTGCTCGTGCTCTTTAATCGTCTCGTCGTCATGATCGGACGCCAGATTGAACGCCAGCTGGAAGTGTTCAAGGAGGAAGGAGGATTCACCGAGGGGCTGACCAGCGAACGACTGGCATATCGCACAAAGCAAAGCGTAGAAACCGCTTCACCCCTATGTCCCATTTGCGGCAAGCCCATGATTAGACGCATGGCAAAAAAGGGCATCAACTCAGGAAAGGAATTCTGGAGCTGCAGTGCCTATCCACAATGCAACGGCACCCGAAAAATGGAATAATCTCCATCCTACCATTTCTTTTCTCGCTTCACCCCCCAAAGCAAGGCAAAGAAAAAGGATACTCCCAAGGGGAGTATCCTTTTGACGGGGTTGACAATAACCAAGGGGAACGGATTAGCCGCCGAAGTTATCGTACATGATGCTCTCGGGCTCTACACCGAGGGAGTCGAGCATGGAGACTACGGCCTTCGACATAGGACCGGGACCGCACATGTAGTACTCGATGTCCTCGGGAGCCTCGTGGTCCTTCAGGTAGGTTTCGAGCATGACCTGATGGACGAAGCCCGGGGTGTACTTCACACCGGCTGCATCGGCTGCCGGGTCGGGACGGTCGAGAGCCAGATGGAAGTGGAAGTTGGGGTACTCCTTCTCCAAGCCCAGGAAGTCGTCGAGATAGAACACCTCGTTGAGGGCACGGGCACCGTAGAAATAGTGCATCTCGCGATCGGTGGTGTGGAGAGTCTTCGTCATGTGCATAATCTGAGCACGCAGTGGAGCCATACCGGCACCGCCACCGACCCATATCATTTCCTTCTTGGTGTCGAAGTGTGGATGGAAGTCGCCGTAAGGACCCGACATGATGACCTTGTCGCCCGGTTTGAGCGAGAAGATGTATGACGAGGCAATACCCGGATTGACATCCATGAAGCCGCTGCGGTCGGGCTTGAACGGTGGCGTAGCGATACGCACGGTGAGCATGAAGACATCGCCCTCGGCAGGATAGTTGGCCATGGAGTAGGCA
>OCTX012200171.1_pt1 | contig 10108 bp, 10 predicted proteins | sample 1539691 | NCBI WGS metagenome assembly OCTX01 (sample SAMN02144231, study PRJEB22623) | gut metagenome | biome: sheep rumen | host: Ovis aries | place: New Zealand | reverse complement strand
AGTCAACTTGGTGACCCGTACGGGATTTGAACCCATGAATGTATGCGTGAAAGGCATATGTGTTAACCACTTCACCAACGGGCCATAAATGGTGGGCCTGGGGGGACTTGAACCTCCGACCTCACGCTTATCAGGCGTGCGCTCTAACCAGCTGAGCTACAAGCCCATTTCTTAAGCCATAAATATAATAACCTACTTTTTACTTTTTTGCAAGTATTTCCGTCATTAAATCTCGCTGACTAGTTAAGTATATAATAACAATTCAAAAAAATCAACAAAAAATTCATGTTAATTCAAAAGAATTACATTTTTTGCTAATTCTTTTGAAAAAAAAGTAGATTATTTAAAAATAATGTTGTATAATTATAAACGAACTGACAAATGTCTTCTTAGCTCAGTTGGTAGAGCAACTGACTCTTAATCAGTGGGTCTGGGGTTCGAGCCCCCAAGAGGACACCAGTTTATTAATTAAAACTCCAACGGAGTTTTTTTATTTGAATCTATAGCTAAAACATAATATAATATAAACAAGTGGTGATAATAATGAAAAAAGATGATGTAAAAGCTTTTAAAAATACAAAAAGAGGAAACAGAATATATCCAACACTAAACAAACTTCTAATAGATGGTATACTATGTTTACTATGTGCAGTATTTATAATCGTTACAACTTTAATATTTAAAGATGGTATATTTTTCTATTTCTTAGCAGCAATACTAATTATATTTGGTATATATTGTATATACATGTCTTATAACTTAAAAAAGAAAGAAATTAATATGATGAAACATGCTAAAAATAAAAAAGAAAGCAAAAACGACTAGTTGACAATAATAGATTTTTTCGATATAATTTCATTGTTACCTTGGTTATGGAGCAGTACTCAAGTGGTTGAAGAGGCGCCCCTGCTAAGGGTGTAGGTCGGGTAACTGGCGCGAGAGTTCAAATCTCTCCTGCTCCGCCATGTAGAAATTAAAGCTCAAAAGAGCTTTTTTTTATGAAATAAAAAGGATAATATTTCATTTAAATATTATCCTAATTGAATTTACATAATCATCAAAGAAAACTAATAAAACTATTACCAAAATAATTGTAATTAAAACAAAATTAATAAATAAATAAATAACTTTAGCATTATCTCCTTTAAATTCCATAATCCCCCATAAAGCATTAATATATATAAGCAAAGAATAAAAGCTAAAAGCAATAACTAAACCTAAAGATAAATAAATAGACATAACATTTAATATAGGAACAAACGCATTAATAGCTAAGACAACCGGAAAAAAAGATAATACTGCAATTAATAAATAAGATCCAAAAGATAAACCTTTATTACTAAAAAATGAAGAAGCATAATTTATTATTGCTATAATAAAAACAAAACCTAAAGTAACAATTGCCGTATTAATAAGTATATTAACATAATTTAATTGCGTAATATTAGCAAAATCTAAAACCTTCTTATATTCACCATAAGACATTCTATCAACGAAACAACCACCAATAATATGTCCTATCATAGAAAATATAAATTCATAAATAAATACAGTTAAAGCAACTTTAAATACCCTTTTCCCCTTTACATACTTTTCAGTATTTCTTATTACACTTTTACCAGGAGAAAGCAAAACTTCTATTAAAACAAGTAATACCGCCAAAAAATTACCTGATACATTAACATCATTCTTTTCAAAAGACGCATCATAAACCGGATTTTGTATTTCTTCTCCTACTTTACCAGTATTATCTACACCTTTATAAGTAGTATCTTCTACAAAAGTTGTTTCAACATTAGAAAAAGCCGTACTATCTTCAATATTCGATAAGTCTTGTTCTTCCAACACCTCATTATTTTCTTCAGCTATATTCGAATCATTATTTGAAACAACAAACTCTTCATTTTGCTCCACCTGACTTTGCGAAAACTCTTCTGTTGTTGGATAAGGATTCGGAAAAGCACCATAAGTTTGATTATTGTTGTTTTCTTCATATTGTTCATAATTTGAAGAATTACCCTGTCCTTCTTCAAGAGTTTCTACAAAATTAGTATCTTCTTGATTACTATTAAAAGAATTCATATTATAAGACTCTTCATTAGAAAGAGCTCCTTGCCCTTGATAAAAATCATTATTAGTTATTATCTCCTCACCTGGAGCAAAATCATTAACTTCTGAACCAGCAAACCCCTCATCCAATACTTCATTATTATCTTCTAAAGGCCCTGAAGCACTAACAAAGTTAGAAGAATTATCCTCCATATTTACTTCATTAGAATCAAAATATGTTGAATTATTCATATTATTATCTTGTTCATTAAAAAATTTTGCCATCACACATTCTCCCTTTTAAATAGTATTTATCAATCAAAAATGAAAATACAAATTATTATTTTCTAAATTTACCCCTTTTAAAGAAGCTAATTCTGATATAGAAACAACTTGAAATCCTTCATTATATAATCTAGTAAGCAGAGTATTTAAGTTATCTAAAGTAGATTTATGTATATCGTGAGCAAGGATAATATCACCATCCTTTAAAACACTCATAATATTCTCGACATACCTTTCATCTTTTACCTTCCAATCTAAAGAATCGACATTCCATCTAACAAAAACTGTATTTATTCCCTCTTTAATAGTACTATTAATAGCTCCATAAGGAGGCCTTACTAGTTTTATATCTTCTCCTGTTATATTTTTATATATTTCATTAGTTTTATTCAACTCTTCAATAGTTCCATCTAACTTCAGTTTTACAAATGATTTATGACTATAACCATGAGATCCTATTTCAAAGCCGCTATCTTTTACTTTTCTAACTATATCAGGATATCTTTGCATCATACTTCCTAATTCAAAAAATGTAGCTTTCATATTAAATTTATTTAATTCATCAATTACACTTTCAGTATAGATACCAGGTCCATCATCAAAAGATAAAGCAACAGTCTTTTTATTTGGATCAAGTCCTAAAATATTTAAATCATCACTAATATCGTCAACACAATTATAACTAACTAATTCTTTATAATCTTTACAAATCAAAGTTACATCATATATATAATTATCACCCTTAAAAGATATATAAATATTATCTGGTTCAACCTTAAAAGTATCATAATCGCTACCAATAATACCCTCTACAATAAATAACGGATACTTTACTCTAAGTTCTTTAAAAACAAGGTCACGAAACTTCGAACTATCTTTTACTATATCAAAAGAGTTAATTATCTTATTACTTGATAGACTAACAATATGAGATTCATCATTAATAATAGAATAATAATTATCATCTAATTTTAACAAATCGTCTTTACTAATACCCTTATTATTAAGTAAAAAACTATCAATGGTAATATTCTCCTTATTACCTATTTTAGCAATTAAACCTTTCTTACTAAAAGAAGGTAAAATGAAAGACAGAAAAATAATAACTACTACAAAAATCGTAAAAAATAATTTATTATTCTTCATACTATCACCTTATCACATAAATATTATATCAAAATCATTGGAAAAAGAAAAATAATATTATATAATTACAATAGAAAGGAGAATAATATGCCACTTGTAATTATAATTATCATTGTAATAGCATTTATAATTATAGGATCTTTAAGACAAATAAATGAGTATGAAAGAGGCGTACGCTTTAGATTCGGTAGATTCGATAAAATTATGAATCCAGGCTTAAATCTAGTACTACCAATAATTCATTCATTTAAAAAAGTCGATATAAGAACAAAAGCTGTTGACGTTCCTGCTCAAGATGCAATAACTGCTGACAACGTTTCAATCAAAATAAACGCAGTATTATATTACAAAATATTCGACGCTTCAAAAGCAATTATTGCCGTTGAAAATTTTCAATTTGCAGTCGCTCAACTAGCCCAAACTACAATGCGTAATGCCGTTGGTGCTGTAACTCTAGATGAATTACTTGGATCAAGAGATAAAATAAGTGATCAAATTTGTAGCATTGTAGATGAAGCTACCGATCCTTGGGGCATTAAGATTGAGAATGTAGAACTAAAAGATGTTTCTCTACCTGAAGAAATGCAAAGAGTTATTGCAAAAGTTGCTGAAGCAGAAAGAGAAAAAAATGCTGTAATAATGAAGAGTGTTGGTGAAGTTGAATCTGCCGAAAACTTAGCTAAAGCAGCAACAATCATGGGAAGTACCCCTGGTGCTTTACACTTAAGAACATTATCTACACTAAACGATTTATCATCAGATCAATCAAATACTATAATATTTGCTATTCCAATAGAGGTATTAGAAGCCTTTAAAGGTCATCCTGATATGGTTTCAAATGTTATTAACAAAGTAAAAAAGGATTAATATAATCCTTTTTTTATTGATTCTTAATATCTTTTCTTTTAAACAAAGAAAAACTTCCCCAAAATATAATAACAATTGTAAAAATACAAACAATAATAGAAGTACCCAAAGTTAAATCTTTAAACGTAGGCAATCCTCCCCACAAAAATTCCCTTAAATTCCAACATATAGTTGGAAAATACTTCATATAATTAGAACTAGAAGCATAATTTAAAAATAAAGAGACAACATATACTACTAAAGGAACCCCAACAGTCATCGCTTCATTATGAACAAATACCCCCAAAAAAATTGTTAGAGTTAATAATATTAAAAACATCGGAATATAGGATATATAATTAACAAATGCAAAACTTAATAAATTCATAACTTTAATACTTGAAACTGAAAAATCATAAATTACTACAGGTGTTAGATAACTCCTGAATCCATACGCAATACCACAAGCCATAAATACAACAAATAAATAAAAGCAAAAGAATAAAAATGTACTAATAATAGAAGCTATATACTTACTAAATAGTATCTTATTTCTTTTATAAGGCCTTATAAGCAACATCTTAATTGTTCCTTTACTAAATTCATCCGCTATTAAATTACCAGCAACAACTATCATATAAACCAAAACAACAATACTAACAGAAGTACAAGTATAGTTGATAAAAGCTCCAATCGCCGTATTATTTGTAATATCATCATATTTATTTTCTATCCTATATTTAGAAGAATACATTCTATTTTCATCTTCTCTTTTTTGTAACAAATCACTATAATCACGGTATTTATCTTCATTTTCCTCTACTGATAAATGTTCTATCGCAAGAGAAACATACTCATCTATCATTATAGAATTAGCCGTATAATCAATAGGAATATTATTATTAAGATGATAATTATAACCATCTATTTCATATTGAATAGACTTCATAGATAATTCTAAATACTTCTTATTGTCTATATTAGTTTCAATATCATATGATTCCTTAGTACTCTTTAAATTTTCAATAGCATCTTCTTTATACTCATATATAAAATCTTTCCAAGTATAATTATTAACTTTATACATTAACTCATCAAGCTTTTGCTTACAATCATTATAATTTTCTTCATTATTATGCTTTAATTTAGCAAAATTCATACAAGATACATATTTACTAGCATCATTATCGATTATATATCTTTGCCAAGATAATCTACCATAGTTCTTATACAACTCATAAGTATCTATATCATTTCTTTCCATAATATAGTGTTCTAAATATTTGCTAGCATCTCCGCCTAAAGAATTATGTTTATTAATCAAAGCACTAACTCTTTGCTTATCAGCATTCTCCATATAATAATTATTTAATTTAATAAAAACAACACTAGAAACAAATTGAAGTAATACAAATAAAGCAAAGAAAATCGTTATTTTTTTATGAAATATTTTATACAATTCATTGTAAATTAAAACTTTCATAAATTACCTCCCATAATCTTTAGATAAGCTTCTTCTAAAGACAATAATTCACGTCTAACTTCATAAATATTATATCCATCTAACACTAATTCTTTAATAAGCTTTGAAATATCTTCATCACTTCTCGAAACACTTATCCCATTTTCTAATACTTTATCACCTTTAACCAAATACTTATCTATTTTAGATAGTTTATCAAGTTTTATAAAAAAAACTGGTTTTTCAGAATTCTTCAAAGTATCCAAGTTAATATTTTTAATTATTTGTCCTTTATCTATTAAACAAATCCTATTACAGAAGCCATCTAATTCGGCAAGATTATGACTAGATATCAAAACACCAATATTTTCTGTTTTAGCAAGTTTAATAATAATATCCCTTAAATCTTTTATTCCTTCTGGATCCAAACCATTAGTAGGTTCATCTAAAACCAAAAGATTAGGATGATTAATTAACGAAACAGCAATACCAAGTCTTTGTCTCATACCAAGAGAATAATTTGAAACTTTATCATCCGCTCTTTCTATAAGATTGACTTTTTCTAATAAATAATCCAAATATTTTTCATCAACATTACCATAATAACGACCAAAAAGCCTTAAATTTTGTCTTCCAGTAAGAAACAAATATAAATCAGGATTTTCTACAATCGCACCAACTTTTGCAATAGCATTTTCATAATCCTTTTTAATGTTATAATTATTAATATAAACCTCTCCAGAATCCATTAATTGTAAACCTAATATTAATTTTATAGCAGTCGTCTTACCAGCTCCATTAGGTCCAATAAAACCTAATATCTGACCCTTTTTTATTTTAAAAGAAACCTTATTTAAAACTTTGTTTTTACCAAATCTTTTACAAATTTTATCAACATTTAAAATAGTATTCATTAAAAATCACCTATTCAAAAAAAGATGAGCTATTTAGTTCTCATCTCTAGATCACTTAAATCTCTAAACAAATCGTCTATAGTATAAACGACAACTTCATTATCCTTAACTACATTAATAACCGAATTGTAAAAAGGTTCTTTCTGACGCAAATCATTTATTATCTTTCTATATTCATCTACAAATGAAATAGTATAATCTAAATTATTATATTTATCATAATAATTATAGTTATGCTTTACTAGTTTATAGCAAGTAAACAAATATAACTTATTTATATCAAAACAACCTATAAATTTATCAATATTAATAGGTTTATCAAACAAATCCATAACAGAATTATATCCATTTAGTAATCTTGTATATTGTTTTTTACACAATTTAACAAAATCCTCAAAAGAATCTTGATTAGAATATTTTAAAAATTCATTCATAACTTGGTTATAGTATTTAGACTCTTCTCCATTATTATATACATCTCTATAAATATCCTTTTTAATCCTTATAGCTTTTTTTATAGCTTTATATGCTTCTTCTCCATTATTATCTATTAATTCATCAATATTAGTAACTATATTTCTTAAAAAAGATCTTTTAGAGAAGAATAAACTTCTTCCTTTAGGTCCAAATTTAGAACAAATGCTAACTTCAAAATTATAAACTATTTCATCATTATTAAAAATAACATTAAGAGGAGTATAATAATATCTCTCTAAAAACTCTTTATATAAGTTTTTACCTTTTTTTATAATAGCAATCTCTGAAATATCAGATTCTAAAGACCATTCCCCATAATAAGTAACTATCGGTTTATATATCATTCTTAAATTAGTTAATAATTGTTCATCCATCACACTAACCACCTATTCTAAAATTAATTATACAATAAAACCAAAAATAATAAAATAATATTTTAATTATATATACAAAATACTATATAATTAATCATTCTTACTTATTATCTTCTTCCTCCATCATTTGTTTTAATAATCTTATTATTTGTCTTTCGTTTCTTAAACTTTCTTGAATTTCTTCATGTAATCTTTCAAGTATTAATTCACTTTTTAAATCTATCTGATAATCATTTTGATTTCTAATACTATCTTTCTTTGCTTGTCTATTTTGACTCATCATAATAATTGGAGCCTGTAAAGACGCTAAACAAGATAAAACCAAATTAAGCAAAACAAAAGGATAAGGATCACTAGCTTTATTTAAAATTGCTGTATTTATAATTATCCAAATTATAATAAAAGCTGAAAATCCTATTATAAACCCCCAAGATCCAGCAATCTCTGATAGCTTATCAGCAAGTTTTTCTCCAGTTGTCAAAGAACTATCTTCTTGTTTATCAACATCAATAGTAATCGGCCTATCAATAAGCATTTCTAATAGTTCCGATTCATCTTCAGCACTAATTTCTTGTTTTAATAATTTCTTTACTAATTCTTTCTTATTTACTACATTTTTATTATCTATTTTACTTTCCATAATAACACCTCTTTATTATAACTATTATAATACTACTTTCTATCATCAAATTCATCATAGATATTTCCAACTATTTCTTCAACAGCATCTTCTATAGTAACAATCCCTACAAAACGACCATTATTATATATAGGACAAATACTTTCATTTCTCTCTTGCATTTCTCTAAAGACATCATCAATTTTATCAGTATGATTAAAACGATGAGTTGGTCTAACAATTTTTCTAATATTAATTCTATTTTTTTCACCCTTTTTAATAATAAGATCTTTTATACTTATTGTACCAATTATATTATTCTCATTATCTTTATATACCGGGAATCGAGAAAACTTTTCTTCTTTAATTTTAGAAATAATACTTTTCAAATCATCGGCTACATTAATCATAATAACTTTGTTTCTAGGAGTCATTACTTGTTGAACTTCAATATCTTTAAAATTAAAAACATTAAGTATATACTCTTTTTCTTTTTCTTCTATTATCCCTTCTTCTTGACCTAATAAAATCATTGTTTTAATATCTTCTTCGGTAATTCTATCTTTGTTTTCCTTAATCTTAAATGTTTTACATATTATTTCTGTAGAGAAAGATAAAAATATAATTAATGGATAAAACATAATTTGAATCGCCTTAATAAAGAATATATATTTCTTTGCTAATCTATAAGGGTCATTAATAGCTACTCTTTTAGGAACTAATTCTCCAAAAATCAAAGTAAAATAGGATAAAACAATCGTTATAACAATTACTAAAATAGTTTTAATAAACCTTATAGATATTTTACTACCAACAAAAAAAGTTATAAAATAATTAGCAAAATACTCAGAAGCAAACGCTGATGCCAAAAAACCTGCTAATGTGATGCCAATTTGAATAGTAGATAGGAATAAAGATGGTTGTTCAATTATTCTATTTATAGCTATCGCCTTAGTATCTCCTTTATCTACATCTTCTTTAAGTTTTATTTTATTTAAGGATAAAAATGCTAATTCGCAAGAAGAAAAAATACCATTTATATAAATAAGTATCATTAATAATACAATACTAATAATCATTAACATCTCCCCTACACTATAATAATTATAGCACAAAAAAAGAAGAAAATATTATTTTTCTCCTTTATTACTATCATCTTTAAAATCGACTATAGTAACTTTATTAACATAGCCTTTGTCATCATAATCAATTTTAATTTCATATTCATAAGGAAATTCTTTCAAATCTTGTTTAAGCGAAGCAATCTCATCACTATTTGTCGTATTTATATCATTAAAAATAACCGTAATTTTTCGATCATTCTTCTTATTATTTTGAGCAACTTCATCTAACAAAGGACTAATAGATGCCTTAGGATTAGTACCTTTGTAAAATTCAAAAGTACTATTATATCTATTAATATCAAACTGTTTAGAAGAAGAACGAACATTTATAAAACCAAAAACAATAATTGAAAGAACAACAACAAATATTACTCCGAAGAAAATTTCCATTCCTTTCCCTATTTTTTTAGTATTATTAAAAACATCTAAAGTAGCTTTCTTTAAATCTTCATCCATCCTAATATAAACATTTTTCGTTTCGTTTAATTGATACTTAGTTTTACAAAAAGGACATGTAGCAAATTCTTTATTTTCATCAATTTCTACATCTCCCCCACAAGATTCACATTTTAATTTTTTCATAAAAACACCTCTATAATATCAATATTACAAAAAAATAATAACATATTTAAATTAATATATCAATTAGATAAAATAATTAAAAAATTAATCTTTTTTCTTTATTTTTATTAACGATATTATTGCTATCAAGGCCCAAAAAACTTGCAAAGTAAAAGAAAACCAAGCGTTTTTAGGAAATAAACCTATTGCCATAAAAACCCCAGCAAAAAGGTTTAACAATTGATATAAAA
>OCTX011984182.1_pt1 | contig 10108 bp, 8 predicted proteins | sample 1539691 | NCBI WGS metagenome assembly OCTX01 (sample SAMN02144231, study PRJEB22623) | gut metagenome | biome: sheep rumen | host: Ovis aries | place: New Zealand | reverse complement strand
TGAGCCTGAAAGGAGATGAGCTCTTCCGGAAGATCATATGGATTCATGTCCTTGTAGCAGGGGATGATGTATTTATGCTGTCCTTGAGACATAAGGCTCAGGAAGCGGCTCCATTCATTTTTGACCCATACAGATGTGAACTGGTCCGGTTTATTGCCTACAACGAGCATGACCTCCGCACTCTGCAAAGCAGCAAAGATGTAAGGTTCATATTCCTGACCGAGTTTATCTTCGAGTGTTATTCGTGAGAAAAAGACTTTATAGCCTCTTTCTGTAAGTTCGTCATATATCTCCTGAGCCTCAACGCTGGCGGCAGTACGCTCGCCGTATGACTCAGTTTCCTTATAGCATATGAATATGTCGAAAGGCGATTCCTGACCGGATATTGAGAGTATGCGTTTCTGCACCTTGTCTATGTAGGCAGCCTCATGTCTGTACAGAGACTGAGCAGCACCGTCAGAATACTTTAGTGCGAGCAGAAAAGAGCTGTCTTCCAGTATCGAGCGGAACTGAGTACGGTGACAGGTCGGGAGCATTTTTCCGGAGCGTGGATCACGGACGTATTCTATACCATAGTTGCACAGGCAGAGTCCCCAGTGAGCTTCAGCTTCCTGAGGAGCTTCCGACAATATATCCTCATATACCGCAGCCGCACGGTCGAAGTCGCTGCTGCGGCGGTAATAGTTAGCACGGTCGAAAAGACGATTCCGGGTTTCATTATCAAGTTTAGGCAGAGTCTGCTCTGTACCGCAGTAGCTGCATCGGCAAACGGTCATATTCTCGCCGATCTCCAGAGCACCTCCGCACATTTTACATTTATATACAGCCATTTTTACCTCCGCAGCTGTGTTTTAGGCTAAAAATCCCATAATTAACAAGATGAAGAAAATGATCAATGAAAAACCTGCACCGCTTGATGAATCGCTTCCTGCAAAAATGAGCATCAGAATGAAGCAGATAAAAGCAAATAAGAACAGTTTCTTTTTTCGCTTCTTCTTTTTTAGTGCACGTTCTTCCTCTTTATGCTGTTCAAGAGCGTTAGAAGCGACCTGATATTCATAGTCTAATTGTTGTTTTTCGATCTGACCTATTGCATTTCTAACCATGATTATGATACCGTCATTGATATGAGCTATCTCTGTATGCTCGTTGCCTCTTGAGAAAATAAGAGCATTTTTCATATTGTTTCCGAGGATATAGCCCATGCGGGTTGTGAACAGCTCGTTGTCATCAATATGAGTGCCAAAGCCTTGTATGTACTTATTGGCAAAGAAATCGATATTTTTTTCAGAGTATATCTCGCTCGGCTGAGAGCAGCTGTATTCTGCAAGGAATTTAGCCAAATAAGCCTGAGCACATTCCGGGTCATTATCAAGGATAGTTTCGCAGTATTCATCAGCACTTTCAAAGTCATGGTCGCCGAGGAAAATATTTATTCGTTTCAGTATTTTATCCTCGTCAAAGGAAGAAGACCTACGTTTGGGGACTGCAATGCGTTCGCTGATATTATTGTCAGCGGATACGAGCTTTTTGATACCTCTTATAACGTCGTTCATGAAGCCGATTTTGGACATATCCTGAGCCTGCAAATGTGAAAATTCCTCAGGAAGGTCATAAGCGTCCATATCCTTATAGCACGGAATGAGGAGCTTATTTCTGTCAGCTTTTATTATTTTAAGGTATCTGCTCCACTCATTTTTCACCCACGGAGCATTGAAATATTCCGGCTGAGTTCCTATAACGAGCATCACCTTTGCGGTCTGGAGTGCGGCGAATATGTAAGGTTCGTACTCTTTTCCAAGTTTATCTTCAAGGGTTATAGCTGCATAGAAGGTTTTGAAGCCCTCTTGGGTCAGCTGATAATATATGTCATTGGCAATGACACTATCCTTAGTGCGTTTGCCGTTTTCATCCTTTTCCTTGTAGCAGATGAAAACATCGAAAGGCTCTTCTGAACGGACTATATTAATTATCTCTTTCTGCAAGCGGTCTATTTCAGCGGCTTCGTATTCGTAAAGCTCACGGGACTGCGGCTCTGCATACTGTAAAGCAGATGCGTAGTCGACATCGGTCAGCACAGATTCAAGCAGAGTTCTGTGGCAGGTAGGGATCTTATTTCCGGTCGCAGGGTCATCGACGTATTCTATACCGAATTTACAGAGTACCATACCCCAGTAAGCCTCAGGGTCATCGGGAGTTTTCTCGACTATACTTTCGTATACCTCCAGAGCTTTATCAAAATCACTTTTTATTCTCAGAGCGTTTGCACGATTAAAGAGATTTGCGATTATTTCATCTCTTGTATGGGGAAGGGTCTGGAGAGTTCCACAATATTCACACTGACATATATTTTTTCCGGCATCGGCGTTCAGTGTACCTCCGCACATTTTACATTTGAAAACAGACATATTGTACCTCTTTCCCGTTTATTTTTTAAGATTTATACTATTATACCATAATCGTACATATTTTTCAATATTTTTTATCATTTTTAGAAAAAATAAACTCCCTGTAAACGGATACAGGGAGCGAGTATCATTTATAAGCAGTTATGACAGCAAGCATTGCAGTGCACATTAAACTGACCTTTACACAAACCGAATATACCCCTATATCCCCTTTGATTATCATTTTTTTGGCAAAGTTTAATTGAGTGAGCGATAAATCGCTATATACGAGCAGCTCCCCGAAACCGGGGAGCCTGATATTAATTCTGATTGTCTTTTTCTACGATGCCTTTAAGTCCAGCTGCGAGACCTGCAAGACCCTGTATCTCACTTGGGATAATGATCTTTGTAGCTTTTCCGTCAGCAGCCTTTGCAAAGGATTCGAGTGATTTGAGCTGGATGACTTTCTCATTAGGATTAGCACTGTTGAGTTTTACGATACTGTTTGCAACAGCCTGCTGTACCATTTCAATAGCCTGAGCTTCACCGGTAGCTTCAAGTATCTTCTGCTCTCTTACAGCGTCAGCCTTGAGGATAAGAGCCTGCTTTTCAGCCTCTGCTTCAAGTATCTGAGCTTCTTTCTTAGCCTGAGCACGGAGTATCTGAGACTCCTTTTCACCTTCTGCAACGAGTATCTGTGACTTCTTGTCACCCTCAGCCTGAAGTATCTTTTCACGTCTTTCACGCTCAGCCTTCATCTGCTTTTCCATAGCGTCCTGAATCTCACGAGGAGGGAGGATGTTCTTGAGCTCTACTCGCTCAACCTTGATACCCCAGCGGTCTGTAGCCATATCAAGGATAGATGTGATTTTTGAGTTTATAACGTCTCTTGAAGTAAGAGTAGCATCGAGTTCGAGTTCACCAATTATGTTACGGAGTGTTGTAGCTGAAAGATTCTCGATAGCCTGAAGAGGTCTTTCAACGCCGTAAGTGTACTGTTTAGCGTCAGTGATCTTATAGAATACGACTGTATCGATCTGCATTGTAACGTTATCTTTAGTGATAACCGGCTGAGGCTTAAAGTCAACGACCTTTTCTTTAAGTGAGACTTTGCTTGCTATACGCTCGATAAACGGGCAAAGGTAGTGGATACCGGTCTGCCATTCACATCTGAACGAACCGAAACGCTCTATAACGTATACCTGAGCCTGAGGAACGATCCTGAAACCTCTGATGAATATAAATAATAACAATAAAATAAGTCCTAAAATAATAAGTTCTGCTGCTTCCATGGTATTTACCTCCTGAAATATAGAAAAATATTAGTTGTTTTTAGTTTCGTTTTTCAGTGAAACTACGAGTTTTGCACCTTGAACATCCTTGACCGTGACAATACTTCCTTCCGGAATAATGTCATTTTCTTTTTCCGGAACAGCTCTCCAATCGACCCCACTGAGAGTTACTCTTCCTGTGCCTTTGTCAACGTTTATCTCCTCTATGACCTTAGCCGACTTGCCGATATCCAGACTTGCATTAGTCGGGATAAAACCGGCTTTGCGGTATTTTTTGACAAGAGGAAGTGTTATCAGCAGAAAAGCTCCGGATGAGAGAATGAACACTCCGAGCTGTGCGGCAAGACCGAGGTTGAATAGTGCGGATAATATTAATGTAATTATCGCACCTACTGCGAACCAGATCGAGACAAGCTGAACTGTTGCTATTTCTGCGATCACGAAGATAACAAAAGCTATTGCCCAGATAATTATTCCCATAAAGGATCCCCCTTTCTGAATTTATATTGCAGAATCTCCTATATCATGTAAAAGATCTACGATGATATTATATCATTTATTTGCGGATATTTCAAGTATCCGCCAACAGCTTTCATCATTTTTACACAATTTTATTTGTAACATATTGCGGTAAGAATAATAGCCTGTTATTTTTTATATACTGATGTCATCGGTAATGTCATAATGAGCATCGATAGCGTTCATACAGGCAGGGATATTCTTTTCAAATATACCTGTAACGATCTGTTCGTGTATGCCGAGGAGCTGCTGTGAGATCTCATTGTCTGCCGCCATAGAGCAGTAATCCATCCATTTGCGATACGTCTGCGAAACAGCTTCGAGCAATGTTATCCAAAGGCGGTTTTCTGTTGCATAGATCATTGCATAATGCAATTCCTTATCGGCATCGATGTATTCAGAGGATGAATCAGCCTCCTCCATTTTTTTAAGTGCATCAGCTATTTTCTGCTTATTATCCGGAGATATACCCCTCTGTATCAGAAAATTACATATAGACTTATCCATAGTTCTTCTGAACGAAGAAACTTCTTCACGAGTTATCTTGTTGATGAGCAGCATGAGGTTCACCGCTTTTGCGATAGAGTCCTTGATATTGTCGGTGAGATAGTTGCCCGACCCCTGACGGCATTCAACAAGACCGAGAGCTTCAAGGCTTCTGATAGCTTCACGTACAAAATTCCGGCTCACTCCGAGTTTAGCGGAGATCTCACGTTCAGTCGGAAGGCGGTCGCCTATACGTACCATGCCGCTTTCTATGAGTTCAAAAATGTAGTTTAAGGTCTTTTGAAATTCTAAATTTTCCATATCCATCCGCTCCTTTCACTGTACAGGTGGTACATTAATATTTTTATTATACCACATCGATATCAGCAAAGTCAATCGGGATAAGAGAGAAAAAAGCGTTGTTTAAGAGATTGCAAAATGTCGAAAAAGCTATTGACAATATAAATTTTGAGTGATATAATGAAAAAGCAATGACTATTAATCCGATAGGTAATGGTGAGATATAAAGAATTATACTAATTTCAGGAGGGATAAAATATGCCTAAACTTTCAGGCAGAACAGCAACTTTCACAGATTCTGTCATCAGAAGAATGACAAGAGTTTCAAATAAATACGGTGCAGTAAACCTTTCGCAGGGCTTTCCGGATTTTGAGCCGCCAAAGGAGATACTCGACCGTCTTGCACAGGTAACTAAAGAGGACTACCATCAGTATTCCATTACATGGGGAGCTCAGAATTTCCGTGAGGCTCTTGCACGTAAACATGAGCATTTTTCCGGTCAGAAGCTCGACCCTAATTCTGAAATAGTTGTTACCTGCGGCAGTACAGAAGCTATGATGGCTGCTATGATGAGCGTAGCTGACCCCGGAGACAAGGTTATAGTATTCTCTCCGTTTTATGAAAACTACGGTGCTGACACTATTCTTTCCGGAGCTGAGCCTATATATGTTCCGCTGATACCTCCGGAGTTCAAATTTGATGCAGATGTGCTCGAAGCAGCATTCAAGCAGCATCCGAAGGCAATAATTGTCTGCAACCCTTCAAATCCATGCGGAAAGGTGTTCACTCGTGACGAGCTGCTCATTATTGCTCAGCTTGCAGAAAAATACGATACTTTTGTTATAACTGACGAAGTGTATGAGCATATCCTGTATGCTCCTCACGTACATACATATTTTTCAACTCTTCCTAACATGAAGGAGAGGACTATCCTCTGCAATTCACTTTCTAAAACATACTCCATAACAGGCTGGAGACTCGGTTACGTTGCTGCTGCTCCGGAAGTTATCGACACTGTCAAGAAAGTACACGATTTTCTCACGGTAGGAGCTGCTGCACCATTGCAGGAAGCTGCTGTTACCGGACTTAATTTCGGTGACGACTACTATAAGTGGCTTCAGGATAAGTATACTCATAAGCGTGACCTTTTCCTCAAAGGTCTGGACGATATCGGTATATCTCATACTGTTCCTGAGGGAGCTTACTATATACTCCTTGATATATCTGAATTCGGCTTTGAGAGCGACCTCGAATTCTGCGAGCTCCTTGCAGAAAAAGTCGGCGTAGGAGCTGTACCGGGTTCAAGCTTCTTCAAAGAGCCGGAAAATCGCTATATACGTTTCCATTTTGCTAAAAAGGACGAAACACTTAATGCAGCACTTGAGAGACTCAATGACATAAGAAAGAAGATGCCATATAGAAAATAATAAGTTCTGTACATAGTGCATGAAAGAAAGTCCGGTACAGTATATTCCGGAAGAAAGAGGTAATAAATGACTTTACAGCAATTACATTACGTCATAACTATCTCAGAGACAGGTTCAATGAACAAAGCTGCCGAGCAGCTTTATATCGCTCAGCCTTCCCTGACAAGTGCGGTCAGGGAGCTTGAAAAGGAAATAGGAGTAGTTATATTCAACCGCAGCGGAAAGGGAGTTTCACTTACTAATGACGGTGCTGAGTTCATAACATACGCAAGACAGGTCTATCAGCAGTATGAGACCTTGCAGGATAAGTATCTTGGAGGAAAGGTAAAGAAAAAGTTCGGTGTATCCGCACAGCACTACTCCTTTGCAGTAAAAGCGTTTGTTGAAATGGTCAAGCAGTTCGGAACTTCCGGTTACGAGTTCGCAATACGTGAAACGAGAACAGCTGAAGTTATTGAGGACGTAAGCACCCTACGCAGCGAGATAGGAGTGCTTTATCTCAGCGATTTCAACAGGAATATGATGACCCGCCTTTTCAGTACGAACGGACTTGAATTCCATAAACTCATAGAATGCGGCGTTTATGCTTATCTCTGGAAAGGTCATCCGCTTGCCGACCGGAAGTCTATACCTTTTTCAGCACTCGAAGAGTATCCGTGCCTCACTTTTGAACAGGGAGATAAAAGTTCGCTCTATTTTGCCGAGGAGATATTCAGCACCCACGATATAAAGCGTGTTATCAAAGCCTGTGACCGTTCAACTATGCTGAATCTCATGAAAGGACTTCACGGCTATACTTTCTGTTCCGGAATAATCTGCGGAAGTCTTAACGGTTCGGACTATACTGCCGTACCCCTTGCTGACGATGACAGTATCATGGAGATCGGCTATATCACCAAGAAAAACATCATTCTCAGCGAAATGGGAGAAGTCTATATAAACGAACTTGAAAAATATCTTGACCTGAAAAAATGATCCGCCGCATAAATTGACAATTCCTCGGTACAGGTGTATAATACCAATAGCTTTTTGTAAAGAGGGGATGTCTGTGAACGGCAAGAGAACAGTTTTTTTCTGGAGCGGTAAACTGCTCATTTTTCTGAGTATTCTGAGTTTGTTTATGTCCTTTGCCAAAGCTGATATAAAGATAATTTCCGGTCATTCAAAGAACTTCACCGGAGTTTATCTTATAGCTGACATTAAGGACGATGTTGACTGCGGAGAATATACCGATGAAACTATATATAAGGGTGCTGAGACAGCTTCGGCTGTTATAACTGCTGCACTTATCCTTGCAGCTGTCGGACTCTTGCTTCCGGTTTTCAGCTGGATACCCTCGCTGCTTGCAGCCGGGACAATGGCTGCTTTCGGAGTGCTTTGCCGGTATGCCAACGATGAACTCAGCGAGATATACACCCGTAAAGCTATCAACCTGCGGGCTGATTCCGGAGCTTATATCTTTATGGCACTCGCTCTGCTTTCGGCTGTTCTGACCATTACTGACATTATAATACGTAAAAGACGAAAGTCCAAAAAAGTCTCTGCATGATGCGGAGACTTTTTTATGTGTTTATATTGATTTATTGACTTAAATGTGATATTATAATAATAGGAAAGAATCCGAAAAATCAGGAGCCGGAGTCTGAAAATATTTCGTCATATGTATGGAGTACAAAAAATCCTGTCCTGTTTTGTAAATTATATAATAATATAAGCTGTATCATGCAAATACTTGAAAAATAAAGAATTTCATGTTATAATTAAATATTACAGGAAATTAAGTGAATGCGAGGGCTGCGATTTGAAAGACAATACGGCTGTTATAAATGAGATCAGACAGATATTCGGAGATAGTGAAAAATATGCGTATGTACGCAGTTTCGGATGTCAGCTCAATGTCTCAGACGGCGAAAAAATAAAGGGACTGCTCCGGAAAATGGGGTATTCATTTACGGACGACGAGAATAAGGCTGACCTTATCATACTAAATACCTGTGCAGTGCGTGAATCGGCTGAGGACAGAGTTTTCGGCATTGTCGGAAGTATGAAAAAACTCAAAGAGACCAAACCTTCACTGATAATCGGTATTGCAGGCTGCATGACCGCTCAGGAGCATATTGCGGAAAAGATCAAAAAATCATATCCGCAGGTGGATATAGTACTTGGTACGTCCGCTATAAGTGCCTTGCCGTCACTGCTGCTGGAAAGTCTGAAAGGCAAGAAGTTCTCTGCAGATATATCAGAGTATGACGATTTCTCAGAAGCGGTCGAACAGGTGCGTGAGAGCGATTTCAAGGCTTCTGTTCCGATAATGTTTGGATGCAATAATTTCTGTACTTACTGCATTGTGCCGTATGTCCGTGGAAGAGAGCGAAGCAGAGATCCTGAGGACATCATCAAAGAAGTCAGGGAGCTCGTATCTTCCGGTTATAAGGAAATAATGCTGCTCGGACAAAACGTGAACTCCTACGGAAAAGACCTCAAAGACGGTCTGAGCTTTCCGCAGCTTCTCAGAGAACTCGACAAAATAGAAGGCGAGTTTATCATCCGTTTCATGTCGTCGCATCCTAAAGATGCTTCCCGTGAACTGATAGATGCTATTTTTGAATGTGAAAAGGTCGCAAAACATCTTCATCTTCCGGTACAGAGCGGCAGCAGCGATGTGCTGAAAAGAATGAACCGCAATTATACTGTCGAAAAATATCTTGAGACAGTTGACTATATATACAGCAAAGCTCCCGATTTCTCACTGACTACCGACCTTATAGTCGGTTTTCCGGATGAGAGTGATGAGGACTTCAATGCTACGCTTGAACTTATAAAAAAAGTCAGGTATGATAACATCTACTCGTTTATATACTCAAAGCGTTCCGGCACTAAAGCTGCGGCAATGCCTGATGCAATATCGGACGAGACAAAGAGTAAGCGGATGAGAACTCTGCTTGAAACTCAGCGTGAGATCTCCTCGGAGCATTACAAACGCTTCATTGGAAGGACTATGCGTGTTCTGGTTGACGATCATGCAAAGAAGCGTGAGGGATACCTCACCGGCAAGAGCAATGAGTTCATCATAGTTGAATTTGAGGGAGATGCCTCACTTATAGGTCAGTTCGTGGATGTGAAGATAACAGACGCTATGAACTGGGCTGTTGCAGGACATATCATAAAATAATATATATAATAATTTTCAGGAGAAGTGATGGATATGAAGAAGATAATGCCTATCATCTGCCTTATGGCAGTACTTGTAGGCTGCGGAAAAGTCGAAAAAGCAAGCGAGTCCGAATCCGGACCTGTCATAACAGGAGGAACGATAGCTGCTACCGAGGGAGAAGTCGATGAGGAGATCGAGCCGACTTCAAGTTCAAAAGCACAGTCAGATAAGTATAAACCGGAAGACAAAGCTCATAAGGATGAGCGTGAGCCGGTAACTACAAAGAAAACAGCCGGAAGAAGAATAAGCCACAGCGTTCCGACTCAGACTTCTATCCCTAAACCGGTAAAACCACCGGCAAGAACAAGGACAGAACAGACGGAAACTAATCAGGAGCCTGTTGTTGAGCCGAATAATAATACTCCGGTGCCGGCGAAGCCTACAGAGCCTGTAAAATTGTCTGAACAGGTGATATACAGAGGAGTGCTCAACAGCCTCATCGGCAGCGGTGAGCTTCCGGAGATAGGTTCTGTTAAGGACAG
>OCTX012221163.1_pt1 | contig 10111 bp, 5 predicted proteins | sample 1539691 | NCBI WGS metagenome assembly OCTX01 (sample SAMN02144231, study PRJEB22623) | gut metagenome | biome: sheep rumen | host: Ovis aries | place: New Zealand | reverse complement strand
GGACTGCTGTCCAACGGCACGTTCCACTTCGACATCGACGTGGCCTCGCTCGACGACGGCCTGCACCGCCTCTCCTACATGCTCTCAAACGGCAAGGGCGTCACGACGAAGGTGCAGACGCAGTTCTTCACCAAGATTCCGCTGGGTGGCTACGGCACCGTGGAGTACTGGTACTGGCTGAACGACCGCGGGGGCGACGCCATCCACAAGGCGAAGGTCGACCCGCGCCAGAACCCGTTCCAGCTCATCGCGCTGCTGCCCGTCGAGGAGGTGCCGCTGCGCAGCTCGTGCTTCGAGTACCGCAACGTGGGCGGCCAGCCCACCATCTTTGCCAAGAACGACTTCCACCTGCGCTTCTACGACGCCTCGGGCCGCTTCGTCGACATGAACCGCCAGTTTGTCGACGAGCGCGTCAGCCAGAAGGTGAGCGAGACGACGCTGCTCCAGCCCATCGTCCTCGGCTCCAGGGCCAAGGGGCCGATGCTCGCACCGGCGGCACAGACCATCAAGAGCGTCGTCCTCGACCGTCCGGGCGAGAACGGCATTGCCTGGTTCCGCATGGAGGCAAAGGCCGGCGACAGCCTGCAGTTCCGCCTGGACCGCGCCGCCACGCTGCAGCTCTTCGCGCCGTCGGGCCGCGAGGCCTACCGCGCCGAGGGTGCCACGTCGGTGCAATGGGGCGGCCTGCACGCCGACGAGAACGGAACCTACTACATGGCCCTGCACGATGTGACGGCCACCTACGGCTCACAGCTGACGCTCTACTACGAGTTCATCGACCGCTACGCCGTGCTGCGCCAGGACGTCGCCACCGTGGGCAACGGCGGACCGAGCACCATCACCTTCCAGGGCAATGGCTTCGACAAGCTGCAGCGGGTGAGCCTCAGGCATGGCGGCACGACGCTGAACAGCGTCAAGATAGGCCATGAGGCCAACGCCACGACGAGCGTGAAGTTCGACTTCGGCGGTGCGCCGCTGGGCCAGTACGACGCCGTGTTCCACTTCGAGGACGAGGACATCTCCGTCGAGGGATGCGTCACCGTGGAGCAGGCCGTGCCCGTCATCATCGACGGATTCCTGAGCTACAACCAGAATTTCCTCGTCTCGCTGGGCAACGACTACGTCTGCCGCATCACGAACCACGGCAACCAGACGGTCTACGACCAGCCGTTCGTCGTCTACATCTACACCGAGGGTCCCGACGACATCGACGAGGTTACCATCGACGGCACCGTGCTCGACCCCACACCCGTGGAGGACGCCCCGGCCGTGGACGACCTGCACTACGTCTGGCGCTGCGTCTTCTTCCACACGCTGCGGCCCAGCTTCACCGAGACGCTCACGCTGCGGGTGAAGACCGCCGTGCAGACCTTCATCCACGTGGTGGTGGAGGGCATCGGCAGCGGCACGTCGAGGGCCGTGGCCTCGCTCGACCCCAACGACATCTACGGCTATCTGGACGACCACGGCACGAAGTTCATCGCCGAGGGCAAGACCGACGTCTACTACACCATCGAGTTTGAGAACGACCCGGCCTTCGCCACCGCCGCCGCCCACGACATCTACGTGAACGACCAGCTCGACGCCCAGCTCTTCGACCTGGCCTCGTTCCAGCCCACGCGCATCAAGATTGGCAGCCACGAGGTGAAGCTCGACGCCGCCGACACCGTGGAGGGCGCCGACGGGCTGCTCCACACGGTGACGACCATCGACCTGCGCCCGCAGATTAACGCCGTGGCCGAGGTGACCTGCGACTACGACGCGGCGACGGGCCTCGCCCGCTGGCACGTGGCCAGCCTCGACCCGATGACCATGGAGCCCACCACGGAGCCTATGGACGGCGTGCTGCCCGTCAACGACGACGAGGGCACGGGCATAGGCCAGCTGTCGTTCGACATCAGGCTGAAGAGCGGACTGCCCAAGGGCACACAGATTCCCAACAAGGCGGTCATCACCTTCGACACCAACGCGCCCATCGAGACGCCCACCTGGGTGAACACCATCGGCGCGCCGATGAAGGGCGACGTGAACGGCGACGGGGCTACGGACGTGGCCGACATTGGCGCCATCATCGATGTCATGGCCGGCGGAAGCCAATTCGCAAAAGCGGCCGACGTGAACCAGGACGGCTCGGTAGACGTGGCCGACATAGGCGCCGTCATCGACATCATGGCGGCAGCGGCCAGGAGGGCCTTGATGACGAAGGGCGAGTAACGCGCCAACCCCACAACGGCAAAGGGCCGGCATCCGCGAAAGATGCCGGCCCTTTGCCGAGTATACTGAGCGGTGAGTCCAGTATGGGTGGTGAAGCCGTCAGGTTCCGCCCGTCAATTGCTCCAGACGATGCCGCCGGGTGTCTGAGCGTCGGCCAGCGGCGGGGAGAGCTGCAAACGCGAGGCGGAGGTGCCCGTGGCCTGGAACTTCACCACGAGCATGGCTCTGTTGTTGTTGTTCTCCACATAGTCGAAGTACTGCGTGGGTTCATCCACCTTCTTCTGCGTGAGCTTGAGGAAGGCCACGCCCGTGCTGACAGAGCCGCTATAGGTGAACGACGAGCTGCTGCCATTCTTGTAAGAGCTGACCGCCCGCTGCCAGGGCATGTTACTGAGCTCCATGTCCACCTCGTCGCCCTTGCCATAGAATCCGGGCGAGGTCCAGTCCACGTAGGTGTCCTGGTAGACGTGGCGGAAGGTGAGGTTCTCAATCTTGCTGGTGGCGAAGTTGCCCGAGAAGTTGACGATGTCAAACGCGATGGTGTTCTGGTAGACGTTGTATTCACCCTCCTTGTAGTTGTTGACGCCCTGCACATGTACGGTCGAGCCATCCTGGGTGAAGGTGAAGGAGGAGAAGCTCTGCTTGTATTCGGTCGAGGCGGTGGTGCCCTTCTTCCTGTCCTTCATCATGGCCACGGCGGTAAGTTCGCACGACGCTATTTCGTTCATCATGATTTCTCCGGGTGCCAGCTCGTTGGCCTCCTGAGTGATGGCAATGGGCAGGGTGAGGATTTCGTCGGCCGAGGGATTGTCCTTCATGGCCAGATGGCAGTTGACGGTGCAGGTACGCTTCTGCCCGGTGGTGTTGGGCTGCACGGTGATGTCCATGCCGCGGGAGAAGCTGGTGAAGCTGACGCTGACCCATCCCTTGCCCTCGTTGCTGATGGAGTAGCCGCCGCGGGTGTAGTCGGCCTCGTTGACGGTGACGTTCTGCGTGCCGCCCTCGGCAGGATAGGTGAGCGTGGTGGGCGAGACGTATGCCTTGGAGTTGTCGGCCGACTGCTTCACCTCTACCTTCACCTGCTTAATGTCGCCCACGACGGGGTCGTCGAAGTTGGTGGCGAAGACGTAGAAGTGGCCTGTGCGCTCCGTGCCCGTATCGTTTTTCTTGCAGGTCACGCTGACGGTCTTCGACGGCCCGTCGGGCTTCACTTCGAGCCATCCCTGCCCGTCGGTGTCGATGAAGCTGCCCAGCCGGGCATAGCCCTCCAGCGTGGCTGTGAGGGTTGCCGCTCCGCCCTCGACGGGGAAGGAGAGCGATGGGGGGCTGAGCGTTAGCTTGCCCTCAGCCTCCTGGACGACGGTCACCTCCACCGACATGTATCCGCCGTCGTTCCAGGGGTCGAGCGTGTTGCTGCCCATGACGAGGATGGTGCCGCGGCGCTCCGTGCCCGTCTTGTTTTCTTCCACATAGACCGTGACGTAGCGGTCTGTGGCACCGGCCGAGACGCTGAGCCACGACTTGTCCTTGTCGTCCTTGACGAAGGCACCGAGGTACTCGTAATCGACGAGCTGCACGCTGAAGCCCTTATCGTAGGCGTTATAGGCGAAGCGCAGCTCGTTGGCGTCGGGAATGACGCCGCCGGCATCGTTGCGCTCCTGGTAGACGTTCACGGCGACGGTGCGGAGGATGTTGCCCGCCTTGTCGGTGGCCATGACGTAGACATGGCCTGTGCGCTCCTTGCCCGTGGGGTTCATCGGCACGCTGACGCGCACCTGGTTGCTGCCGCTGACGGGCACGGCCTTGATCCACTCCTGGTCGGCCTTCACGCCGTAGTAGCGGTAGTTGGTATTGACGGTGACGGTCATCGCGTCTTCGTCGCCCTCGAAGCTCAACTCGTCGGGACTGACGCTGAGGCGCGGGTTCTTGGGAATGTCTTCATCTTCCTTCTTCTTCGTGTCTACCTCGGCGCTGGTGTTCTGTCCCGTCTGTGCGCCGACGGTGGTGGTGCTGGTGTTTCCGCTGGCGTCCACGCCGGTGATGGTGTAGGTGCCGTTCTTTGTGAAGGGCACGGTGGCCTCGCCGTTGGTGGCCAGCGCCACCTTGGTCTGCCCGTTGCCGTTGTCGATGATGAAGACCTGTGCTCCCGTGTTGTCGAGGTCCTTGATGTTGATGAGTCCCACATCGCTGCCAAGCGCGTTCTCGTCGGCGGTCATCTTGCTGAGGTCGCTGAACACGGTCTGCCTCATGGCTTCATAGCCGATGTTCACCGTCTCGCCCATCCACCATTTGGAGTTGGAGTCGAAGCCTCCCACCTGCGTGGCAATGACGTTCGAGATGGTGAGCATGGCGTCGCGCGTCTCGTTGGCGTCGCCCTTGCTCACGGCGTTGACGAGCGTCACGCCGCTCTTTCCCAGGTCTATGCCGTCGCAAAAGCCAGAAAGGGCGGGGTTGAAGGTCTTGTAGATGGAAAGTTCCAGGTTCATGCCCTGCTCGGTCAGTCCGTTGCCCACATTGACCATGTGCATGGTCCTGGGGTCTTTGTCGCCCGACAGGTCGCGTGCCGTGTCGTAGAAGTCTTGCTCCCAGCACATCAGGTCGAACAGCCTTGAGCTGATGAAGGCCCGCGTGTTCCATGCGCCGTAGTCCTTGTTGACCACGCGGTTGCGCCACTGCCTGTAGTCGGTCTCGCCAAACCGGTACTCTTCGGGCATCTCGTCGTAAAGCTTCTTCCACTCCTCGGCGTTGTTCAGCTTCCCCCCGTTGCTATGCATCACGTCGAGTATTTTCTGGTGGCCCGAGTCGAGTATTTGATCTGCGTTGTAGAACACCATAAAGAAGTCCTTCAGCGGCGGGTTAATGGCTCGCGTCGAGGCCTTCCTGGCATCCCAGATGCCGTTGTCGGTCAGTCGCTGCAGGGCCTCGACGTAGGCATCGGCGTTGACGCTCATGTCGTTGACCAGCTGGAGGTAGGCTGTCCAGTCGGCATGGCCCGATGCTGACGCATCGGGAATGGTGGCTCCGGCATTGAAGCCACTCTCGGCATTGAAGTTGTCGGTGAAGTTGGCATAGAGTGCCCAGCGCAGGGCCGTGAGCTTGGTGGCAATCTCGAGCAGGGTCTGCACGTCGGAACGAGCCTGGCGTGAGCCTTCATACTGCACCACGGCCACGGGGTGCTCCACCACCTCGGTGGTCGGCGGGGGAGTGACGTCGTCGCCGCTGCTTTTCTCGCCACAGGCAGCGAAGCCTGTCAGGATAAGGGTGCCAACGAAGAAAAGGGCAGCCCTTCGGAAAAGGTTGTCGGTAGGTTTCATAGTTCTGGGTTTTTAGTTAGGTTTGAGTTTTGTGTGTTACGGTTTTGCTGCGATGGAATCGCTGCGGAAGAAACGGAACAAGGAGGCGGGGAGGCGAAGAGATGGGGAACCTGGAAGTGTAACCCACTTCACCTCCTCATCTCCTCCAATCATAGACTGTCCACGACGGCGCAGATGTCCTTGAAGATGCGGTCGAGCTCGCCCAGCCCGTCGATGTGGTGGTGCAGTCCCTCCTGGCTGTACCAGGCGATGAGGGGCTGCGTCTGCTGGTGGTAGACGACGAGGCGCTTCTTGATGGTCTCCTCGTTGTCGTCGGCGCGTCCGGCCAGCTGTCCGCGCAGCAGTAGGCGCTTCATCAGCTCGTCCTCGGGCACGTCGAGCTCAATCATCGCGGCCACCTTGTCGCCGCGCTCGGCCAGCATCTGCTTCAGTGCCTCGGCCTGGGGGATGGTGCGGGGGAATCCGTCGAAGATGACGCCCTTGTGGCCGCGGCCGAAGCCGTCGTAGACCGAGGCGAGGATGGAGACCATCAGCTCGTCGGGGATGAGCTGGCCCTGGTCGATGTATCCCTGTGCGGTGACGCCCAGGGGGGTGCCTTTCTTGATTTCGGCGCGCAGCACGTCGCCGGTGGAGATGTGCTGCAGTCCGTAGCGCTCGATGAGCTTGTCGCTCTGGGTGCCCTTGCCTGAGCCGGGAGCACCGAAGATTACAATGTTTTTCATCTTTATATACTGGTTTTCTGTATTGACGGTAACACGCTGCTCCTTGCCCTTGAACCATTGGTCGGGCAGCAGGTCGCCCTTGCGGGCCTCAACGTCGCTGGGCGAATGGGGAAGTTTTATGATTCTCATACCTTTTAACAGGATGCCCCCCCTACGGCCCCCGAGGGGGCTTCTATAGTCTTGCGGTTCAGGGGGACGTTTGGGGAAAGTCTGTTGTAGCCCCCTCGGGGGCAGAAGGGGGGGCCTACTCCACTACCGTATAGATATCGCGCAGGTTGCGGCCCTGCCCGTTGTAGTCCAGGCCATAGCCCACGATGAAGTCGTTGGGTATCTCCATCACGCCATACTTGATGTCGAGCTCCACCTGCAGGCGGTCGGGCTTCACCAGCAGGGGGCAGATGGCCACCGAGGCGGGGTTGCGCGTGCCCAGCGCCTCGACCATGCGCTTCATGGTAAGGCCCGTGTCGACGATGTCCTCCACGATGATGATGTGACGGTCATTCAGGTCTTCGTTAATGCCTATCACCTCCTTGATGCGACCCGTGGAGGTGGTGCCCTGATAGGAGGCCAGCTTCACGAACGATATTTCGCAGGGAATGGTGAGGCAGCGCATGAGGTCGGAGGCAAAGACGAACGCGCCGTTGAGCACGGCCAGCAGCAAGGGGTTCTTGCCCTCATAGTCGCGGTTGATGCGGTCGGCCACAACCTGTATGCGGCTCTTGATGTCGGCTTCAGGAATGGACGTCTCGAAGAACTTGTCCAGGACTTTAATTCTGCTCATAGTCTTACGTGGGGAGGTTTAAGGGTTGATAGATAGATGCTTTTGCGTGCAAAATTACTAAAATAATTTCAAACAGCCCTCAGTTTTCCCCGTTTTTTTGCCTTTATGGCCATAAATAAGCCGTAGGCATACCGATTGGGCCTTCTGGTAAGGGTGCGCGTCGGCCTGGCGGGGGTGGCGGCCCTGCCTGTTTGCAGAAACCTTCTTTTCAAAAAAAAGAGGATTCTTCCTTCACCTGTTTGCAGGAAAATGCGTAACTTTGCAACCGATATTGAGAAAGACAACTGACACACGACATGGAGATTTACATCATTCTTGCTATTCTGGCACTCATCGCGGCGAGCTGCCTCAGCTACTTCCTGGGCAGCAAGGCGAAGGACGGCATCATAGGCAGGCTGACGACAGAGCGCGACGTGGAAAAGACCAAGGTGGAAAGCCTCACACGGCAGGTGGCACACCAGATGACGACAGCCGAGAAGCAGCTGGCGGCACAAAAGGAGAACTACGAGAAACGGCTGCAGGAGCTGAAGGACCTGACGAGGCGTACCTACGAGAGCCAGATAGCCGAGCTGAAGGCGTCGTTCGAACGGCAGCTCGGACAGACGAAGGAGGCCCACGCCGCACAGATAACGGCGCTGAGAAGGATGAACGAGGAGCAGGTGAAGAGCCAGATGGACCTCATACGCGAGCAGATGCAGACAACGTCGGAAAAGGTGCTCAAACTGAGGCAAAACGAACTGGAGGAGCAGAACAAAGAGCAGGTGACGAAAATAATAGACCCGCTGCAGAAAAGCCTGAAGGACATGCAGGAAGCACTCGACAAGACCAAGGAGCAGCAGACGGAGGCACTCACCCGACTGGACGAGACCATCAAGATAAACATGCAGAAGAGCGCGGAAATAGGCGAGACGGCCGACCGACTGACACGCGCACTGACAGGAGAGGTGAAGGTGCAGGGAAACTTCGGCGAGCTGAAGCTCAAGCAGCTGCTTGAAGACCTGGAACTGAGAGAGGGCGAGCAGTTTGACACCCAGGAGACGCTGAAGGAGAGAAACGGGAAGAACGCACGTGGCGACGACGGTCACGGACTGATACCCGACTTCATACTCCACTTCCCCAACAACCGCCACGTCGTAGTAGACTCGAAGATGTCGCTCACCGACTATGAGCGATACATGAACGCCGCCGACGACTCGCCCGAGAAGAGCGCATACCTCAAGGCCCACATAGACAGCGTCAGGGCACAGGTGAGGCGGCTGGCACGGAAAGAGTACACCCGATACCTGCCCGAGGGCTACAACAGGCTGAACTTCGCCATCATGTACGTGCCCATAGAGGGAGCACTGAACCTGGCACTGCTCAACGACCCCACACTCTGGCGAGAGGCCTACGACGAAGGGGTCATGATACTGGGGCCGCAGACCATGTACATGAACCTGAGGGTGCTGGAAATGATGTGGACACAGGTGAGACAGCTGAAGAACCAGCAGTCGCTGATGGATGCCGCCAACGTCGTGATAGAGCGCGTGCAGGACTTCGGGGCACGCTTCACGGAGGTGGAGACGAGCATGTACGACACCGTGAGGAAAATAAAAAGACTGAAGATAACGACGGCCGAGAGCGGGCCGAGCATCGTCACCGCGGCAAGAAACCTGCTCAAGGCCGGAGCAAAGGAGAACAAGAAGAAGAAATCGCTGGAAGAGCTGGACGACAGCCTCTTCATCGACACCGACGACACGGTCATGATTCCCGCAGAGACGTAACCATCCGAGCGATGGGAAAGCTCCCCCCGGGGCAGTGCAGTAAAAAGGCTGCCGGAGGGAAAGGCACGAAGGCGCAAAGGCAGGAGCAAACAGAAAACCGGAAAGGCGGACAGGGAAGTCCGGCTTTCCGGTTTTCTTATGCACAGCGACGCTTACTGGGCCAGCTTGTTGTCCGAGCCAAGCACGTCGATAATCTTGTGCTTGTACATCTTCTCCATCTCGTCGCGGGCGGGACCGCAGTACTTGCGGGGGTCGAACTCACCGGGTTTGTCGTGGAGCACGCGGCGCACGGCAGCGGTGAAGGCCAGACGCGAGTCAGAGTCGATGTTAATCTTGCAGACGGCACTCTTGGCAGCCTTGCGCAGCTGCTCCTCGGGAATACCGATGGCGTCGGGCAGCTTGCCGCCCAGCGAGTTAATCTCGTCGACATACTCCTGGGGCACGCTGGAGCTTCCGTGGAGCACGATGGGGAATCCGGGCAGCTTCTCCATCACGGCGTCGAGCACGTCGAAGGCCAGTGGCGGCGGCACGAGCTTGCCCGTCTTCGGGTCGCGCGTGCACTGCTCGGGAGTGAACTTGTAGGCTCCGTGGCTCGTGCCGATGGAGATGGCCAGAGAGTCGCAGCCCGAACGCTGGGAGAACTCGATGACCTCCTCGGGCTTGGTGTAGTGGGAGGTGGCGCTCGACACCTCGTCCTCAACACCGGCCAGCACGCCCAGCTCGGCCTCGACGGTCACGTCGAACTGGTGGGCATAGTCCACCACCTGCTTCGTCAGGGCGATGTTCTCCTCGAAGGGCAGATGGCTGGCGTCAATCATCACGCTGGAGAAACCGTAGTCGATGCAGCTCTTGCAAGTCTCGAACGAGTCGCCGTGGTCCAGGTGAAGCACAATCTCGGGATGCTCGCAGCCAAGCTCCTTGGCATACTCCACAGCACCCTGGGCCATGTAGCGCAGCAGCGTGGCGTTGGCATAGTTGCGGGCGCCCTTCGACACCTGCAGGATGACAGGGCTCTTCAGGTCGCTCGAAGCCTTGATGATGGCCTGAAGCTGCTCCATGTTGTTAAAGTTGAAAGCGGGAATGGCATAGCCGCCATTGATGGCCCTCTTGAACATCTCGCGGGTGTTCACCAGGCCCAAATCCTTGTAATTAACCATAATAAATAAATGTATTAGAAAAAAAATCTTGTTTTGCGACTGCAAAATTACTTATTTCTTTTATTCCCTGCAAATTTTTGCCCGTTTTTCTGTCTTTCTTCCACAATGGCGGGCCGGCAGGGAACCGCCAGAACACCGCTTTGCAGTAGGAGGCGACGTG
>OCTX014550564.1_pt1 | contig 10112 bp, 3 predicted proteins | sample 1539691 | NCBI WGS metagenome assembly OCTX01 (sample SAMN02144231, study PRJEB22623) | gut metagenome | biome: sheep rumen | host: Ovis aries | place: New Zealand | reverse complement strand
TGCCTAATAGCTATGTGGCCTACGAGTCAAAGGACGATTTCGTAGCATACTACCCATTCGTTCCATACCAGTTCAAGCTGATAATGCAGGTGTTCAACTCATTCCTGAACCTCGGCTATGTGGCCAAGGAGGTGAAAGGTAATGAGCGAAGCATCATCAAGGTCATCCACTCTACTGCCAAGAACAATGCTAATGAAGAGGTTGGAAAGTTTGTTTCCTTCGATGAACTTTACAATAACATGTTCGAAGAGGGCCTGCAGGCTCGCGGACAGAAAGCCGTTGACAATGCCATCCGCATGGCTCGCCAGTATGAGCATGACCCTAAGCTGGCTGTTCGAGTAGCCAACGTGCTCTTTATGATTTGTAATATCTCACAGACTGACCAACTCTTGTTCCCTGCCAATATTGATAACGTGACAACGCTTCTGGTCAACGATGTTACCACTCCCCGCCTTTCCATCAAGAATGAGGTGGAAAAGATTTTGGACTATCTTTGCGACAATAACATCATTCGTCGTGAACCAGGCAAGAACGGCACCCTTGAAACCTATACCTTCTACAGTGAGGAGGAAATGAAGGTGGCTCAGCTCATTCAGAGTCAGGGTGTGGACAACAACACACAGGCCGAAATGCTGCGTGAGATTTTCTTCAAGTATCTCAGTTCTTTGCGCAACAAGGAGCAGTACCTTACTCGTACATTCGCCGTTGGAGCTTCTATCAAGCAGCGTCAGTTCCTTTCTAATTCTCCAGACATTGTGGTAGAATTTGCTGTTGATGCAGATTATGACAGTCCTGAACAGTTGGCTCTCACTAATACACCCAATAAAATGGTTTATTATGTTGGCCCTCAGTTCGCTGAGAACAAGAAGCTGAAGAATGCCTTCTATTGGTACTGTCAGGTGAACCGCTATATGTCCACTCCGGCATCCAGTGACGAGAATGCCAATACTCGTAAGGAGTTCGAAAAACGAGCCAAAGAGCAGTTTGATACCATCATTGCTCCGGGATTTCAAAAGATTCTCGACACTTGTCCTGTTATCAGCGGAATGCGAGTGATTGACGATGTAGAGCTGGGGAACAAGCGTGGCAATGAGCGCTTCCATAATGCTATTCAGAAGCATTTGGCTGGCATCTACACCAAGGGCAGCCTCGTTGACCGTTCTGACATGCCACATACTACAGAGGCTCTGAAGAAAGCTATCCTTCGCCCTGTCAATCCGGGTGACTACGACGGCATGAACGCTGATCTTACTCCTGCAGAGCATGAGGTGGAGATTTATCTGAACAAGCAGTTTGCCGAGGTCAATGTGGCGGATGTAACCAGTAAGTTTGCTAAGGCTCCTTATGGATGGGATTCTATCTGTACACTATACATCGTCAATGAATTGGTGCGTCGCCATTGCCGCGACTATTCATATAGCAACAATCCAAACGTAGAGACAAATCTGATTGCCAGTCGTCTGATACAGGAAACAAACAAGTTCACGCTCCGACAAGCTAAGCCTATTTCTCCAGAACTAGTCAACAAGTTTACAGCAGCATGGAAGAACATATTTGGTGTCACGGAGGCTTTTTCCACAACAGATAGTACGCAGATTTTCCGTCTCAGCCGTGAAAAGGAAAGTTCCAACAGCCTTTATAATAAACGCGAGGGCTACCGCCGTATAGAGGCTGAAATTGGCGGTTATCCTTTCGTTGAGCCTATTCATAAGGCGATAGACATTTTTGATGCTTGGCTTTATGAACGAGAAACTCAAAAGTTTTTTGAGATTGTTATTGCTAAACAGCAGGAAGCACGTGAAATCATTGATAAGTGCAAGGAGGTGGTACAGTTCACTCACGACCAGCTTCAGAGTTATCGTAAATTGCTTCAGTTCCGCAAGGATAATGAGTATAATTTCCCCTTCGTTCCTGTCGATGATCAGGAAAAGGTTGTTGAGTTCGTTAAGATTGAAACTGATATTTGGCCTATAGAGAATCTTCGTTCTTACATCAAGTTGATGCGAGAACTGAAATACAGCCTTGACGAAGTCCGTGAAGGATTGCGTTCGAAGATTTTCATTGCCTACAATGAGCAGTTCGACTATCTCGAGAAAGTGGCAAATGAGCAGAATGTACCGGTGTCGATATTAGCAAAACGCGAGAATGTTATCGCGGCAAAAACTGCACCTGATAATATCCTTGTGCTTCAGAACAACATTAGTACCGATGCGTTCTATCAGGAGCAGATAGGAAAGATTCTCGATTATGTGAACAAACGTAAGCAAGAGGAAAAGATAGACCATAGACAAGATGACAAGAAAGACGATGAAAAGCGAGAAGAGAAGAAAATTCCCAAAGTACGTCAGGTTTCACTTCAGACCAAGACAAGCATTCCTCTGTCAACGGAAGAAGACATCGACTGCTATCTGAAGGGACTGAAGGATCAGATTACAAAACTGCTTGTCGATTATGACAGCGTAATGATTATCAAGTAAGCAAAGGGATTTATTTATGGATACAAATAAACTGAAGAAGTTCGCCACAGAGGCACGTAACAGACTGAAGGCCGGCATTGCCGCCAAGATTATCACGTTGGGATTCGACAAGAACGGACGTGTGCCTGACCACATGCACCCACAACTAATGCAGGGCGGCTCGCTCTGGAATGGCCGTTTAGAGACTGAAGGGTTCTACCACCAGTGGCAGGCTCTTTACAGTCGTGTGCAGCAGAAAGGCATCAAAGAAGTCTATGAGGAAGCGGCCTATACCTGGTTCAACCGCCTTGTAGCTATACGCATTCTTCAGAAGAATCAGCTCATCGAGCCAGTCTTAGATTATGTTGACCAAGCCCGTACCCCTCGCATCGTCGATGAAGCCCGTATGGGGCGAATGCCTCAGATGCAAGAGCGTCAGCGGCAGTTGCTGATGGAGTTGCTTGATGACGACTCGAAGACCACAGAGCAGTTTGCCATCCTTGTGACGGCTTTCTGCCACGAGAATCCCATCCTCTTCCGTTGTTTTGGGGCGATGTCCGACTATACGGAACTTCTTCTGCCCAACGATATTCTGACGGAAGGCGGGTTCATAGATATGCTCAACCATACGGAGTTTATCACCGACGAAGACTTCCGTTCGCCAGAGCTGATTGGCTGGCTCTACCAGTTCTATATCTCTGAGCGCAAGGATGAGGTATTTGCCAAGAAGGGCAAGTTCGAGGCTGATGAAATTCCTGCTGCCACGCAGATATTCACGCCCAACTGGATTGTGAAGTACATGGTGCAGAACACCATCGGGCGCATCTATCTTGACAACAATCCCAGTGCTGCCGCTGAGTTCAAACCTAAATGGAAGTATCTCGTAGAGCCGTCTGAGCCTACGCCGAAAGATAGCATTTATCGTTTCAAGGAGCTGACCGAACTGCTTACAGGCGATTTGGCTTGTGGCTCTGGTCATATCCTCAACGAGTGCTTTGACCTGCTTTACGACCTCTATATCTATGAGGGCTACAGCCGAAGGGAGGCTATTGAAAATATCTTCTTCTGGAACCTCCGAGGTGTTGACCTTGACACTCGCGCCAAGCAGTTGGCTACTTTTGCTCTCATGCTGAAAGCCTGTCAGAAGGATGCCTCATTTGCCGATGCCCATATCTTGCCTCATGTGCTCTCAATGCCCACACCCATTCCACAAGAGCAAGTGGCAGACCGCTTGCAGCAGTTCTTCCGTGAGACTCCATCACGGCAACAGTTGACAGACCTGACAGCAGCCTTTGAATTGATGCAAGATGCTGAGTCATTGGGCTCTATCATGAAGTTCGATGTGGCAGAATCCACTTTGCTCTCTATTCAGCAGACTTTGAACTATTGGCAGCATGAACAGTTCGTGCCAGAGGAGGTAGAAGATATCATGCCAGCAATGGACTTGATACTCACGTTGACGGATAAGTATGCAGCCCTTGTGATGAATCCGCCATATATGGGTAGCGGGAACATGAACGAAACGCTTTCCAATTATGTGAAGCGTAATTATCAAGAAGGAAAAGCCGATCTTTGCACTTCGTTTATGATGATGCAAGCTCAGAAAACGAAAAAAGGTGGATTCTATGCTAATATTGTGCCTCCATCATGGATGTTTCTTACAACTTTTGAAGATTTACGACGTTTAATCATAGGTAATCAAACGATTCAATCACTTTTACATCTGAGTCGTGGTATATTTGGAGCTGATTTTGGAAGTGTATCAATAGTTATTCAAAATACAATCACGGATAATCCACATGGAACATATTTCCGTCTTATAGAACGAACATTTCAAGAGTTTGACCAAAAGCATCTTCAATTACTATTTGAAAAAACTCTTGCGAATCATAACTTCCGTTATTTCTTTGCAGACTATTCAAAAGAAGTCACGGATATTGTTTACAACGAGAATGGAGCAAAAATCTTCTATCCTGATGTTGAACAAAAGAATTTTGAAAAGATTCCAGGTTGTCCTATTGGATATTGGGTTTCTGACAATTTCGTGAAGAAAATTGCAAATTGTCAGAAAATGGATGAATTCTTTGATGTTAAATCAGGTTTATCTACAGGTAATAATGATATCTTCGTCCGCTACTGGCAAGAAGTGGATTCAAGGAAGGTTTTCCTTAAATACACAAACAAGAAAGAGGACAGGGAAAAATTCAAATGGATTCCTTATTCTAAAGGTGGTGGTGTTCAGAAGTGGTATGGTAATAATTATCTTGTAGTAAATTGGGAAAATGATGCCAAAGAAATGAGAGAATTGGGCCTTGCCGTATTTAGAAATGAGCCATATTATTTTAAGGGTGGAATAACATGGAGCGGAATGTCATCTACATATGTTTCTTATAGATATGTAAGAGATGGGTTTATTTTTGATTCAAATAAAGGCCCTATGATTTTTCCAAAGAAGGAAGAACCTTCACTTCTTTACAACATTGGTTTCCTAAACACATGTGTAAGCAATTTTATAACAAAATTACTTAATCCTACAGTCTCTACACAAATTGGGGACATCGTAAAAATCCCATTGGATTATTCTGCTGATAAGTGCGAATTTATAGAGAATCTGGCAAAACAAAATGTAGAGATTAGCATAAAGGACTGGGACTCCCACGAAACCTCCTGGGACTTCGAGGCCAATCCTCTTGTAGCCCTCCGCAACGAGAAAGTAGCCCAAGGCAACTTGGAGTCTTCCTTCCGACTAAGCGACTTTGTGGAGGAGTTCGAGACCCAATGGACGGAGCGTTTCATGCAGCTCCACCAGAACGAGGAAGAGCTGAACCGCCAGTTCATCAGCATCTACGGCCTCGAAGACGAACTGACTCCCGATGTGCCGCTGGATGAAATCACCATCCTGCAACAAGGAGAGATCAGTATAGCGAACAACGGCTTGGAGTGGCATGAGGACGTTCTGATGAAGCAACTCATTTCGTATGCCGTCGGCGTATGGATGGGCCGCTATAAGCTTGGACAGAAAGGCTTGCACATTGCCCATCCCAACCCAACGGATAAGGAGCTACAGGAATACAGGTATGGCGGCGTCCAGGTGTATATCGACGAGGACGGCCTTATTCCTGTGCTGCCCCAAAGCTCACCCTTCGACGATAACCTGTCGAGTCGTATCTCCGACTTTATCCGCATTACCTTCGGAGAGGACAAACTGACGGAGAACCTGAACTACATCGAGCAGAAGCTTGGCCAGTCGATAGACCAGTATGTGCAGAAGGACTTCTGGAAGGATCACAAGAAGATGTACCAGAACCGTCCTATCTACTGGCTCTTCTCTTCAAAGAAGGGAGCCTTCAAGTGCCTGGCCTATATGCACCGCATGAATGCCTACACGGCAGAACGTGTCCGCTCGAACTACCTGCTGCCCTACATCGAGTTCCTTCAGAACCAGATAGGCGACTTGGAGAACCGCCGCGCCTCGCTCTCAACTGCCGAGAACCGCAAACTCCAGACATTCCAGAAGTCCCTCGACGAGTGCCGCGAGTACCACGAACGCCTCCAAGTCATAGCCGAACAAGCCATCGGCTTCGACCTCGATGACGGCGTAGTAGTCAACTATGCCAAGTTCGGTGATATATTAGCAAAAATAAAGTAGATAACTATGAGGATTGACAGCTTTAAAGAGATTGCAAAGTTTTGTGTCAATAGATACAAAGAATCGTTTGACGCTGATAACAAAGATAATATCTATGTTGATACGCTTTATGTGGCTATCGACAAGGATGGTTATCTTTCTTGTTCAACTACTCCCCATGTCCTACATGAAGCCTGTGAATGCCTGTTAATTCACAGAAGACGTGCTTTGGCAGTCACAAATAGCTATGATTGGTATAAGATTGAGTATATTGACGAAGAAGGTGCAGTTACTGATGGCGTTCTAAAAAAAGGATTTCGTCTTTGGACAGGTGCAGGTGGAAGCTATAGTAACCAGATAATACAATTGCAGAATGAAAATAGAATATTGTATACTTGCTATTGTCCATTTGAGACGAATCTCCAGCATTTATGGGATGCATATGTTCGCTTTAGAAAAGCCAAATCTGATGCAGAAATAGAACTTATAGATGAGCTTATAGAAAAGGATGAAAAAATCCTTGACTTGATGCGAGAAGTTGAAGGGTTCAAGTTCAGTAATTATCTTTTGGAAAAAGAACGTAACCAATATAAGAAGTTGCTGAATGAAATCAGAGATATTGTTAAAAATAAAGGTTAAACGGTTTATTCCAGATAGGTACAATGATCAATAAGTTAGATATTTGCCGATACTTTGAAGCAGAAGCTCAGGCTGCTCAAAAATCATGGGAGGCGCTTATGTCGCTTTCTGTGAAGGAACGTATACGCAAAAGAAAGGCTATCGAAAATGTGTACTTAGATGATTCATATGTGCAAGACGATGATCCTGAAGAGGAAATGTTTATATTCAAAATCACCTTTGATATTAATTTATCAGATTTTAAAGAAGGTGAAACTTTAATCCTTCATGATGGTTCACCCGACACAGGGGTTAAGTGCAGACTACATTCTTTTATAGATGATTATAGTTTGCTGATTGAGGTCTATCCACCTAATTTACCAAATTTATGGTTTAATGATCATTTAAACAAGCCATTGTTACTTGATAAAGACTGTGTTGATTTAAGGAATAATGTCTATAATCCATTTCTAGTAGATCTCACATGGCAAGAAGAATTCTGGGAAAAATTAATATTTAACAAGCCCCATAAGCCCGCCTTCGAAGAAAAAGAGAAGTGTAAGCAAGAATTAGACGATACCTGTGAAAGTTTTGAACTGAATCTTTTGCGAAACCAGAAAACAGCCATAATTAATAGCATGGCTGCAAAAGATTATTATTTGATTCAAGGCCCTCCTGGATCAGGTAAGTCATTTGTGTTGTCTATTATCATTGCCGAAGAATTTGTCTTCTTTAAGCATAACGTGGTTGTTATAGGACCTAATCATATGGCAATTAATAACACGCTTGAACAATTGATTAAATTCCATCCTCTAATATCTTCTTGCATTTTTAAAGTTGGTCCTGTATATCAAGCACCAACATCCAGTGTGTTTTATGAAGATAAGGAATATACTATTACAAACCTCCGAAAGATTGATGGATTGAAAGCGACTACTTGCGGGAAACAATGGATTATTGGACTGACTCCTCATTCTTTATATACAAGTAAAGCCCGGAATTTGTATTGTGACACTTTAATTATAGATGAAGCTGGCCAAATGACGATACCATTAGCACTAATGGGTATGATAAAGGCAAAGAAGGTAATTCTTGCCGGAGATCACAAACAGTTACCACCTATAATTACGTCAGATGAAATTCATGAAGAGTTAAAGCAATCTGCTTTCAAAAGCATTTTGAGGCCATATAATAGCACGATGCTAAACGTAAGTTTTAGGATGTGTGAGCCTATTTGTATGTTTGTATCAGAATTGTTTTATGATGGAAAGCTAAAGCCAAAGAAGAAGGGATGCGGCAATATGATTGTTAGCAATGATTCTCTCTATGATTTCCGCTCTCCAATCATCATTCACAATGTGGATGACGATGGCGAGCAGACATCAGATAAAGAAGCGGAATATATAGCAGCGACAATAGCTGAATTCATTAACAAAGGATTGCCAGCAAATGAAGTTGCCGTACTCTCACCATTCAGAGCACAGGCTGCAAATGTGAGAAGGCATATCCGTAAGCAAAGCGAAATTACCGAGGAACAGCGAAAGCTGATTGCTGCTGATACTATAGATAAGATGCAAGGTCAAGAAAGAGAAGTTATTATCTATTCGCTTGTATCTGGGGATATGGACTATATAACCGAAATGGCAGAGTTCTTATACAACCCAAATAAAATGAATGTTGCTTTTTCTAGAGCAAAATCAAAACTGATTATTGTTGGAAACATAGAGCAAATAAAGAAAATAAGCTCTGTGGAATATCCACACATTAAGAAAATGATAGAGTCAAACCTCGTAAAGTTTATCTAAGAGATTTGGACATAAGAAATATCAAGTTAATAATATATGGTACAGGAAAAGATATATAGCTATTTCGAGCGTAATCCTCAATTGCACGTTCTATTCATCTTTGATCGGATGAACATCAACTTTACGGAGTTGGAAATGGCGACGTGGCCGGACAATTACGTGTATAAGGTATTTGATGGGGCTTGGTTTAATGTCAAGTATGCTATCGAGAATACTTGGAAGAACAAGAATGTCGTGCTGTTGTTCACCGATGGAACCTATCCACACACAGAGGAGCAAATGCTGAAATTCCCGCTTCTCGACATGCTGAAAGCCAACATGGAGTTCAAGGAAGACGATTACGAGAGCTTCATGCAACAATATAATTTGCCTGAAAAGTTCCGTCTGTTTATTAAGAATAATGTCAGCGAGATGCAGTCTACAAAGATTAGCACAATGCTGGCAGGTCATCTTACCCCCGAAACGTTCAGTGAAGATCTGGTTTGCCGTGCCTTTATCTCTTCTTATCTTGGTGACAAAAAACTGTTGGATTGGGAACCTATCATTGTAAGAATGCTGGTTCTTGGTATTCAGTCAGAAGAGAAAAGACGAAATGAATTCTACTATCGGCTTTCCAAAAATTCAGATGCGAAAAAGGCTGTTGACGCTAAGCTCAATAGAATTTTCGGCAGAAGCTTCAATCCTAATTCCGAACAGAAGATGAAGGAGGTTGCTGAATGCTTGAAATACAACAGTATCACTCAGCTTCTTGATGTGGCCCAAGGAGATAACTATAAGCAGTATAAGATCAAGAACCCCATGATGCTTGAAGGCCAGAACAAAGTTTATGAGTATGGTCTGCAAAATCGCCAGTGGTCTGAGAAATTTAGTCAGGCTATGGCAGAACTTGGCAAAGACATCAAGGAAGAGGAAATTATCAGTGTTTACGGAATTGATGCACAGTACAACTACATGCCTGAAGCACTGTGCTGGCCGATTCTAAAGGAAATTCTGGAAAAAGAACTGATGCCCAATCCTGATGAGGTAAATGACAGAATGCGTAATATGTCATTGAAGTTTTCTCCTCAGTCAGATATCATGGTAGTCATCAAGTTCATCGAACAGGTTGCTCTTTATTATGAGAAAGTCAAGGCTGTAGGTTCGTTAAAGTTCAATACCCCTGAAGCTTATGTGCAAAAATATATTGACAGGGAAGAGGGATTATATCTTGCGGACTTATGCTATAGACATTCTTTGGAAGCATATCACGTATTGATAACAAAGGATATCCCCATTGAGCAAACTATTAACGAAGTGAAGCATCAGCTTGATATGGAATATGCCAAGTTAACCAATGTGCTAAATCTGGAATGGCTGACTTGTGTCTTGGAGCAAGAGAATCTGTTTGACGGTTTATCTATTGCCAAACAAGAAAACCTATATGCCGAGGAAGCGACTCCTGATAGTCAAGTTATCGTCATTTCTGATGCCTTACGTTATGAAGTTGCAGTTGAGTTGATGCAGGAACTGGCCAGCAAGAAGACTGACCATGACTTGAAGTTGACAGTTCGCAAGGCTATGCTGCCTACCGAAACAAAGTATTGCAAAACTGCCATGCTACCCCAT
>OCTX012267526.1_pt1 | contig 10112 bp, 11 predicted proteins | sample 1539691 | NCBI WGS metagenome assembly OCTX01 (sample SAMN02144231, study PRJEB22623) | gut metagenome | biome: sheep rumen | host: Ovis aries | place: New Zealand | reverse complement strand
TTATATTTTATTAATTAATAATAAATATTCAAAAATAATAGATTTTTTTATTAATTTGTTGTATATTATAAATACATTAATTTATTTACGGAGGTATTTATGAAAAAATTATTAATTGTTTTAGGAATTATTTTATTTATATTTTTAATTGTATTTATTCTTATGAAAGCATTTAATCCACCAGAAGATAAAAAACAGGAAAAAAATGCTGAAAATGAAATTACAAATAATACTAAAACTGAAATTTCTAAACAAACTGAAATAAAAAAAGAAGAAATTAAAAAAGAAGAAATTAAACCAACACCTTATGTTTCTTATAATGGTTGGCTAAAAGTTGAAAACACTAATTTAAAAAATAGCAAAAATGAAAATTTCACTTTAAAGGGAATTAGTAGCCATGGTTTACAATGGTTTTCTGATGTTCTAACTTATGATAATTTAAAAAATTTAAAAGATACATGGAAAATTAATGTATTCAGAATAGCTATGTATACAGATGAAGGCGGATATATTTCTAAAAAAGAAGAAACAAAAAATAATTTAAAAAGAATTGTAAATGATTTAGTAAATTTAGATATGTATGTAATTATTGACTGGCATATTTTAAAAGATAATAATCCAAATATTTATAAAGAAGATGCCAAAAAATTCTTTGCAGAAATTTCAGAACTATATAAAGATACCCCAAATGTAATTTACGAAATTTGCAATGAGCCAAATGGCGACAATGTTAATTGGAATGATGTAAAAAGTTATGCTGAAGAAATAATTCCAATTATTAGAAAAAATAGTCCAAAATCAATAATAATTGTTGGTACTCCATTCTGGTGTCAACAATTACAACCAGCAGCAGATAATCCATTAAATTTTGAAAATTTATTATATTCTTGTCATTTCTATGCAGGAACACATAAGCAATGGCTTCGTGATGAAGTTTCAAAAGCATTAAATAAAAATCTTCCAATAATTATTTCAGAATTTGGAACAACAGATGCATCAGGTAATGGAAATGTTGATATAGAAGAATCTAAAAAATGGATCAACTTTTTAAATGAAAAAAATATTAGCTATATAAATTGGTCATTTGCATATAAAAATGAATCATCTGCATTACTTTTAGAAAGTTATGGAAATAATAAAACACAAGATTTTAATAATTATTTATCAGAATCAGGAAAATTTATTAAATCAATAATAAATGCTTATTAAAAAATTCGGTTAAAGCCGAATTTTTTTATTTTTTTCTAATTACAATTATTGTTTTTTTATAATATTTGCTTAATATTTTTTAATATGTTATAATCTTTATAAAATAAATTACTAAAAGGAAGGAATAAAAATGGCTCAAAAAAGTATTAAGAAAAATTATATTTATAATTTAATATATCAAACATTAACTTTAATATTGCCGCTTATTACAACACCATACTTATCTAGGGTTCTAGGTTCAGAGCCTATTGGAGTATATAGTTACACATTCTCAATTGTATCATATTTTATTCTATTTGGATCATTAGGAGTAAGCTTATATGGGCAAAGAGAAATTGCATACGTTAATGACGATGTAAAAAAACGAAAAAAAATATTCTGGGAAATAGTATCATGCAGATTTGTTACAATATTTATTGCAATTCTTGTATATTTCTTTTCTCTAGCAAATACTGGCGATTATGCAATATATTATAAAATTTGGCTACTAGAACTTGTAGCAACAGCATTTGATATTAGTTGGTTTTTCCAAGGAATGGAAGATTTTAAAAGAACTGTTATTAGAAACGTTATTGTTAGACTTGTAAGCGTTACACTAATATTTGTATTTGTAAAAGCCCCAGAAGATTTAATTAAATATATTACAATATATGCAGTTGCAGATTTAGTTGGAAATTTATCTTTATGGAGATATTTACCAAGATATTTTAAGGGAATAAAAATTGGAAAATTAAAGCCTTTTTATCACTTACATGCAATAATTCTTTTATTTATTCCACAAATTGCAAACCAAGTATATAACTTATTAGATAAAACAATGATTGGAAAAATAATTACAGACAAATCTGAAGTAGGATTTTATGAACAAGGTCAAAAAGTAATTAGAGTTTTGCTTACAGTTGTTACATCACTGGGAATTGTTATGATTCCTAGAATGGCAAGTACATTTGCGTCTGGAGATAAGAAAAAAATAATAGGATATATGAAAAAATCATTTAAATTTGTATTTTTCTTAGCTTTTCCAATAGTCTTAGGATTGATAAGTGTTTCAAAAAGTTTTGTACCATTATTTTTCGGAGAAGGTTATGATAAAGTTGTTACATTACTAATTGTAATTTCTCCAACAATTCTTCTTACTGGAATGGCAAATGTTATAGGAACACAATACTTGCTTCCAATTAAAAGACAAAAAGAATATACTATTACAATAACAATAGGATTAATTATTAACTTTTTCTTGAATTATATATTAATAACATATTTCGATTCAGTGGGTGCATCTATTGCAACTGTCGTTTCCGAATTAATAGTTATTATTGCACAACTGTATGTGATTAAAAAAGATATCAGAACAAAAGTAATTATAAAATTAGGTATTCCATATCTTTTTGCCAGCCTTGTAATGTTTGCAGTAACAATGTTTGAAGGATGTATCTTAGAAGCTAGCACAAAAACACTAATTATTCAGATGATATCTGGTGGATTAGTTTATGTTATTATGCTTTGGATTTTAAAAGATGAATTCTTGAAAATGTTTTTAGAAAAAGCAAAAAGTATAATAAAAAAGAAATCATAATAAATAAAATAAGGCTGAAACTTAATAGATGAGATAGAAAACTTTTAAAATTTCACACCTCATCTATTAACTTTCAGCCTTTAATTATTTAACTTGCCTTTTGTCCTATCCAATTATAAACTTCTCTTGGATAAAAAGCTCCACTGAATCTTTTTCCACTAATGATATTTAAATTAGGATATGTTCTTTTTAAATCTTTTAGACTTCTTTTAGGACTGTTTACACCACTTGTTACAAATATATAAACTTGTTTTCCCTCTAAATTATTTTCCTCAATAAATGTATTTATTATTGTAGGCGCAGTAAAGTACCATACAGGAAAACCTATAAATACCTCGTCATATTCATCAAGGTTGTTTATTTTGTTTAAAACTCCTGGTCTAAATTCTTTGTGTTTCATTTCAATACATGACCTATTACTCCTGCTTGGCCATTTTAAATCATCATATGTGTATTGGGTTGCAGGCACAATTTCAAAAATGTCTGCCTCTAATGTGTTTGCAATTCTTTCTGCCAATCTTTTAGTAGCTCCTGTAGCTGAAAAATATGCAACTAATGTTTTGTACATACTAATCACTCCTTTTCTTAGACTTTTTATTATTATAGTACTATTGTAATTCCTTTAGTAAACTATTTAATATCTTTTGTAAAAGGAAGCTTTAGTAAAAAATAGCAATAAAAGCGACTAGATAGTGATGCACTTCACTCTCTATTCGCTTTCAACTTACTATCATATTTGTACTAATATATCATAAATCACGAAAAATGTCAATTTATAGCGACAAATTTTTCCTGTAAAATATTATTCAAAATCCTTGACAAATTCCAATTTTGATGGTATTATAAATAAGTACATCGCGGGGTGGAGCAGTTGGCAGCTCGTTGGGCTCATAACCCAAAGGTCGATAGTTCGAGTCTATCCCCCGCAACCACAAAAAAAGCAAATCATGAATGATTTGCTTTTTTTCATTATACTTTTTTAATTAAAAAATACTTGTAAAATTTGTTCTAACAGTAACAATATAGAATATCATTATAATTACTTCTATTATTCCAACTACAATTCCTGTAACAGCAAAACCTTTTCCAGATTCTTCTGGGAAATATTTTGATCTGCTTAGTCCTACTGCACCAAAGCAAATTGCTAGTATTCCCATAATTAAACCAAATACTACAATTCCAACCATTGAACATACAAAACTTGTAACTGCAAGACCATTAGTTTTTTTAGTTCCTCCACTTACTACATTATTATTATTTGCTTGTGCATTGCTGTAGTTTTGTTGTACTACATTATTATTTTGAACAGGAGCTACTCCTGTATTACTATCTGTTCCACAATTTGGGCAGAATCTATCTGTTTCATTCATTTTTGTTCCACAATTTGTACAAAATTTTTCCATTTTTTATTCCTCCTTAAATTATTCAGTTTTAACTGATTCGATTGTTGGTGAACCTGATACAAGTCCCATTTTCATCACTACTGTTATAGTTACCTTATTAAGATCTGGTGTGAGATTTAAAACTCTATCCGTAAATTCTCCAACTGTTTCAATAAGTAATTTATGCTCACCTATTGGTAAATCTATTTCAACAGATTCATTATTTTTCAATTTTCCTATTATATTGCCATCAACATGAACTTTCATAGCGATAGCACATCCAATTAATTTTTTTGCCCTATTAATAACAACCTTAACAGTTTTAGAATTCTGATTTTCTAAATTTTGTTGTGTGTTATTAGTTTCAATTTTATAGCCACATGCTGTGCAAAAATTACTTGAATCTTGTAATTCTTTACCACATTTTGGACAAAACACTTCTCCCCCTCCTTTAATCAAATAATTTATTTTTTATAATTATACATTAAAAACATTCAAATTGCAACAAAATTCGCAATTATTTATATTCTTAATGCTTGACATAACACAAAAAACATGTTATAAATATCTTAATTTAATCAAACTTTTTAGCATTATATTTTCTCCTACATTTCCCAAATTTTTTATAGGAGGAAAAAATGTTATCTATTATAAAAAGTATGTCATTATTAGGTTTAAATGGCTACCTTATTTCTGTTGAAGTTGATGTTTCAGCAGGTATTCCATGTTTTGAAATCGTTGGTCTTCCAGATACAAGTGTTAAAGAATCTAAAGAGAGAGTTCAAACAGCAATAAGAAATTCAAATATTCAGATTTTAAGTAAAAAAATAATTGTTAATTTAGCGCCTGCAAATATTAGAAAAGAAGGCTCTATGTTTGATTTACCTATGGCTATAGGTGTTTTAATTGCTACTAAAAATATTAAAAATAAAAACCTTAAAACCATATTAGATTCAACTATTTTTATAGGCGAACTATCTTTGGATGGTACTTTAAATAAACTATCTGGAATTCTACCTATTTGTATTGAGGCCCAAAAGCTTGGAATAAAACAAATAGTTTTACCAAAAGAAAATGCCAAAGAAGCCGCTATTATTAGCGGACTAAAAGTTCTACCCGCCAATACTTTGCAAGATGTTATCTCTTTTTTAAATGATACTTCTATTATTTCACCAGAATTAAACATTTCAAATTCAGAAAATAATATTATTGAATATGATATTGATTTTGCAGATGTAAAAGGACAAGAAAATGTTAAAAGAGCTATGGAAATATCTGCTGCAGGTCGGGCATAACTGTCTTTTAATTGGCTCTCCTGGTACTGGCAAAACTATGCTTTCTAGGCGTTTACCAACAATATTGCCAGATATGACATTCGAAGAATCTTTAGAAGTCACAAAAATCCATTCAATAGCAGGATTTCTTTCAGCTAATACTCCATTAATAACTCAAAGGCCGTTTAGGCATCCACATCACACAGTATCTGGTATTTCTTTAGTTGGTGGCGGAAAAATTCCAAAACCTGGCGAAATAAGCCTTGCCCATTTTGGAGTTTTATATTTTGATGAATTACCAGAATTTAATAAAAATACATTAGAAACTTTGCGAAGTCCTTTGGAAGATAAAGAAATAACTATCAGTAGAGTTAATGCCTCAATTACATACCCTTGTAACTTCATGTTTATTGCCAGCATGAATCCGTGTCCATGCGGTTATTATGGATCAACAGAAAAGCCTTGTAGCTGTACACCTGAACAAATAAAAAAATATATTGGTAAAATTAGTGGTCCACTATTAGATAGAATAGATTTGCATATTGAAGTATGCCCTGTCAAATTCGATAGTTTTGATAATTCAAAAGTATCAACAAATTCAAGAATTATAAAAGAACGTGTAAATGCTGCAAGAAAAATCCAGCAAGAACGATATAAAAATATAGGTATTTTTTCTAATTCTGAGCTTACTCCAAAATTAATTGAAAAATATTGTCGTTTAGATAATGAAAGCAAAAGGATTTTAAATGCTGCATTTAATAGTTTTGGATTAAGTGCAAGAGCTTATTCTAGAATTTTAAAAGTTGCTAGAACAATTGCAGATTTGGATAATTCCGAAAATATACAAGTTCACCATTTAACAGAGGCAATTCAGTATAGGAGTCTTGACCGCAAATATTGGGGTAACTAACTATGGTTAAAAAATAATTATATTTTTTTTAACTAATTTATACGAAAGGAATGATTATAAGAATGAAAATTATTGAATATAATTCGGAAAAATATCCTGTATTTTTAAAAAACATTGATAATCCACCAGAAAAGCTTTATGCAGAAGGAAATTTGGAATTACTAAATTCAAAAGCGATTTCAATAATTGGTTCAAGAGCCTGTTCTGTTTCTGGTATAAAATCTGCAAAACAATTTGCAAAAGATTTAGCAAGTAATGGTATAACAATAGTAAGTGGAATGGCTCTAGGAATCGATACTGCAGCTCACACGGGCTGTTTAGAAGTTGGTGGAAACACTATTGCAGTTCTTGGGAGTGGTTTTAGTAAAATTTTTCCAAAGGAAAATATAAAATTATATCATGAAATAATTAAAAATAATGGATTGGTAATTTCAGAATACCCACCAGAAACACCCAAAAAGTCTAATCAATTTTTAGAAAGGAACAGAATTGTAAGTGGTTTATCTGTTGGCGTTCTTGTTATAGAGGCTGCATATAGAAGTGGCACAAGTGTTACAGCAGCTCTTGCCAAAAAACAAGGAAAGGAAATCTTTTGCATTCCTCATGAACTCAATGATAAACATGGCATTGGCACAAATAGACTAATAAAAAACGGTGCACAATTAGTTACTTGTGCAGATGATATTTTGAATAAAATAAATAATATAGAAGATTCCAAAGTTCTGGACGAAGAAGCATTTGAACAATTGGAATTTTGTGAACCAGAACAATATGCAGATGTTTATAATGCCCTAATTGGGCCACCTGCAAATGTAGATGAAATATGTACTAAGCTTAATAAAACTGCTCCGTATGTTAATACTGCATTATTTACTTTGGAATTACAAGGCTTTATTACCAAAACACAATTCGGCTATCAGGTTACTATTTAATTTTATAGAGTAATACAAGAAGATATATTGTTTTTTCGAACGCTGTGGGGACCGACAAATTAGAAAGCCTTATAAAAAAAGTTTTGGAAAACTTTTTTATATAGGCTTTCTTATGCAGTTGGGGGAGAGAAAAAACAATATATCTCTCTTGTATTACAATAATAAAATAAAAAGGAAGTGATTAATTTGTATTTTAAGAAGGAGACTGGAAATAAAGGTGAAAGTTTGGCATGTGAATTCTTAATAAAAAAAGGCTATATAATAATTGAGCAAAATTTTTCTTGCAAACAAGGCGAAATAGATATTATTGCAAAATCACCAACAAATTATTTAGTATTTGTAGAAGTAAAAACACGAAATAATTTAAAATATGGTATGCCCTGTGAAGCTGTTACACCAAATAAACAAAAACATATAAAACTAGTTTCAAAATATTATATTTTAAAAAATAATTTATATAATATTGATATCAGATATGATGTAATTGAAATTTTAAAATTAAAAAATCAAATATATATTAACCAATTAAAAGCAGCATTTTAAAAAGCTCCCGAATATTTAATTAAAAATATTCGGAAGCTTTTTATTTTACAATAATAAATTCTTTTATTTTATCAAATTTACTATCTCCTATCCCTTTAACATTTTTTACATCTTCAATAGAATTATATTTTCCATTTTCGTTTCTATAATCAATTATTTTTTGAGCAGTTGAATCTCCTATTCCTGGAAGTTTATCTAATTCATTTATATCCGCAGTATTTATATTTATTTTCATATTACTTATTTGATTATTATTTTCTGAAGTTCCCACTATTGTATTCACCCCACTTTCCTTGGTTATGTAGATATTTGTTTTGTCTTCATTTTTATTGTCACTTTCTTTATCTTTAATATTTGGAATATAAACTTTTATTCCATCAGAAAGAATAAATGCTAAATTTATTTGAGATAAATCTGCTCCTTCTTTTAATCCCCCCGCTTTTTCTATTGCATCAGATATTCTACTATTTTCATCAAGTTCTAAAATCCCTTCATTTGCTATACTTCCGCAAATATCTATTACAATTTTATTTTTTTCTTCATTTTTATTATTTAATTCATTATTCTCGCTTTTATTATTTTCATCTTTAGTATTTTCTATTCCGTCTTCATAAGAAAAAAATTGAGTTTCGTCTGTTTTGGAATACACAAAGTAAATTCCTAAAGAAATAATTATTAAAACCCCCAATATAATTATAATTTTATTTTTTTTATTAAATTTATTCATGTTAACCTCCTTTAAAATATTTAAAATATGTATTGTAATTTTTTCTAAAATAATGTAATATAATTAATATAAAAAACGAACTAGGAGAAGAAAAATGAAACACACAAAAATACTCTCAACGCTTGTACTATCAATTATTTTAGCAGTAACTTTACCGATTATTTCAGTATTTGCAAATGATATTAATGAACCAAAAATTTACTCAGAAGCAGCTCTACTTGTAGATGCAAAAACCGGAAAAGTTTTATACTCTAAAAATGAAAATGAACATAAATATCCTGCAAGTACTACAAAAATTTTAACTGCAGTTTTAACAATTGAAAATTCAAACTTAGATGATTTAGTAACTGTTGATTATGATTCTATTATGCAAGTTCCAGCGGGATATACAGTTTCTGCATTACAAGTTGGAGAACAATTAACAGTAAAACAACTATTGGAAATTTTAATAGTTCATTCAGCAAATGATGCTGCAAATGTTTTAGCAAAACATGTTGGTGGTTCAATCGAAAGTTTTGCAAGTATGATGAACTCTAAATTAGCTGAAATTGGTTGCGAGAATTCACATTTTACAAATCCAAGTGGTCAACATAATCCCAACCACTACTCAACAGCAGCAGATATGGCAAAACTAATGAATTATTGCATGAAAAATGAAACTTTTCGTGCATTATCAAGTCAAAAAAACTGCATAATACCTGCTACAAATAAATATGAGGAAAGAATTTTCACAAATTCAAACGAAATGCTAATAAAAGACACTAGAGAAATCGCTAGTAATTACTATTATCCATATGCAATAGCTGGAAAAACTGGCTATACTGCAGAAGCAAAAAACTGTCTTGTTTCAGTTGCACTTAAAGATGACCTTCAATTAATATGTGTTGTTTTGGGTGGTGTTAGAACCGATGATGGTTTAAGTGCAAAATTTGTCGATACAAAAAATCTTTTTGAATATGGTTATAGCAACTATACTCTAAGAAAAATAGCAGAAAGAAATTCAATCAGCAAGCATATCGAAGTAGCCAAAGCTACAAAAGATACCAAAGAGCTTGATTTAACAACAAAAGATGAAATAATAGTTCTAATAAATCAAAAAGATATAGAAAAAGAACTTGAACCAGAAATTGTTTTAAATGAAAACATTGAAGCTCCAATTACACAAGGAGATATACTTGGAAAAATAACTTACAATGTTGAAGGAATAGAATATACATCAGATTTAGTAGCATCACATAATGTAGAAAAAGATAATAGTTTACTATTTTTTGTACATCTAGTTCTAATTGGAATAATACTATTTATTTTATACAAATACTTATTTACAGATAATAAGAAAACTAAACGTAAAATTCTAAATAAATATACATTTAAAATATAAATACAAAAGGGCTAATTAAAATCTTAATTAGCCCTTTATATTATTCTCTTTCTTCATAATCTTTTCCTAAAATAATTTTTACATCATAACTTGATTTTTCATTTTTATTATTAGAAATTATACCTTTTTGAAGCGTGTCTTTTATACCTTGCATTTCCCATTCTTCAACATTTGATAA